>WLWE01001165.1_pt1 | contig 20475 bp, 34 predicted proteins | sample 6718301 | NCBI WGS metagenome assembly WLWE01 (sample SAMN12718691, study PRJNA515312) | sponge metagenome | isolation source: marine sponge | host: Mycale hentscheli | place: New Zealand: South Island, Marlborough, Capsize Point | collected 2003-05-01 | reverse complement strand
GTTTCTTTTACACGATCATTAATACTAAAAGCCATTATGCGACCTCTCTGTCATCGACATCTGTCCATACATTATTAGCAGAATCATCGACTTCTGTCCACGTATTAGTATTACTGTCGTCTACAGGAGTCCATGCATTGTTGACTCCTGGTATCACAGGAGACCATGCGATAACACCGACACCTGTTTGACCAACGGATAAAGCTATTCCTGTTGGTGTGACTAAAGCGGAAGCTGTTGTGGTGACACTGCCTTGAGCAGAGCTAATCGCTTGTCCTGTAACAGGGACATCGGCTCCTGCTCGACCTATTGCCTGACCTTGGACAACGGACAGAGCTATTCCTGTTGGTGTGACTATCGCAGAACCAGTGACATTTTCATCACCGATTGCTGTGGTTAAACTTTGTCCTGTAACAGATACAGTAGCAGATCCTGATACAGTCTCCGTTCCTAAAGCTGTTGTTAAAGCAATACCTGTTGGTGTGGCTACTGCTGAACCAGAAATAACTTCATCACCAATTGCTGTAGATAAACTTTCACCTGTTACTGCTACGATTGCAGATCCTGATATAACAGGAGTACCAATAGAAGTTTGAACTAATGCTTCCGCACCAACAACTATTGTGGTTTGACCACCAGCAACAATACTGTAAGGACCAATCGCTGTGGTCATCGACTGACCAGTGACAGCAACTCCTACGTTTGGAATTACTACAGTACCAATATTTGTGGATAATGATTCACCAGTGACAGGAGCATTTGCACCTATACTGATAGTAGCGTCACCAATGACAGAAGATAAAGCTATACCAGTTACAGATACGGTTGCACCTGCACTGACTGTGCTTGTTCCTACGGCTGTGGATAATGCTATGCCCGAAAGGGCTACGACTTCACTTTTACTCCCTTGAGCACTAAATGAATCTTCAGCAAAGGTTGTAGTTCCAAAAAACATAACTGTATCTTAGCCCAACTACAACAAAAGCTAAATGATTATATTAAGATATTCTTAATATAGCGTTAGTTGCGTCTGCTGTTGGGAACTGAATTGTAAATGTACCTGATGTTGAAGTCTTCACTGCACCAAAATCTAAAACCATAACTGCTGCATTTGTATTAGTTGTTGCAGTAGTGTTTGAATTATAAATTACGGCAGCTTGTGCTGAGATTGTTGCACTTGTAAAACTTAAATCACTGAAATCAATGAATGCTGTTGCACCAGATCCTGAAGCACCTGAGTTTGTCAATGCTCCACCACCTGCAGCATAAGTACCTGAAGCACCTACTTCGTTACCTGTAATGTACGCAGTAGTAGTAGCGCTAAGGGTTGCAGAGTCTGTATACAAAGCAAGTTTAAATGCGTCTCCACCAGATGATCGAAAATCGTGTTCGCCTTGTAATAGTTCTACTTTAAAACTATTGCAGACTGCTTGTGTAATGGCCATCTTTACTTACCTCCGGGATCTACTGACTTTAGAGGAATACGGAGGACCCCATCCGCGTATTCATCTCTTCGTTTTCTGCCCATTTGTGTCTGTGCTAAATTTTGCACTGCTTGAGCATACTTTTGTTCGTATAATTGCACATATGTAGGATTTTTCAAGTAGGAAAAAGCTTCAGACGTTGCTCCATATAATAAAATTTCAGGAGCATTGATTGATAACCAAGTAGTTGTATTTGTGCTAGATAATCTATCAGGTGTTTTATTATACCATAATTCTATTTCATAAGCTGCATCAGGAGTAGGAGCTACAATTAACGTATTATCGTCCCAGTTAGCATAGTATTTAGGTGTACCTGTATCTGATCTATCGACATTATACTCATCAACAAAAGTAGTATCTCTCTGATCCAACCAAGTTCTGTCCTTAGTAATTTGATCTTTTATCTGAACTCCTCGCTCAAAAGCAAAGTCATCTGGCACTGTAACAAAAGGGCTTCCTATCGTAAAACTAGAAAATTGAAATTTTCGAAAAGCATCTATATCTATTTCTCTTTGAATTCTATTTTCAATATTAACAATAAATGTATTAACAAGAGAATCAGTTAAAACCTCTGATCCTACTTCAGCGTAGTCTCTTACATTAGATACAAGTTCAGAATAATTCATGATGTGCTCACGGTTACATTACCAATTTTCGTAGCAATTAGCAACTTCCTGATTTCTGTCGAAGGTTGCATACCATTTGACTCAAAACTAGAATCTCCTGACGACCCAACAAAAACCACTACAGGTTCCTGCCTCGCTGGTCGTGCCCACGGTAAAGCTTGAGCATCAGCATTGTGATGAGATGAGTCTAATTGTGGATGTTTTACTTCAAAACATTCAGGACAAGTTTTTAGACCGTTCCATTCTTGTTTTAGTTGATGAAACTTATATTCTTGAGCACATCGATCACAAATCGCTAAAGCATGCTTACCTGTTGCAAAGGTAGCCATATTATGATCCGTTTATAAAATAATTTTGAGGAGTTAAATGAAGTGACGCTCTTTGGCCATCTTCAGTTAAAGCTCTTTGTAACTCATCTTCATAATACAGTTTAAGAGTTTGAGTCATTTGTGGATTTTTTTTCTGTGATAAATAGAAAGCCAATCCTGAAACCATGCAAGGTAAGAATCTGAAAGGAGCATCGGGTTGATTAGTATACGATCCGACATCCTGTATTCTACCTATATAATTATAATTAATTTGTGTATTAGTAGTATTTGGTGTTTGATATAGGTTAATAGAAACATTAGATAAGTTTCTTTCTACATAATACTGAGTTGGTTGTCCTTGTGAAAATTTATTGGGAATAGCTTGATACTCTGATCTAGATATTTTTGTCATAGTAGTATCAGTTGTTGTTCCACTTGAGACAGTCCTAAAAGTCATTTCTAACACATCGCTCGCATCACTAGGAGCAGTGTAAGTAGTTGTTCCTGCTGTTAAATTATCAGTCTGATTTTCTACCTTCCATAAATGAATACCTCTGTTCATCCACTCTTGAAATAAAATATTTAAACTACGTCTAGCGGATCTAAGATCATAACCTTCCCTAGTTTGAAGACCACATCTTTCATAAGCGTCTTCAATGACATCATCAATATCTAAATTAAAAGTAGTTGTTCCAGAGGTAGCCATTTTACTTCTTCATCATTCCACCGCCACGCTTTTTGGCAACTTGCTTCTTTTTTGCCATTCCACCGCCACGCTTTTTCATCATCATTCCACCGCCACGCTTTTTGGCCATGCCACCTTTTTTCATTACTTGCTTTTTCTTCATCATGGTAATTACCTCTTTTTATTTAGTTGTTCGTACGTACGTTGCCTTTCAGCTACTACTTCTTCATAGTAGTCTTTAGGCCATTTCTCATAATAACCTATCTTATGAAGTTTGCAACTTGCATCATACAACTGTTTAAACTTTTGTATGAGCATCATAGAATACTCTAAATCTCCATGAATGACCTTTTCTTCAGTAGGATCTACTAAAAATTCTTGTTCATTTGGGTCTGCTGGATTTTCAGGATGAAATCCCATAAAATAAACATCTCTTCTATTATAGGTTTTATTATAAAAATCTATCTTATCTTGAAATTGTTCAGGGGTGTATTGTTCAAAAAAAGGATCACAATAAATAATAATATCGTGTTGTTTTTTATCCCAAGACTTAATGACATCAGTTAGTTGTTTTTCGTATTTAGACTTATCCATACGAACTTCAATTCTAAGTTTATTGTCTCTTCTCCATTTAGCTGCAAAAGGGCACGCAGGAAACCCTATATGTTTATTCATTGGTTCCAAGACTGTCTTAGACCAATTGATTACATCAAGCTTTATTTTTTCTGCTTGTTTTCTTCTTGACAATTGTTTTTACCATAGTGGGTTTACCACCTGGATTTCCAGCTTTTTGTTTTCTACTTACAGCAGATCTTTTTTGACCTTTTGACATGGCTCTTGCTTTAGCTGCAGGCACACACTTAGGGTACTTTGCTCTTTTTTCTTTACCACTTCTTCCACACTTAGGATAAGAACCGTCAGATTTTTTATTAGCTATATCTACCCAGTTTTCTCCTACCCAAGCTTTAAGACCTTTTTTAGCCATTACGTTTTTTTAGTAACTTTTCTTTTTCTTTCCATAACACCACCACAGCCCTTAGCAACTCCACCTTGACCATAACTAGATATCATCTTTCTTTCTTGAGAAACTTTATTAATCATACCACCATCAGCTTTTTTCTTTGGTTTCTTTTTACCACCTGGAGTTACTTTTCCAGAGCATACAGCACCTGCATACATATTTGCATATGCGCTAGGATAGACTTTAAATTTACGCTTTGCTGCGGCTTTACCTTTTGCACACAATTTACCCATTGTAGTCCTCTATTTCTAATCCACAAACGCAAACATATTCTTCATTACATTTACACATTACTTTACTCTACCACCTTTTTTCATATAACCCATTTTATTTCTTACCTTTGTCGGTAGTTTTTTTAAGCCTTTATTTTTAGGTGGAACTGGTTTTAATTTTTTTTTCATTTTTTTATCTCCTGTAGACACTTCTTTTTGTATTTGTGCTCGTGATATGACCATTAATATTCATTATAATTTTTAATTAAAAACTCTTCCATCCAAGCCATCTTTTCATCAATCGCTTGAATTTGTACTTTTATAACAGCTAAATCTTGTTGCATTTTTGCAACACTATCTGCTTTAACTTCTACTGCATTTAAACGTTCTGACCACATGCCCCATGTCATTGCCAATGTGCCAAATAGCACTAGATAAGGTAACACTGTTTTTATCTCTAATCTCATCTACCTAAAATACATTGACCGTTACATGAACACATAATGAACTCCTATTTTGTTTTTGCGGACATACCACTTAAAGGGTTATTTAAAGCCTTATTGATTTGTAAGTCAAGGCTTTCTTCAATGAGTTTTAACTCATCAAATACTTCTCTTGTATCTTCTTTTTGTCTATCTTCCACGTCATTCACAATTTCGGTTATGTGTCGAATATCATTAGCTTGTTGACGTAAATCAGCCTTCATATCTGAACGCATATCACGTGCCACATCACTGATTATGGTAATTTCGTCCAATATTATATCTAGTTCTGATTTTAAAACTGCTATTTCTTCATCATATTTAGATAGATCGGGAGCGGTATATTCTAATATTTTACCTTTCATATCTTGATAGTCTTTCCAAAATTCAAAGACTGCCCACGCACCACTACCCAATGCACCTAGTAATGTAAGTATAGCGAAGGCTTTTCCTCCAGATACCTTCATTCCCGAATACTCAATACTGGGCATCTATCATCTCCGAAATTGTATTTTCTTGTGCCATGTTAAATAAAATACCATACTGATCTTCTATTGTCTTGTTTAAATATTCGTTAACATTTGTATCTACGATTGTAGCTTGTGAATCAAAAAAGGATTGTGTGTTACTTAGTATTTGCATGACAATCAATGTCTTCATTTGAGCAGCATCATCATATCTTGCTTTATCATCAATTTTCTTAACTATTTTAGTAGCAGCTTTCTCTTTTTTTGTTATTTTAGGTTTAGATGATTTCTCTTCTTTTGGCTTTTCTTCTGGATCTTTTTCTTTTTCTTCTGGTTGCGGTTCTTTTTGTTCTGATTCCTGTGGTTCTTCTTGAGATTCTTCGGTAGTCTCTTCTTCAGGTTCAGGTTCTACCATCTCAGGTTCTTCTTTAATTTCTTCTATTTCTGGTGCAGTTTCTTCAGGTTCAGGTTCTGGTGTTGATATTTCTGGTTCAGGCATCTCTTCTACAGAAGCTATCATTTCAGGTTCTGGTAATTCTTCTAGTTCCATTTGTATTTCTGCCTCAACCGTTTCTATATTGACAGGTATTTCCATTTTCATCTCTGGTGGAGGTAGCATTTCCATTGATGCGGGTGGTGTAAACTCTACATCAAAACTCATCTCTAGATCTATTTCTAATTCTACAGTTTCAAAAGATACCTCTTCTGTTTCAGGTTCAATAGGTGAAAAATCAACCATGCCATCATCGACTGTAACATCATTAAATTCAAAAACTTCTTGAGCAAAATCAATCTCTGATGTTGTAAACAAATCAAGATAATAAATTTCTTCTAAGGTAGTAATCTGTTGTGTAATAATAGTATTAATTACGTTATAGAAAACATTAACACTGACATCATCAAATAAAGGACCAACAGCAAGATTAATATCTCTACCTCCCACTTCCACAATTATTTTATTTAAAATGCCACTGAAATTGAAAGAGCCGTTATAAGATTGGTAGCCTGTTGATACTCCAGATTCAGACAAGATGTCAGTACCTGAAAAGACTGAAGTAGTTCCGTTAAGTCCTGTAATGTGCATGTATATTCTATCTTGAGCATCTTGTTTATCTACCTCGATTGTATATTTAACTTCACCACCGTTATCTATTTGTAAATCAGATATGTCAACGGTGTTAATAAAAGTTGTACCCATACCTGCAACACCCATCGTAGATGTTGAATTACCGCCACCTGTTATCTGTGCACATTTATCTGCACCTAAACCATAACAAGAATTACCAGTAGGCATATTTGCACCGCCTTGACCTCCCCAATCAATGTCCATATCTCCTTCTTTATTAGAAGAAACGTATCCATTAGATCCTGTTAAAATATCTCCTGAGTCTTCGTTTGTAACAGTGGTGGTTGTAATAGTTTTTGTAGTCGTAGTTGTGGTAATTATTTCTGTACCTTTATCTTCCTCAGTTTTAACAATATTTTCAGTTTCTGTGATTGTGACTCCCGGGGTACAAAGACCTTCTACGTCAGGAAGACAATCAGCTTTAGAATAAGAGCAATAAAGAAAGAGCCATAAGACCAAAATTCTTAATATCATTAAAATCTCCTTCTGGTTTTTCTTCTACACTAGCTTGCAGATATTCAGGTTTATATCTACTGCCATCTGGAATTTGATTAGGATTTTCTTCCCAATAAGTAGCTGCTTCAGCACCAATTAAACCTTTCACAGGGCACGGGGTCCCCGCGTCCATCATGGATGTCCAAACACGGGGGTCCTGACATAGAAGGGCCACCGCACTCACTTTCATGCCGTAGGAATACTGGGAACGAGATAGCTTGAGAAGCTGACATAGCTCATCGTCTACTAAAATTCCTGAAGCTACACCTAAAACATTATTTTGAACACTTCCGCCAACTCCAACTTTACAAATATCACTATTTGAATTTGCTATAACAGGTGCATTTGCGGTAGGGGGTGTTGAATTCGTTACTACAGTTGACGACACGGTATTGGTCTCAGCTTTTAAATCAGTTATTGTGGCTATTAATGTAAAGAAAAAAAGAATTGTTATAAGTAGTTTCATCTAGCATCTCCATCTTTTTCTTGCTTGTCGTAATCTTGAATTGGGATCTTTAGCTGCTTTAGGAAATTGTTTCATTTGACCAGCAGATCTAGCACAGTAGGATTTTCTACGTTTTGCAGCTTTACTACCTTTCTTTACTTTACCTGTGACTGCTGTTTTTAATTTAGAACCAGGATTATCTGCTCTGTATTTCTTAACGCCTGCTTTCGTCATTCCCGCCCCAGATTTAGTGGAGCGGAAATATTTTTTAGTTTTTGGTGGCTGTTTGTCTGCCATTATCCGAAGATGCAAGTCAGTGAAGTTACATTAGTTAATGTAGCATGAATCACGTTTTGAAATCTCATACCTGTATCACCGATGTAAGTTTCAATTACTGCTGTAGCAGAAGCAGGAGTATCAATGTCTAACAAAGTTGCTCCAGTGCTACTGTCTTTTAAAACAATGCTTCCAGCAGATGCACCACAGATAGCATGAATAGCAATAAGTCTTGCAGGACCTGATCCTACATTACCTGTTGCTGTTACTTTAGCCGATCTATAGTTAATCATAACTTACTCCTTATGCAGGTATATCACCAGCAAGTGCTACTGAATTATTTTGTAAATACTTCACAGTCACTGTTGCAGCACCTGTTGTTGCGTCACCATTAGCTCCTGTAAAATCAGCTAAAACTTGAATATCAGTTGTGCCAACGTTGGAAGCCTCTGTGTCAAGAGTGCCATAAGTAGTGCCTAAGGCTTTAACATTTGCAGCAGCAATAAAAGCATCAGCATCCGCTACTGTTCCTACTGAAATAGTTGCAGCACCACCGTCATTATTTACTGTTGTTACATTCAATATCACATCAGTAATTTGTGAGTTTGCAGGAATTGTTGCTATCACTTGATTTAAGTGAGAAGCACCAATAATATCAGCAAGTGCTGATTGTCCCATTACAACAAAACCTGTGTTCTTTACATCTGTACCAATGGTAATGCCTGTTGTATCTTTAATTGTTCCAGACTTTACTGGTCCAGAAAATGTAGTTGTTCCCATGTCTATCTCCTTTTGTTAATAGTCCCCGAAGGGTCATAGGGTTAATAAAGTTATATTTTGACATAAAAAAAGGGCGCAGTCAAAGACATACGCCCTTCTTATTAAGTTAATTATTTATTATGCGCCTGAAGTTCCGAAAATACCTCTAGGATCTGAGAAACCAAATGAGTATCTCTCTCTAGCTTTGTATCTTACGTTACCTGTATCAAAATCGCCTTCCATGTTTGTGGAAAGAGCAGTTCTTGTGAAATGCTTTAGACCATTAGGTGCATCAGTTTTAATGAAGAATGCGTTCACATCAGTTAAGAAGTGGTTCACTGCATAACCTTCAGGAATCATTCCCATATTTCTGATTGCGTTGATATCATTATCAGCAGTGCCTGTTCTGTTAGCAGATGCCATTAATCTATCAGCAGTAAACTGTAATTCTTTTGGAATTATAAGTTTTCTACCTTGTGTTGCGATTTTAAGACCACGCTCATCCACGAATGCAGCAATGTCAATTAAAGATTGCTCAAGTGATGTTTCATTCAAATCAGCATCTGTTGCTAATCTGTTTGTTAAAAGACCACCTTGTGCTAATGGGTGTTGTGTATTAATTAATGATACACCATCACCACCAGGATTAGTTCCTGCAGCACCTGCACCAGCAAAAGCTGTGTTAAGAACATCAGCTGCTTTTACTTGCTTTGTGTTTGCCATTGATCTTGCAAGAGCTTTTGTGTAACGAGATGAAAGCTGATCATAAAGATTATCTTCGATTGCCTCTTCTGTTATTGCAAAACCTAATGCAATTGTTTCGTGTGTATAACGTGAAGTGTATGCTTCGACCGCTGTGTCATAAGATATGCCAGCACCTTCTGCTTTTGATGGTGCAGAACCGAAACCTGATAACATTACTTCCTCTTCAAACGCTCTGTCTGAAGATTCGTTGTCAAAGATTTCTGCATGTTCGTTTTCATATCTTGCGTACTCCAAGCCAAACAGTGCGTTTAGACCTGGTTCTAACTCTTTAACGAGTTGACTTCTAGATATAGCCATAGTTTAGATTCCTGTGGTATCTCTATACTGATGTTTGTTAATTCTAACAAGAATGTTAGCGTTAGCAGCAGTATAGTCACTGTTGTCAGGATCTGTTGAAAGATCATAAACAGCGAAGTTTGAAGCGCTACTGGTTGCAAATGTACTACCGTCAATTGATACGCCTGAAATACCTGATTTGGTAGATCCTGCTGCATAAGTTGCGATATTAGCAGTTGAACCGACTTGCGCTCGTCCAGCGTTTGCATCGTCACATTTGACTTCAAACACCACGTCTGGGTCGCTGATTACGTTTGCAACGATATCATCAGCTACGATTGCCCCTGGATAGTGATTTGAAAAAGTTGGTTTTTGTGAAGTTGGGTCTGTATAGAAACAACCATTGAAAACACCAACAAGCTCAGCACCAGCAGAGGACCCACGAGAGATTGATCCGTTTGCGTTTAACACGACAGGATCTCCCATAAAAATGGAATTCGTTTCGTTGCTAGCTATGGTCATTTGTTGTTGACCTTGACCCTGATATGCAGAACCTAGCATTAGCACTGGACGAAATCCAAAGTTTCCTTGTTGATTTGCCATAATATTACTCCTTTGTAATACGTTGTTAGTATTGGTCGTTTAACAAACCGTGCCGATTACGACTTGTTTCCTGAACCAAAAGTTACTTTGGTTTGTCTTTGGGGTTTACTGATCGGCATCCGAGGATCCTCAATCTTCAGTAGATCGCTGTCGACAGCCTCTTTTTGGCTCTCGGTTAAGTTTTTGTAATAAGAGTTTCTCTCTTCAACAGTTTCTACTGGCATACGAGCTAACAGTAACCCACCTACCCCTATAACACCAGCGTGTTTTCCATCATCAATAGTAGGAAGTTGCCAATCAGGATACTCGTCAGCTCGGACTAATTCCCAACCTTCTCGTAATTTTCCCATGATGTTTTTCGTATCATCAAATCCTCTGACTGATTCCCTAATCCATCTGTGTTTAAAACCTTCAGGTGCTGGGGGTGCATCTAATGAAGAGGGTCTAGTCCAACCTTTTTTACGAGCTGTTTTTTCCCTAGTCTCATTAGATCTTGACGTTTTATTTACCATATTATCTCCAATCTATACATATTTTGCATATTGTTCAAGTGTAAGACCTAGTTTTTTCGCTATAGCGACTTGGCTAGGTGTGAGCTTTACTTTTTTAGAACCACTTGTTTTAGAGGTTCTAGAAGTTCCTGCAACAGTTTGAGGAGCTCTTTCCTTAGGTTCTGTTACTTCTTTTTCAAACTTACTTGGAAATTGACTTTTCATGTAGCCATTAATTTCCTCATAATAATCATCACTTTTAGGATCAAACCCTTCTCTTAAAAGTTTTTTATGATGAGCTAAAGCAGTAAAAGTCATTGCTTCATCCTTACCAAACCATTTATTTTCTTCTGCCCATTGTTCAGCTCTTGGATCAGGCTGTCTTGGTTGAGCTTGTTGTGGTTGTTGCTTTTCAGCCATCAATCCTTCTTGTTGTTTTAATAACCTTTCTCTTTGTTCTTTAGAAACAATTGCTCTTTCTTCTTCAATTGCAAGTCTTGTCAAAGCTCTTTGAGCCTCTACTTCAGAATTTACATCATTATTAAACCTTGCATCAGTCAAAGCCTTTTTAGCTTGTTCAATTTGAGATTTAACTCTTGTTTCGTACTCTGAGATATAGTTTTCATCAAGAGATTTTATTTTTTTTTCATACTCTTCATACTTGTGTCTTGCTGTTTCAGCAAATCGAAGAGCTTCTTGTTCTCTTTTCTCTGTTTTTTCTACTCTGTCTAATAGTTTTTTAATACGTCTCTGAACGTTTTTAGAATATTTATCTAAACCGTCGTCTTTTGAATCATCACCTGAATCTTCTTCAGTTGATTTCTCTTCTGCTTGATCTTCTGATGAAGCATCTACTTTTTCTTCGACTTTTTCTTCTTTAGTAGATTCTTCTTCTTGAAGTTCAACCTCTTGACTTTCTCCTGTAGTGTCAAGGTCTACCATTTTTTCTTCAGTCATTTTTATCTCCTTAATAGATAGTTAGTACGTCTTTTGGATCTTTCAACTTTGCTAGTATTTCATCGTCATTAAGAATACGTATTTCTCCACCTTCAATTCTGACTCTAGAGCCAGCATATTTAGCAAATACTACCCAATCACCTTTTTTACACCAAGGTCCATTAGGAAATTTATTCTTATCAGCATAAGCATCAGAACCCATACTTAAAATCAAACCCACATTAGTAGTGAGTTGTTGTTCCTCGATGGCTTTGTCAGTAAGTAACAAACCACCTTTTGTCTTTTCTACTCCTTTATAAGGTAGAATTACCATTCTCCAACCTGTTGCTTGAGGAACTCTTTCCATAGCAGGTCCTTTGTCTTCTTCTTTCTTTTTTTCCTTTTTTTTGTCGTCATTATTTTTTAAATAACTCGGTACTATTAGTTTACTCATTCTTCCATCACCTTTTCTTTTAGTTCTTGATAGTCTATTAATAAATGCTCTAAAGCATGTAATTTTCCAAGTTCATACTGATACTCCTCATAAGAACTCAGATTTCTACTCAACAAGTTTTCTTTTTGGTTTTCTATTGCTTGTTGAATAAGTTTTTTTACTTTGTAATCGAACTGTTCCACTATTTCGTAATTTTCTTACTTTTTTCGAAGCTGCGAAGCCCCGCCATTCCGAGTAAAGCTGTGACGAGTGGGAATAAAGTCGACATGTCAAGCTCTGGAAGAGGTGCATGTTCAACACTAAATGCTGCCAATATAAACACTAAGAATTGTTTTAAAACATATTCCCAAAATATTGCTAATGCACAAGACATTCCAATAAGAGGACGCCATGATCTTTGCATGATACCACCAATACCTGTAGCAGTAGACTTAGCGTCAGCTAAGTTGATATCCATTTGTTTGGAATTAATGTCGTTTTCTAATTGTTGTAATTTTATTTTGATTTGACCTTTTTCTTCTTCTGAAGTGTGGACACTGTCAATAACTTTACCGACAGTGTCTACTAAAGATCCACCTAATATTTTAGATAACATTGATTAGATATATTGAGCGATTACCCAACCGATTACTACACCGATTATGAGCCATTTTTTCTTTGGGTGTTGTTCCCAAAGGTCCTTAATCCATTTTTGCATTAGAATACTCCTTCGAATTTAAGTCCTTTTGATGCTATTCCATAGCCACGTTTACGCTTTTTATCCTCAGGAACAGTGCCAACTGGTACTATTTTTCCATAAGGAATATCCATACCTTGTGACTTAGGTCCTTTTTTTGGAGGAACTGTTTTTGTTAATCGTTTAGTCATTAGTGTAATGTTAGACTATTTTCAGGATTTTTCAAATAACTAATTTGTTGTTTAATATAACTATCTGCCACTACTTCACCATAAACGTCAACCATAGCTTCTCGACTCATTGAAAGCATAACCTGAGCTAACTCTATTAAATCAATACCTTGTTCAGCCTGTTCTTGAACAAAATCTCTTGTGCTATCAATAATTTTTTGAACTCTTCTTTTTGTTGTTTCATCCATAATATCTACAATATACTTTGCTTTTAACTTACTTTCCATTTTTCTTTTCTACTTTCTTTATTGTACCTTTGTTCTTAGAAGCGTAAAATACTTGCTCTCCTTTTTTCTTTCCATATGTCTTTTCCATGGATTTTTTTATTTTGCTACCCTTTTTTGTTAGAGGCATCTTTTCTCGCTTGATTCAAAGTTTGAGTAGTCATTTTATCATACTGAACTTCGGCACGTCTATCTGCAATATCGTAATCTTTTTGTATTCTTGCTTGATCAATCGCTGTTCTTTGTTTCAATCTTTCAGCATCTAATTGTAGCTTTGCTTGATCCACTTGCGCATCTATTTGATCTTTTTGTGCGTCTTGTGCTAATTCTTGTTGTTTTAATTGTATTACAGGATCAGGTTTACCTTGGCCACTAAGTTGTGCTGATAATTGTTTTATCTCTGCCATAAACTGAGCCTCTAACTTAGCTACAACAGAGGCCATATCGTCGATAGGTTGTTGCATTGCCAAGAACTGAGCTTGTTCTTTTGCTTTGAGAGAAATATGTTCTAAAACGTGTTTTTGTAATTTCATTGCCATTGGAGGATTACCAAGAACCATTTGATTTGTTCCAAAAATTAAATGATTTTGAATATGAGCATCATGATCTTGTCCTTCATAGGCTTTCAGTAAATTACCATCGAGTAAATCAGCGTGCTCCGTGGCTGGATCTTTAGGAGCAGTTGGAGAGTCTTTTCTTAAAATTTGATCAATGTCCTTGACTCCTAAGGCTTCATACATTCTTCTATAAGCTTCTTTGATATTGTGAATATCAGGAGCACTTTGTGCTAATTGTAATTCAGTTTGAGCTAAAGTTACTCTTTGAGTTGTAGAAAATATGTTAGGATCAGAAACAGGAAGAACATCTACACGATCACTGAAATCTTCAGCTTTGATAGTTCTATCTGCACCTTCGACAGAATACGGATATGTTTCAGGTAAGTAATCGGAGAAAACATCAAACAATAGTTTGAATTCTTTTTTCTGAGAATAATGACATCTCTTATGGATGCCTGACATAACTTTTGAGCCCCTCTCTAATAATGCCATTGTTGTTCCCACTGGAGCATTTTGATTAGCATCACCAACCTGTAAATCAGTTATGGCTGCAAATCTCTGTCCTGACTGAACAACAAATCCTAGAAGAGAATATAAAGTTTGAGAGGGTTCTTTATAAGGTAATGGCATGAGAGCATTTCGTAAATCACCATTAGGTGCATCAATGTCCCTAAATTCTCCTGGTTGAATTGGCTCTGCGTCGTCTCTAATTTTAAGTCCTCTTGACTTAAATCCTGCTGGTAAATTTGCTAATGTACCTGCGTCTATTAACTGTCGTAACATTTGTGTTGCTGCTCTTGATAAAGCGCCTATCAAATGTATTAAACCTAGTCCATAAAAACCTAAACCAGGTAAAAACTTGTAGTGAACAAAATATCTTTTCTTTAATTTTTTATCATCACCCTTTTCATAGTTTCTTCGGATACCTACTACCTTACCTGAACTATCTTCAATGGTTACGATGTAAGGTATTTTAATTCCTGTGGGCTCATCATCCATGCCTTTATCTTCAAAACCTTCTAAGTCTAAAGATACATGAAACTCATAAAGTCTAATTGACTTGTCCATATAGGAAGGCTTGATACCTTCCATTTCATCATATTTTTTTTTGACTTCTGAAGGACTTGTTTCCCCAGGAACAATTTCTACGTCTTTGTAAAAACCTGAAACTTGTTTTTTTCTAAAATCATTATAACTCATGTTAATGATTTGAGTAATTCTTTCACAAGAGTCTAAATCACTAGCCATATAGTTGACGACTAAGTCCTCTGCTGGAACAAACTTTGAGACAGCTCGATCTAACAACTCATCATAGTAAACTTTTTTAAATGTCGAACCTGCGAGAGGTAAATAAAATAACATTTGATCGAACTCAGGAGTGTAGTCTTCCATTTTGTTCATCAATTGATAGTTCATAAATTCTTGAACACGTTGTGACTGAGAATATTTTTCAGGAGTCTCTTCCCCCATGACTGCTGTGCGAACAGGACCGTTCGCTGGTAAGAGTTCTTTAAAAGCTGTTGCTTGAAACTGTGTAGCACTTTCAGCTAACAAAGGATGAGTGACACCACTAGCTCCTTGAAAAGGTCTTGTTCTTTCTTCATACTTAGTTCCTAATAGGTCTAAACCTTTGATATAAGAATCTTCCCAATCTTTTCGAGAAGAACGATCGTTTTCTAATTCACTTAATAATTCATCGGATAGTTGATCTAGATCTCCTTCATCCATGACTTCAGCTAAGTTAGAATAAAATTCTACTTCTTCAGGAATCTCGGACATTGGATCAAAATCAAGTGTTGCTCCTCCGTCTTCATCCATTTCAATTTCTAATCCTTCAGGAGTAGGAATGGGTTGACCGTCAATCTCGACGGAAGTATCTGATTTAATGATTTCAAGTTCAGGTTTACCACCTAGGTCTAGAGACTTATCAATATTATCTGCCATTTTTTATTTATACCACCTAATTAGCCTTTTACAACATGTCTATTTTTGGAATAGAAATAGGTCCTCCTCTTCTTTTCTCCACTATTTTGTCTGTAACAAATCTAGGAGTAGAAACATTAGAATATTCACTATTTAGATTCTCTAAATTATTTAAAAATTTAGTTATAGTATCTGCACTGTTTGAGGCTACATATCCTTTAAAGTTACCTGAGTCCCAATACTGAATTACATTGTTAAAATATTTAGACAATATTTTCTCAAACTCAGGAGAAGTGACTTGATGTTTATCCATTCCCTCTAAAATATTTTTTTGCTTTTCTGTTAAATCTTTTTGATCGTAATAATTAAGTTTAAATTCGTTTTTCTTTGCTTCATTCGATTGCCAAACAGGATCTTCTTTCGATGTAAAGAACTTCTCTTCAAACAAAGCAATTCCTGTAGGTTTTAACTTTTCACTAACTAATTTAATTTTGTTGTTTCTTCCTTTGTCAATAAACTGAAAGGTCATTTTTTCTGTAACAGCGTCTAGCGAATTATCATCAATAACATCGAAATCAAAATAGCTAGTTTCGATAGGAGTCTCGTTCTCATCCTCTACGTCAAAAGCATATTTTCCAAATTGAGATTTATTCGTGGTGAACGCTTCACGAATATAGTAAGCGTTAGGCATTTGTTGTTCGTTAAACATTTTCTGAGCAACCACATTCGGATCGACAATGAATCCTGAAACGTCAGGTCGTTCTTCTGTGACAGTGTTAATAAATCCACCTTCGGTTCCTCCGAGATCCAAGATACTTCCATTTTGAGGTAAAGTTTTGATTAACGCATCAGCAGTCGCTATCTGCGCTTCTTGAAACGTGGGTATACTTGTAAAGATATGATTTTCAAAATCACCTGTGCGTTTTTCTTGAAAGACATCAAAAGTGTTTCCAATATTAGAAACATCTAAAATAGCTTCATATGATTTTTTAGGGGGAGCAATTTCTTTTGTTAAAACTTTTGTAAAAAAATCTATCCCTAAAGATTTATTGGCTACGTCAAAACCTTCTTCGGTTTTTAATACATTCTCTCTCGAACCACTTGAAGATCCTTGATCGACATTTTCTCCTTGGAGACTTTTTGTTTTGAGGGCTTCAATGGCTGTTTGGCCTTCGCCTTGGCGTACTGTATTAGTTTTTTCATCTTCTTCCTTTCTATCAGTATTTATAAGGTTCAGCAAGTCTAATGGATCAGGTTCAGGAGGAGTCGGAGTTTTGTCGTCATCCTTTTTCGGTGGAACTTGATTAGACTTCTCTAAATCTTTTAATGCTGTCACCGAAGGTGACGCCGCTAAATTTGTGATAAAATTATATACATCATCTAAAGTTATGTTACCTAAGTTTAATTCGTTCTGTATCTGATTAGCTTGTTGCGATCCCACAGTACCCACGAGCAACGATCCGAGGACCGCGGGATTCTGTAAAGCTTTCATGGCTATTGGTCTTGCTATATTGGATAGTGATATCATCTCAATTACCTGTCATCACATCTTTATCATCATCGATAATGAGTTTGGTATCATGAGTTATACCATTCTTATCGTAGTTCTCTAAAATCTTTACCAACTCATCTTTACTCATATTTTCTAAAGGAGTTTCTGTTTGAACTTTGTTATCGTAAAAACCAGCAACCTTACCTCTATTGACTTCAGCAGCCACGGCCGCCGAATAGTGTTTATGTTCTCGTGCTTCCTCTCTGATTTGTTTTAAGGAGGCCAAGTGAGACGCTGTCGATACTCCATACATTTGATGCAGATCTTGTTTCATCTCATGAATGGCCTCCACGACGAAAGGATTCATATGAGGGTTCAATAAATCAGTAGCAGTTTGACGTGCTCGATTTTGTGAATAGCCCGCGCGTCGCGCAGCTTCGGCAGCGGAACATTCTCCGAGTAAAACTTTGTGTACGTATTCATAAACAAAAATCATCTGTTTCGGTGTTAGTTTTTGTTTTAGTCTTCTATCTTCAGGATTAATTAATTTTTTAATAGTATTCATATTTGCGTTTTCCAATAGGTTCTTCAGGCTCGTCATCATACAATGAAATGAACCTTCCTTGTCTATATCTTAACAGGGCTAAGGTGGTTGCGTCAACAAGATCATCATGCTCTCCATAAGGAAAAGATGCGCATTCTTCTTGTACTTCTTCAGCCCAATCGATGTCAGGTCTCCAAACATGACCAGCTTCAAAAATAGGGGCAACAGAATTTAATCGTACATGCTTATCCATACCACGGTTCGGAGAGAAAGCTGTCGCGTACACACCAAATCGCCGTAGCTCCTGTATCAAGGGTGTCCCTGAAGCCTTGGCTTCAATCATGACAGCATCAGGATTATAGAGACGTAGTTCTTCTTTTGCGACTTGTTTAAGCTCAGGAAAGTCCCAACGACCTTTTCTACAGTTTAACAAAATTAAATGTGTCTCTTCTCCTTCTTCAGGATAGAAAACTCCCCAAGTTGTAATAGCTGAGTAGTCAGCAGACTCTTTTTTTGAGAATGCTGTATCATAGCTTTGAATTTTAAAAGCACATTCAGGTGGATCTTCTTTTTCCCATATGTTCCACCATTCACGTTTAATGATACTTGTACCGTCATGCGTGGGATTTTGTTGCCACTGTGCGCTCCACTTAGTTGGAACAAGAGAAGCTTTCACTTTATCTAGTTCATTAAGCTTCCAATACTGAGGCCAAATAGGTTTTCTCTTATCTTCGTCATCGTCGTCTAAAATTGCCGGGAATTCTATGACATCCCATTTGTCAGCTTTCAGATCTCCCATCTTTTTGATTAATTGACCAGTAAGATCCTTGTCAGACCATCGAGTCATCACGATTACAATGCTTCCCCCTGGTTGCATACGCTGTCGAGGACCAGATGTGTACCACTCATAGGCGTTATCCATTGCATTTTCAGACAAAGCATCTTGTTCACTATGTGGATCATCGATAATTAGTAGGTCAGCGCCACGACCTGTGATCGCACCACCCACACCTGCCGCGTAATACTCACCTCCAAGGTTAGTTTCCCAACGTCCCGCCGCCTGATTATCAGTTCTTAGCGTAACATCAGGGAATATTCCTTTATATTCTTTGGTGTTCATCAAGTTTCTTACTTTTCTACCAAATCTTATTGCTAATTCACCTGTGTGAGTCGCTTGAATAATTTTTAGCCGGGGATTTTGCCCCATCATCCATGCCGGGAATAAAAATGAGGCAAACTCACTTTTTGTGTGACGTGGGGGCATGTTCACTATCAATCTTTTGTTCTTTCCTGTCATAAAATCCTGAAGTTTTTCTGCAATTCTAATGTGATGTGATCCTTCAACAAACTCAGGCCACACCGATTTTACAAATCTCATGAAATTTCCACGTGCATGTTCTTGTTCCACCTTCCTTCTAAGCAATACCATTGCCTTTAATTGGTTTGGATCAAGTTTTGAATAGTCTATGTGCATATTTTACTCCTATAGTGTGTGTATGTTGCCAGGACTAGGTCTCGCGCGTGCGTAACGGGGTCAAATTTTTGGGGGCCGGTGTTCGATCTCCGCGACCCTCGGACCGTTCGGTCTAAGTACCTAGGCCCTATTGTTGCATAATATATGTTATCAGCCACCAAAACGCTATATTTATCAACGTTTTTCGCGTCTCGCGGATTGGTATGTCTATATCTAGTGGTACTCATGCAAAATTTCGCTGATCGTGGACCATGGTTGGCCCACGTGGACCGTGCAAAGTGGTGCAAATTCACCATTTTCTGCAAGAAAGTCGATATCTGTCGATCTATACAGAAAAAACGCTCTCTCTTTAAGGGAGCGTTGCAAGACAAATAGTCCGTTCATACTCTGTTTGTATTTATGATGAAAAGCTTTTTGATGTGGTCTCAGGCTCTGTAACAATCTAGAACGTTCACAAACCTTACATTCGATAAACAAAACACGTTTCTTTTTATTGAACAATATCAAATCAGGAAAACCGTTTATTGTAGTTGTTTCAATCCTAATCGGATTAAAATCAGAAAGTTTATCTTTAACTATTTTGTATAAATTCTTTTCAGCACTCATTTGAAATACACCGTTACATCTTAATCATTATTTAACAAATTGGTACTAGAGATTTTCTGGCAACTTCTTTTAAAATAATCAATTTTGAAAAAGTGTCTAATTGCCTAGAGGGTTAAAAAACCCTTATTTTTCAACAAACAAGCGGACACTATGCACACTTCTAAAAATGAGTAGTGTGATAGGTAAAACCCACCTAATTAAGGTTAAAACACATAAGCGGACACTATCACACTTGTTTTAAAATATTTTTTTATTTTTTTTTTATTTTTTCAAAAAACCTCTAGTACTGTCCGCGACCCACGAAGCGCGTCCCTCGAAGCGTTCATACTTTGTTCGTTCGTATTTTGTTCACGTTCCACGATCCTTGTCGCAATTTGCATTAAATTATAACAACTTCCCATAAAAAAAATACCCTTTAAATCCCTTTTAAGAGCCATAGAGCATATAATAAATTATCTAATAAAATCATACACGGACCTTTTTAAAACGCTCTAAAAACGCAAAAAAATGCCTGTGGATAACTTCGACTTTTTTCTAATTTTTTTTTATTTTTTATCAATTATTTATCTTTTTTTATTAGGTATTATCATAAATTAGTGTAAGGTCTTACTTAGATGACAACAAACCATACTTTAGAAACTGCACTAGAAAACAATAAGCCAAGCGCGTCTTTTGACGGTAGGTCTAATGCCCACGATATTCTAGTCTTCAGGTCTAAGGTGCTAAAACACTCAAAGAATTAAGTTTCTTGGGTCTTCGGACTCGGTGGGTTGCTGAGGTTGGGCGCTACATACTTGCCCCTCAGTGCGTAGATAACTCGAACCAATCAGGCTAAGCT
>WLWE01001164.1_pt1 | contig 20480 bp, 21 predicted proteins | sample 6718301 | NCBI WGS metagenome assembly WLWE01 (sample SAMN12718691, study PRJNA515312) | sponge metagenome | isolation source: marine sponge | host: Mycale hentscheli | place: New Zealand: South Island, Marlborough, Capsize Point | collected 2003-05-01 | reverse complement strand
CGACAAGTATTATTACAGGTGCTTCAGAGAAGACGACTCTTGTTGACGCTGATAAATTTTTAATTAGTGACTCTGCAGCTTCAGGTGCATTTAAACATGTACAGAAATCTAATTTACCTAGTGGTGCTTTATCTTTTATAAGCTCAACAGTTTTATCTGCGGCAAGCAGTGTTACTATTAATAATTGTTTTAGTAGTTCATTTCAAAATTACATGGTTATTGTTCAAAATTTAAGAGTTACTTCAGATGCCGATATTTTTTTTCAATTTGCTGTAGGTGGAACAGCAAGTAGCGACACTCAATATAGATATGCTGGTCAAGGTTATGATAGAAATGGTAATGATAGAGATTATTCAGGAATTCATACAGCAATGCTTATTGCAAAACAGTTAGATGGTGGTGATGGTGCTTCTGATTTATTTGGTGTGTATTATATATGTGATCCTAATGAATCTGCTGTAAATAGAAAAAGAGTTACTGGTCATACTAATCACTCTTACGGATCTAATTCTGCTGATACAACTACCAATCTTGCAGGAACATATGAAAAAGGAAGCACGGCTTTTGATGGACTAACGGTTTCCACAGGTGCTGGAACTTTTAGAGCTGGAGATGCTGGTGATGGACACGGTTTAATTAAAATATATGGAATAGTGGACAGTTAAAATGAAAGTACAGATATTTAATGCAATAACAAAAGAAAATATAGTTAGAGATGCTACTACGGAAGAAATAGCTGATATTAATTCAAGAAGTATAAGTAGTATAAATAGTAAATTAGAAGAAGTTAGGTTTCAAAGAAATGTTAAACTTCAAGAAACAGATTACCTTGCTAACTCTGATGTAACGATGCCTGATAACGTTAAGACGTGGAGGCAAACTCTTAGAGACTTGCCAGCCAACCACACGGATGAGGCAGCGTATGATGCACTATTAGCAAGAGATTCTGATGGCAACTTAACAAACAGCGTATGGAGTAAACCATGACATTAACAACAATTAACCTTACAGCTTTAGGACAAACAGTAAACTTAGGAACCGAAGTTACTGGCACATTACCTACGGGTAATGGTGGCACTGGCTCAACAGCAACGACATTTGTTAATGCAGCAACTAATGTGACTGGCACGCTAGCTACTACTAATGGTGGTACAGGTGCTACAAGTTTTTCTCCTGGAAAATTAAAACAAGTAGTAACTTCTGTTTTGGCAGCTAATACTTATTCAAGTTCATCATCTGCTGCAACAGTTCTTACATTAAGTTTTACTCCAACATCTGCGTCTACTCAAGTTGCAGTTTTTTGTAATGTAAATACACAACTATATGGAAATAACACAGCTACTAATTTTGGAGGTTATCTTACTATTAGAAAAGAAATTGGAGGTAGTGGTAGTGATATTACAAAAGAATACTTTGATCAAAACTCATTTGGTAATTCTAATACTTCTTATATATCTATTCCAGTTAATCTTAATGGTGTTTTTACACCTGGAGCAACTACACAATGTGATATTTATTTAAGGTATCAAACCAATGGAGCTGGAAGAATAGGAATATTTGGAAATGATGATGCTGCTTTTGATAATCCTACTAGATTAATAGCTATGGAGTATTCAACATAATGACAAATATAGATAAATTATTTAATGCAATAGAAACATTAAAACCAAATACACCTTTAATATTTCGTGATGAAAAAGAATCAGGAGTTACCGAAGAAACATTTAACACTATTGAGTGGGATGTAGATGGCAATTTTACAACGACAAATCCACATTCAGAACTAACATGGACAGCCGTCAAAGCTGAGATGGATAAACTCTAATGAGCTTCGGCGCAGCAGCATTTGCGACCGAAACATTTTCGCAGGGTCAATCATCATTTGGTAGCATAATTGTTGTACCTACAGGGGTACGCGCAACCTTTGGTTTAGGTACTGTTACTGTAACTGGAAACAGTATTATTGATGATGTAACAGGTGTACGTGCAACCTTTGGGGTAGGCTCACTTGCTGTTACAGGTGATTCTAACTTTATACCAACTGGTGTTCGTGCTACTTTTGCTGTTGGAAATACTACTGTTACAGGTGATTCTAACTTTACTTTAGTAGGTGTACGCTCGACATTTAGCACAGGAAGTGTTACAATAGAATCTAAGTATGACGTTACTGGTGTTCGTGCAACATTTGCGCAAGGATCAGTAGTTGTAACTGGTACAGCTACCGTTACATTAGAAGGTGTAAGATCTACTTTTGCAACAGGAGTACCAAAATTAACAATATGGAATGGTGTAGATGACTCTAACACAGACATCTGGACTGTAGTACCAACAGGATAAGGATAAAATGGTAGATTCAAACATATTAAATTTAAACTTAATGACTACAGGATCTAATTCTGGAACCTGGGGCACAGTCACAAATGAAAATTTACAAAAATTAGAACAAGCAATGAAAGGATACATCGCTGTATCCATAGGAGGTACTTCTCCACAAACACTTACAGTTGCAAGTGGTGGAACAGGAAGTGGTGTACAGCAACCTAACGCAGCTTTAAAGTTTATAGGGTCTATGTCTACAAATGTTACAGTAACATGTGAAGCAAATAGTAACTGGTATATTATTGATGATGCTACAACTAAAAATGGATACACATTAAGTTTTGGTCCTACGGGTGGCACAGCTGTTGATCTTGTTGCTGGATCTAAACATTTAATTTATACTGATGGCTCTACAGCTTTCGATGTTTTAGCAGATGCTGGAAATGTTAAAGCTAATGGAACATTACAAGCAACAGGTGATGTTACTTTTAATGGTGGTGCTTTTTCTTTTAACTCAAGTTTAGCTGACAAAGATGCTGTTTTTGCCGGTGATACACAAGCAAACTTATTATTTACAGACGCAAGCACAGACCGTGTAGGAATTAATACAGCTTCTCCAACAACACAATTAGACGTTGCAGGAACTTTTAGAGCAACAGGTGCTGCTACTTTATCATCTACTCTAGGTGTTACTGGAATTACAACTCTTGCTGCTACTAACATAACAGACGCTGATTTTGTTTTTAATGATAATGGCGGAAGTCATGACGCTAGATTTGAAGGGGATACTGATACAGCTTTACTAATGGTAGATGGTAGTGCAGACTTGGTAGCTATTGGATCGGCAACGCCTTCTAATGGTAAATTAGAAGTTAATCAAAATAACGCAGCGGGTGCAATATCTTGTTTAAATTTAGATCAAGATGATGTAGATGAGGATTTTATTTATTTTGAAGGAACATCTGCTGGTGATAGCACAAGAAGTTTATCTTCATCAACAGCTACAGCAGCTAATAAAGTAGGAGCAATACGCGTAAGTATTAACGGCACGGATCGTTGGATTAGATTTTACGATTCAGCAGTATAGGAGCTAAATGACTCTTGTAAAAGTACCCATAGCACCAGGAATAGACCAACAAGCCACCGAGTATGGTGCTGAAGGTAAATGGTTTTTTGGTAAAAATGTACGTTTTAGATATAGTCTTCCAGAAAAAATAGGTGGATTTATAACAGTGACTGCGGACGCTTTAATTGGAGCAGCACGTGGTATTGTTGATTGGTTTGATACTAGAGGAGAACAATATTTAGCTACTGGAACTAATAAAAAATTATATATTTATCAAAATAATGCGTGGTATGACATTACACCAACACGAGCTTCTGGTACTGGTAATATTACTGGGTGGATAACTGTAATTAGTTCACCAACAGTGACTGTAACAGACGCATCGCACGGTGCTATAGAAGGTGATTTTGTAACTATTACAAGTGTAAGTGGTGCTGTTAATGGTATACCTGCAGCTACTTTACAAAATAAACAATACGAAATAATAGAAGTTGTATCTACTTCACAATACAAAATTACAGCAACAGCTAATGCAACGAGCAGTGGTGCTTCTTCAACGACAGCTAATGCTGCTTATGAAATTAACACTAACCCTGCTACATCTATTGCCGGTTATGGTTGGGGTGCTGGTACATGGGGATTATCTACATGGGGTACAACAAGAGCTGGTCTCGCAGCTCCTAACTCAGTACAGTTAGACTCAGGTAAATGGTCCTTGGACACATGGGGTGAAGATTTATTAGCATGTCAATTTAATGGCTCTTTATATTATTGGGATACTTCAGCTAGTTATGGTACTCCTGTAGCTGCAACTATTATTGCTAACGCGCCTACACAAAATAGATTTGTTTTAGTATCTGGTACTGATAGACATGTTATATGTTTTGGAACACAACTTATTGGAACAACAACGCAAGATGAAATGTTTATTCGTTGGTCAGATCAAGAAGATCATACTTCTTGGACACCAACATCTACTAACACTTCTGGATCACAACGATTAACTGATGGTAGTAAATTAATTACTGCTAAAAGATCACGTGGTGCTGTGTTAGTATGGACAGATACAGCTTTATATCAAATGCAATTAGTAGGTGCACCATTTACATTTGGTTTTTCTCAGTTAGGTTCTGCATGTGGAGCTATTGGATTACATTCAGCTGTTGAATCAAATGGTAATTCATTTTGGATGGGTAAAGATTCTTTCTTTGTTTTTGATGGTGCAGTTAAAAAAATACCATGTAGTGTAGAAGACTATGTATTTACAAACATAGACCAGGCGTCACAAAAAGATACATTTGCTTGTCTTAATAGTGAGTTTAATGAAGTGACATGGTTTTACCCTTCTAGTGGTTCACAACAAATAGATAGATATGTAACTTACAACTATGAAGAACAAACATGGTCTATTGGAGATCTAGCTAGATCATCATGGGTAGACAAAGGTGTATATGATTTTCCTTATGCATTAGATTATACTGCCACTAGTTCTACTACACCTGTTGCACCTTTATCACCAGCTACAGAAATATCTGGAGTTACCAACGGACGTGCATTAATGTATGCGCAAGAAAATGGAACCGATGCTAATGGTGTTGCATTAGAATCAGAATTAAATTCTGGTGCTTTTGTTATCCCACAAGCTGGAGAAAATTTAATGTCAGTTAGAAGATTTATTCCTGATTTTAAAAACATTTCAGGTAATGTAAATGTAGACTTATTATTTAAATTATATCCTACATCAAGTGTTACAACTATATCTAGTACTATAACATCAACAACTAACAAAGTAGATACACGTGCACGTGGACGACAAGCACAAATTAGTATAAAAACTACAGGTATAGGTGATGATTGGCGCTATGGTACATATAGAGCTGATGTAAATCCAGACGGGATGAGATAATGGCACAAATAATTTTACCAAGAACACCACAAGGTACACAAGAATATGATAAGGTCCAAATAGATAAGCTAGTTGGCAACCTAGAACAATTAATTTTATTGCTTAATAGTACTTACACACCAGAAACGTTGCGTAATGACGATGAAGCTTTTGCATGGTTTAATGGCTAACGTATATACAAATTATAAAAAAGACTTAGCTACCAATACTGACCCTGTAGTATTATATACAGTTCCGGATAAGGTACAGGCTGTTATTAGATCTATTAGAGTCAGTGATGATTCAGGTTCTGGTAGTACCATTACAGCTACTATTACAGATATAGGTACAAATGTGTTTAATTTAGCTTATAATGTGGCCGTAGCAGCCAATACTCCAGTGGAGTTATTGACAGAACCACTTGTAGCAAAGCAAGGAGAAATAATTACAGTGACACCAGGACATGCAGACAGGCTGCACGTGGTGCTTTCTGTTCTTGAAATTAGTAATAATACTTGATATAAGGAGTAAATATGCCTATAAAAGATGATAGTGTAATAGAGTATGTAGAAATCAATGGGGAAAAAGTACCTAAGATTGTTGTTCCTGCAGAAATAACTATCACTAATACACTAACAGGTAAAGAATACGGTTCAGCTAAAGAAGCTGATGATGACGTAGCTGACCCTGCAACCGACACGCAATCACATCACATTAGACAAGATGTAAAAGTGAGTGTTGCAATTCATAAAATACTAGAAGGTAAAGCAGGAAAAGTATAATGGGATTTAATATTGGAAGAGAACTTAACAAACTTAAAAATAATGTATTTGATGTAGCTAAAGATGTAGCTCCTTATGCATTGGTAGCAGCTCCTTTTGTTGGTTATTATGGGCTACCAGGTGCAGCATCTAGCATGTTAGGTTCATCAACTAAAGGCGCTAAACTTTTAGAAATGTTAAAAATGGCACAAGGTTCTAAATTTATGAACAGTGCTGTAGGCATGGGAATAAAAGAAGCCGGAAAACAATATGCATTATCAAGTATTATGGGTGCAGATAACCCAGAACTTGCAGCTAAACGTGCATTCTATTCTAGTTTTCCTTATTCTTATTTAAGAACTGGTGGTGATTTTAGTCAAATGATGGGTAATGCACCTGACATAGACATGGCAGATTACACACAAGATATTTCTTTTGAAGTTCCAGCAGAAATGGGAACTAGAATTACTCCTCAATATACTGAATATGGTCAATCTTTAATGGATAAATATTATGGACCAGGAAGAGGAGGGCAAAATCTTAATCCTTACTATGGTGAATTTATGGATAATGAAGATTTTGGGCAATATTTTTCTCCTTTAAAACAAACAGAAGATGGATTATCTGGAGGATGGAATGAATTTAACAAATTTACAAAAAAATTAGAACCAATTGAATTACCTGAAAGAGGTAATATGATTCCTTACGAAATTTCACCTTCTGAAACAATTACTAAAACAGTTGTTCCAAATGCTTTAGAAACATTTGAACAAATTAGTGAAGATGCACAACCACAATTGTCTGGGTTTGATTATGCTATGAGAGAAAAAGAAGGGCCTAGTATTTTTGATACTATATTAAAAAAAGAACCACCTGAAGGAGTAATTCCCGGTAGTGATGCTTATAATAAATTTTATGGAATTGGTAAAAAAGAAATTGATCCATATTATATTTTTAAAACATTATTTGATACAGCAGGAGGAGGAAAAACAGAAGGTGATTTAAAAGAAGATGAAGAAGAAGATTACCAAGAAATGTTAGCACGTATGGCTATTACGCCTTACGGAAATCTTGATGGTTTTTTAGGATACAATAAAGGTGGCGCTGTAAGAAAATTTAATACAGGTGGTATTAATGCTATGGTTCCAGGTAATGAAAATTTAGAATATTTATACAATTTGTTTGCTAATTTAGCTACTCAACAAAACAATGATGAAATGGTAGGAGAAACTACTGTTGAAGAAGTAATGAAAGATCCTAATCGTGCAGCGATGGAAGAGACCATGACTACTGATGTAGCTATGAATGATCCGGGGCAGTTTACAGATCCAATGGCCGGTGATGATTTTAATGTTGATGTACAAGAAATGATTAATCAACCTGGATTAGAAGATTTTCAAGGATTAGAAGATTATTTAGGAACAGTAGACATGGCTTCTAGTGATGCCGGAATGCCAATTACTGTTGATTACATGCGTGAAATTTTAATGGGTCCTTATAACCATATGATAGGTAATATGTCAGGGCAAGAAATTATGCAAATGGATGATGACGCTATAAAAGAAATTTATGATGAACTTAATTCTAGATACATGGCTACAGGTGGCCGTGCACAATACAACATGGGTGGAATGGAATTAAATGCTGTGCCAGGTGGCGCGGTTCAAGGACCAGGAACAGAAAAATCAGATTCTATTCCTGCTCAATTATCAAACAATGAATTTGTAATGACAGCAGACGCTGTCAGAGCTGCTGGAGGTGGCGATATAGATGCGGGAGCACAAAAGCTTTATGGAATAATGAATGCTTTAGATCCTAATTCTGCAAAACCAAATGATCCTCCAGAGTATGCATGAAATGGAGATTTTTTGAACCCAATGATTTAAACTGGATCCTTAAAATAACAAGGGACATGTTTGATGAATCGGAATGGAAGGATGAACTTGAGTACAACACAGAGAAAGTAACTAATTATTTTTTCTCTGCACTTTCTAATCCAAACTTATTTGGTATAATAGGTATGGATAAAGAAGAAAAACCAATAGGTTTTTTAACTGGTATGATAATGGAATATACTTTTAGTAATTCTAAATATGCTAGGGAAATGGATCTATATGTTATACCTTCAAAACGTGGTGGTGTAACAGGAGTTCAATTAATGAGAAAATTTATTGATTGGTCTAAAAGCAAAGGCGCAAAAGAAATTTATTTTGAGCCATCAAGAGGAGTTAAAAAAGATTTTGACGCAATGGGAAAAAGATTAAACATGGATAATATAAGCACAGTGTACAGGAAAAAATTATGAGTATACCTGGATTAGGTGGAGGTGGTGGTGGTAGTCAAGATGTCACTCAAACACAATATACTCGTGAAGCACCGGATATAGAATCAAGAAGAGTCCAGTTAATGGACACGGCTGCTAATTTAGCATCTAAAGGAAAGCAACCAAGTGCTGGTGATATTACTATTCCTACACAAGGTGTAGCAGGTCTTGATGCATTGCAAACCACAGGACTAGGAATGTCTAGTGCAGGTATTGGATCTTACCAACCTTATATCAATCAAGCTACTACTCAAACATTAGGAAGTACAGCAGCTTATGATCCTAATTCTTATCAACAATATATGAATCCATACCAAGATGAAGTTATTGCTGGTATTGAAAATCAATTTGCTAAAGCACAAAATCAACAAAACTTAGCAGCTGTTAAAGCTGGAGCTTTCGGTGGTTCACGACAAGGAATTGCTTCAGCAGAATTATCTTCACAACAAGCGCAAGCAGTAGGACAAGCGCAAGCGCAAAATTATGGACAAGCGCAACAAATGGCGCAACAACAATTTGAATCTCAAATGGGGAGACAAGCGCAAGCTGGACAACAACTTGCAGGGCTAGGACAATATCAACAACAATTGCAACAAGGGGACATAGCAAATGTAATGGCAGCTGGATCTATTAAACAGCAAAATGCTCAACAACAAGCAGATGCTCAGTACAGACAACAGTTACAACAAATTTATGAACCATTTCAACGAATGGCTTTTGTTTCAGATATTTATCAAGGTGCACCGTCTAGTGGAATGGCTATATCGCAGGGAACTGCGCCAACAACTAATCCATTAGCACAAGGTATTGGTGCAGGTATAACAGGTCTTGCAGCATATCAGGGCTTTAACAATATGATGGGGTAACGATGGCCATTAACAATCGTAAAATGTTTAAACAAAAATTAAATCCTGGCGGCACAGCTGTAGCTACTATTGCTCAAGCTGCTGGTAAATCAATTCCGTGGCGTACAGGTATGTATAATTTAATGAAATTACCTGCAGCAGCATGGGCCATAGATCAATATACTGATATGTTTGGTGAAAATTTATCAACACAAGAACCATCTTCTACGAACAATCCTAATGATGAAACAACAGCAACATTAGATTTAAGCGAGCAAGTTGAAGTTGAATCAAATAATTTAAATAATAATAATATGGATAATCCTCCAGGAGCTGTGGGTAATGTAGACTTAAGTAACATAGAAGGCACTTTACCTAATGAAGAGGAAACAAAAGATAATACTAACGCTGCTTTTGATGATGATGCTATAGGAGAAAATTCTGTTATAGCTAATGCTATTTCATCAATGGATTTAAGTTCTACAGGACCTTTACAAGCAGGCACTATTTTTCCTGAAAATGAAAGTTTAACAGAAGTTAAACAATACGCTGATGCTTTAAGAGGATTACTTGGTGATGATAAAGGTCAACGTTTAGCTAACACAGCAATGTTAGCTCAATTAGGTATGGCTTTAATGACGGGAAAATCTTTGCAAGGAGGAACATCGGGATTTTTAGATATTGCCGGACAAGCTGGATTACAAGTAGCACCAATGATGATTCAAATGGGTGTAGAACAATCAAAACAAGATCGTGAGCTTGGGCTAGCTGCGTTTCAAATTTGGAAAGAAGAAAAAGATAAAGCTAGTAAAAGAAGTGGTTCTTTTTACAATATGTACCAAGTAGGATATGAGTTTGATCAAAATAGTGGTCAACCTAAAATGCTTGGTAATGGACAACCAAGATATTCTTCAAATACTTTTAGAGATGTAGTACAACAAAACAGTCCAGAGATGACAAATTATTTAGCAATAAATAAAGATCCTAAACAAAACCCTAACTATCCTTTTCCATTGTATGTTCCAATATCACAAAGTGCTTCTGAAGCAGGAAGTGCAGGATTAGGTACTTCTAATGCATCTGGTTTATCTCCTAACACACCAGCTGGTGCGCAAGATCAGTTAAAGTTTTCTAAATATATTTATACAAACATGGATGATGTTTACCGTTACATTAAGATTGCTATGGATAAACAACATTTAATTGGAGCTAAAGGAGAGCTAGGACAGTATGGTACTGCACCTGCTTATTATTTTAATGAATTATTAAACGGTGGTAGTCAAGGCTCAGATCAATTTATGTCTGAATCAAAAGGCATGGCCCAAGAAACTATTAACAACTTAACGGAAAGTTACATGGAAGGAAGTGCAGATCCTGCACAAGGGTTTGGTATTGTTAATGATGCAGCTAACAGTAGTATGGGTGCTATCTATGGTAAAACTTATACAGGTCCAGACTTACCTGTTTTTGTAGATTATAATAATGCTAAAGGACAAAACATTGGAGTGTCTGCGGAAAAACCTTATGGTCAACCAAATGTTTATTTAGTTAAAGGTGAATTAGATCGTATGTTTACTGATCCAGATATTCCTGGCATGCAAGTATTCGAACGTACATTAGGTTTACTTTTAGCACGTTCACGTCAGCCTACAGGTCGTATGTTAGCAGACGTTCTTCGTGCATCATTTCAAGATGCATCCATTTCTGGATTTACAGGGCCTGATGCTAGACCAAACATGGTAATTAATAAACTATGGTCGTTGGCAAACAAATTAGAAGGAGACATGCAGGCTGGTTTTTTAGCATCTAATGTTGTTTCATCTGATTGGGCATTAAGTAAATTTGAAGGTGGTGTTAAAGAAGCTGAAGCAAGAGGTTATACAATTGATGATACTTTATTTAATTTTCCTGAAAAAGAAGCAGCTATTAATAAATTTTATGAATTATATTTTACTCCACAACCAAATGGACAATGGGTAGAACAATACACTAATTTTCCAACAGGCACAACACCATCAGATTGGGCTGGAAGTAAAGGAAATACTATTTCTATTTCTAATAGTGATGATCAAAAATCTTTAAATGATCAATTTATAATTGAATTGGAGAAATTTAATTAATGGTAACACAACTTAAAAAAGGAAATTTTAAAGAAGGAGAAATGATTGAAGAACGCTTTTTAACAAGCGATCAAGCAGCTAAATCTTCTAAAATTGCAGCCGATACAACTTTTACATCTGTAACTGAAGGTGATATTCCTATTACAGATGCAGAAAGAATTGCGCGTGAAAATAATGAAGCAATGGGTAAAGTATTTGCACCAGTAAAAGACTATGTAATTAATCCATCTTATCAAGTGTGGGATAAAATTGGAAGAAAAGTTGTAGATAAACTTAATCCTTTTGATGATGATTTTTTTGAAAGTAGAAAAATACAATCAGATGATGTAGACCTACAAAAACGACAAGCATTTGCTGCTTATCGTGAAAAAAGAGATCAAACTAAAGGAATGCTTTCTCAATTACTTTCTAAGTATAAAGAAAAAGCTGAAATTGTTCGTGCTAGTAATGGTGACGAAGCTGCTGATGCAGTATTAGAAGAATATTTTTCAGCTAAAAGTAGAATTTTACAATCTGCTAATTTATTAGAAACAGATTTGATAGGAACACCTATTGATTTAGATACATACATGCTTCGTGATGACATGGATTTATGGACAGACAATCCTGATCCTTACCCTTACATTCAATTTGGAGAAAAATTTGCTGCATCTGTTTACGGAACTAACAAAGGATTTAAAATAGGAGAAAAATTATTAACAACAAAAAATATACAAAAATTAAATGGTGTTTTTAAAGCTGCTTCTAAAGCTGGACCATGGTATGTAAGACTAGGTGGTTGGGCTGGAAGAGGAGCAACACATCCATGGACTATTAAAACTGTTTCCGCTTTAGGAACTGGAGGTGCTGGATGGGGTGCTGCTGATTTTGGTTATGAATTACAATTAGATGCAATGAATGCAGCTGGTAAAGGTAAAGCTTATTTAGAAGGAAGTGATGATATTCGTGCAAATTTAATTTCTAAAGCTATACCCGAAGCATTAACTTTTGGAGCAGAAGGAATTAATAGACCAGGTTTAGCACAAAGAACATTTAATGCTGTTGATGAAGCTGTTACCGATGCAGCGTTATCTGCTCCTTTCTTTATGTTGCGCCCTATATACAACGGGTTGCGCACATCAGTGTCCAAGGCCCCAGGTATTAAAATGTTTAAAGATCCAAATAAAGCTAAGGCAGAATTTGGAGAAACAACAGCTATACAAGATTTTCAAAATGCTGAATACTTATGGAAAAAATATGGAGGAGATTTAGTACAATCAGAAAAAGCTGGATTTAATGTGCCTTTTATAGGAAATATTTTAACCCGTGTAGGTCAATCAAATGTATTTGATTGGATTTCTACTGCAGGTTTAAGTGCTCTACCAAAAATTAGTAAAAAATTTAAAGGTTTTGAAACACCACCTACAGTAGCAAGAGGAGAAGAACAGGTAATTGTACCAATGGGTAAATATATGTTTTCTGATTCGTTCATTGCATTTACCAGTAAAGTTTTAGGAAGAGCTCCATGGTTAGGAGGAAAAATTCAACAAAATTTACAACGTCAATCTGATATGTGGTTAACTGCTTTTGATAATATGTTAGGCCACATGGCACCTATTTCACATTTAGCAAGTAACAATGCACTTAACTTTGGAAAAATAATGGGTAAAGGTGCAGAAAAATTTAGATTAAAAGCTAAAGAAATGTCAGATAAAGTTGTAGAAATAGGAGGTAAATATGACACTCCAATTAGCGATAATTATTTACGTAGTGCTGGTAAAGAAGTTATCAAACAACGTAAAAGATTTTGGCAAAGTCAAATAGATCCTAGTACAGGAAAAGTAAATAAAGTTCCACCTGAAGGTGGAGATCCAATTATTAATTTTATTGAAAGACAAATTCTTAATGCAGGATCAACAGGCGCAAGAAGTGTTGAAGAATACATGGCGCTTAAAGCTGCTATTCAAGAACTATATCAAAAAGGAGCTAACTCAGCAATGCCTGTTGAAGATAGTGTAATGACTCTTCTTAAAGGATGGGATAATGATATTGGTTCTTTAGCAACGCACGGCATTGATGATTTATCAAAAGCTTTTAAAGAATATGATGAGTTTGTGGCTAATGGAATGATGTTGTATGGAAGTGACATTGCTAAAAAAGCTGGTGTAAATATGAACCAAGTAGGTATGAATTTAAGACTAGCCTGGGATGATAAAAGAACTTCCCAAAGTTTATTTGATACAATTGTTAAATCAGGAACTGAAACTGATGTTAAAATAGTAAAAAAATTAGTAGGTGATCAAGCTTTTGCAGACGGCGTTGATTTATATATACGAAACGCTTTTAATGAAGCTTTAGGAAAAACAACTGCTGGAGTAAGGCAGTTTGATTTTGAAAAATTTAGAAACTCTATTGGTTTAGGTAAAGGACAAACAATTGAAAAATCTATTTTTAAAGAAGCACTTAATAATGAAAAAGTAATTATACGTGGCATGGATCCTAAGACTGGATTAATGCGTAACTTTAGTGATGAACAATGGTTAGGTCTTGCACCGTCGGGTAGATTTATAGATGATGCTGCAGAGTTTTCTAAAAAAGTAGATGGTGATGTTATTAGAACTAAAGTTCCTAGTATTGATGATTTTGAAAAATTAATTAAAACTTTAGAACGTGTATACAAACATGGTATTCCTGATGTATCAACATTTATGGCGAGAAAAGCTGTTATTAGTTCTACTAATAAAGGTTTAACTGCTTTCCTACCTTGGAGTGGATCAGAAGGAGTTCAAAAAGGAGCTGCTGGTTTATTAAGTTTAGGTATGATTAAAGCGTTAGCAGGAGCATGGTTACTTAGATACGGTGGTGGAGTTTTATCTAGCCCTGTTTCTAACCGTGTGTTTAGAAACACTATTGATGACACATTAGCTGATTCTATTCGATATAATAACTTTGCTAAACTTATTCTTCGTCACCCAGAAGAATGGAAAGAGTTTCAAATGGATTTATTAGAATTAGAAGATGCACAACAAAAGAAAAATATGGGTGCACAACGAATGCGCGATCTTAGAAGTGGGGGTGAAAAACTTAAAGATAATGTATTAAATCTTGGAGGAGTAATTTTAGAAAATGTACCTAAATCATTAGAGATGATGGACAAGGTTATACCTGATCGAATAGGTAACGTCCCAGTGGGAGATATACCTTTTGTAGAAAAAGGTGGTATTGAATTAGGTATAGATGCAGCACAAGAAGCAATGGAAGCCGAAGGTGCTAGTAATACTACAGAAATGCCTACGTTACCAGGTGCAGCAACAGATGGTTTTGGAACAAACAACATGGCCCAAGGATCTTCTTTAGCTAGTTCACAATTAAATTCTGACGCAGCTGGTGCTTTATATGCTGGTGACACTGACATGGCATTAGCAGCACAGTATGGTGGAGGACAATTAGCAGCGAGTGGTGGTACTATAGAGTACAATCCTGTTATGGATAACCAAGGAAATTATACCGAACCACAAAAACAAATAAATCAAAATCCATTTCAAAATAATAAGAGTGGAATAATGGGAATATCATAATGGCAGTTATAACATCGGACGAACCTTATAACTATAGTTGGTCTGCACCAGGGCCACCTAAAAATGCTTACGAACAAGCAGCACAAGGCATGATGCAAGCTGGTATTGGAAGTTTGTCAGGTAATAAATATGATGGTGCAGCTTCAATGATGACTACATCACCTGCTGGAAATAATTACTATCATCCTAATTTTAATGTGATTAATTCAAATACTACACATAAACAAAGAATTAGAAATGATAATATTTCAAGTGCTATGCATAGCATTTCTGATTTTGTTAATCCTAATACTGGTAATGCAATGAGTTTGTCTACTGCTTATACTCCTAATTCTGTTTATGCTAGACATGTGTATCCAGATGGTAGCGGATTTGAAGAACGAGATGGCAACACTTATCCTGTGCAATTAAAAGGACCACAAACTTGGAGAATTAATCCTGGTAATAATAAAGGCTATGAAGGAATACAAGCTGCTCTTAATAAATATAAATTAATGAATGCTAGTGACGTAAGACAAATGGATATTAACAGAGCAAAACGTGAATATAATGAAAGTATGTTACCAAAACAACTACAACCAGATTACTACACAGAAGGCCCGGTTGGAATGGATGAAAGTTTAATTCCTGAATACACAAATGATTTTGAATTAGATATGTTTTTAGAAGGTTTAACACCAGAAGATTTAGGTTCTGTGCCTATGCTAACTGCAGGCATGGGAGATTCTTTTCAAAGCCTTCAACAACAAATAGATGATTTAGATGTCGACAGTCCAAATTACGATGACATGTTAGAATTATTAATGAATGATATGGAAATGAAATATCCATATTACGTAGGATAATACTATGAGCATGAAAGATTACATTGCTGTTATTGGTGGCTTATTAACTTTAGGTGTAATGTGGGGAATGACAAATCAAAAAGTATTAGCTATGGAAAAAGACATGGACCGCATGGAAGAAGCTTTAATGATGTTTACAAAAATTGAAGTACGTATTGCAGTCATAGAAACGGAGCTTAAAAATATGAATAAAAAATTGGATAGATAATGAATTACGATAAACTTTTAGAATCAGTAAAAAAACACGAAGGGTTCCGAGATACCGTTTATTTAGATACCCTAAATAAGAGAACCGTGGGCTACGGCCATTTGTGTGTAGAAGATCATTGGGAAGACGGTAAAAAATATGACCAAGAATATTTAGAAGATATATTAGAAAAAGATTTACAATCAGCAATTGATCAAACACATGACATGTGTGCAAATTTAAAAATTAGTGACGATGCAAAAACTATAATCTGTGAAATGATTTTTCAGCTTGGGGGGACAGGAGTTTCCAAGTTCCGAAAAATGTGGGCAGCGCTTCAAGAAAATCCACCCAATTATTTTGAAGCGCATGTCCAAATGCTAGATTCACGTTGGGCAAAACAGACACCAAATCGCGCGAGCGAAATGGCAGAACAAATGCAGAACTGTAGTTAGATGTGGAAAATAATTATATAACAGGAACTGGTTTATCTTCTTATATAGATAACCCCAATTCAAATATTACAAAATTATATCGTGGTGAAGGTGCCTATGATTTTCGTGTACCAAACTATGGATTAGGATCTGCAAATTCCCTGGATCCATATAGAGGAACATGGTACACTAATAATTTACCTTACGCTAAAACATTTAGTAATTTACAAGGTTTGTCAGGAATAGAAATAGCTTTAGGAAAAACAACTTCTAACCCTGGTATTATAAGACAATTAGATGTAGAACTTCCTTTTAGTTCTTATGAAACCTCTCCTAATCCTACAATAAACAAATTATTAGAAGATAAAAAATTTCTTAACTCAGTTTCAGCTGATTCAGGAACTTCTTTAGATAATTCTAAAATAGTCGAAGTTGTAGATAGTGATGGAAAAATTAAATATGTTACTGAAGCTCAGAGAAAATTAACAGATGCCAGGCCTCCTAATGTTTTTAGTTTAAATTATCCTCAAGAATTTGTAGATGCTAATGCTAAAGTTAATGTAAGTGAAAGTTTTAAAAATTTATTTAAAAATTCTTATAAAACTTGGTCTCCTGATGGAGGAAATTATTTTACTGCTACTTATGATAGTCCATATTCATCAAAATTTAAAATTCCTTCATTGAAAATGGCTAAAAACATGATGCAAGATATTTATACAGGAGGAAAAGGTATAATGTCAGCTTATTTTAATGATGTTAAAAAGAAATATACTCCTAATTTTTCTAATTCTAGTTTTTTTAATAATCCAATTACACGTGGAGGATTAAGTACTTTAAGAAACGTAGGATTTGCTGGGGATTTTCTTTTACAAGCAGCTGCTGTAAAAGATGTTCTTACTGGTTCTAATCATGTAAGCGATGGTGTTCAAAATATTAATAGAATGCTAGGTGTTCCAATGGACAGGCAGGGAAATGTCATCCACAACAACCGCGTGTATAGAAATCTTAAGAAGGCAGCGCAGAGGGATGTGCAAAATCCAAATGAAATGAAAGGGGTTACTTCCTTTGATACGACGAGGTACAATCCTCATACAATGAATGCTGGCGGAATTGCTTCACTTATGTTATAATGCCACGTGCAATTAATAAAGAAATATAATTACGCAGAGTTAAAAAGACAGGATGGGGATTCTCGTTTGTATCTTACACCCGATGGTGAAAGCTTACCATCTGTTACAACTGTACTAAATAAAACTAAAGATAAATCATTTTTAAAACAATGGCGTGCAAAAGTTGGAGAGGCAGCAGCTGAAAAAATTATATCTGACGCTGGTAAAATTGGAACCGCGCTCCACCTATATATAGAACGTTTAGTGAACGAAGAAAAGTACTTAGACCTTACGGAGATAGGAATACAAGCAGAAAAAATGGCAAAGAAAATAATTGAAGAAGCAGGTGCTGATATAACAGAAGTGTACGGCTCAGAAGTGCATTTATATTATCCTAACAAATACGCAGGCACAGCAGACATGATTGCCATGTATAAAGGTAAACCAACGATTATAGATTTTAAACAAACCAATAGACCAAAGAAGCGTGAGTGGATACAAGACTATCTCATGCAACTAGCTGCATACGCCCAGGCACACAACGCTTTATTTAATACAGAAATTGAACAAGGTGTGGTTCTTATGTGTTCTCGTGATTTAACGTTTCAACGTTTTGAATTGACAGGGGAAAAGTTTACAAGAGCTTCTGATGCTTTTATGAAAAAATTAGATTTATACAATCAATCTATTCTTTAAATCCAACTAGCTAATTCTTCTCCATTTATTTCTCTAGCAATATTAACTTTGTTTCGAAGTGCTTTAATTATTTTTTCATCAACAGTGCCTTTAGCTACTAAATCAATATACAATACTTTATTTTTTTGACCTATACGATGCGCACGATCTTCTGATTGTATTCTTTTTTCTAAATCATAATTATTAGAGTAATAAATAACAGTGCTAGCTTCTGTTAACGTAATTCCGTATCCACCAGTTTGCGTGTTACCTATAAAAAAACGAATTGGGTTTTCTGGATCTTGAAATTTTTTTATGCATGCTTGTCTGTCTTCTTGTTTAGTGCCACCATAATAAGTACAAGATGACTGTGGACCAAATTCATCATTTATTGCTTTTTGTAGAGATATAATGTCATGAATATAATTAGCCCAGATAATAACTTTACCTGTAGTCTCACCTAGTATTTGCATAAGCTCGTTAAGACGATTATTTTTTAACTGCACAGTTTCACCTTCATCAGTTTTCATATGACCACACGTAATTTGATGTAATCTAATTAACTGTGTCAAAACATTAACAGCTGTAAGAGTTTCTCCAGTGTGCAACATAGTCATAGCATTTGATTTCATTTCACTATAAGCTTTATGTTGTTCTTCTGTTAGTTCCACAGGACGCTTGGTAAATATTTTATCAGGTAGATCTAAACAATCTTTTTTAAGAATACGGTAAGAATGAGGTGACACTAATTGCCCTAATTGAGCTAAGTTTTTAAACTTAACTATTTTCTGGTACTTATGTGTTCCACCTGCAGCATTTGCTGTAATGACCACGGCATACCGGGTTCTAAATGCATAATAACTAGATTGTCCTAATATTTCTGGATCTAAAAAATCCATCTGTGCCCACAAATCCATAGGTGATTGTGTTACTGGTGAACCAGTCAATATTCTACGATATTTAGTTTCATTTCTTAATTGTAAAATTGATTTAGTTCTTTTAGCTTGTGGATTTTTAATTGTAGTACTTTCATCAACAATCATCATAGACTTACCAATCAAAAATATTTTAGCAAATTCTAAACCTTTTTTACTAGAAAAAGCTTCTACATTCATTACCATAATTTTAAATTTAAAATCGTTAATATCTTTAATGTCTTTTAAATCTTGTCTGTATTGTGCACTGGTAGATTGTTTCCAAGCCAATACTTTTTTTTCTATGTAATCTGGAACGTGAACGGGGATTTCTTGTTCAACCCAGTTCATGTACGTTCCTTTTGGGGCAACCACTAGTAAGCGGTCTATTTTGCCTTTGTTATATAATATGCATGCATTATCTAATGCAATTTTAGTTTTACCTGTACCCATTTCTGCAAAGATAGCAAATGCTTCTTTATTCCAGCATTTTTTAAGGGCATCTTTTTGATGCGCATATGGCTCAGTTTTAAATTTGTACATTCTTATTTCTAATGTTGACGCAGATTATATCATATGCTATAATGCAAGGCAAGAAATAAAATTATGACAGTTTACGTTTTACAAGAAATGGGAAGAAATGTTCGTTCAGCTGAAAAGTTTGGCGATTTAAAAGTATTACTTCCAGATAATAAACAAATAGTTTTATCTTCTGGACCATTAACACATAAATTAAAAAAAGAGTTATCCACATTTAGTGATGATGACTACTTGCTTTTAATGGGTGACCCTGCTATTATAGCTTTAGCTGGCGCGGTTGTTAGTGAGATGAATAGAGGTAAATTTAAAATACTAAAGTGGGATCGTGATGAGAAACGATACTACGATATAGAAATAGATTTGAGAGGTTAACATGACTAGTTTAGATCCAAGAGATTTACTTACCCAAATGAAAAATGATTCCAAGGGTATGGGACATAATAGTATGGGCAAGATTGGTGCAGTTGCTAATGATGTAGCTGATACTGAAAAAGAAATACAAGACTTAGAAGATAAGTTAAAAACTAAAAAAGATTATAAAAAGCATTTATCAGAAAATGTTTTACCTAACCTTTTTGCAGAGGTTGGATTATCAGAATTAAAACTTGCAGATGGTAGACACTTAAAAGTTGGTAACTATTACGGTGCATCTATTAAAGAAGCTAAAAAAGAAGCAGCATTTGCATGGTTAAGGAACAATGGATTTGGGGACATGATAAAGAACCAAGTCAGTTGTAGCTTTGGACGGGATGAAGATGAGAAAGCTAGAGGATTAATTGATACTTTGAATAAAGGTGGATATCAATCTTCGCAACGCGAGTGGGTCGAACCCTCCACCCTTCGCGCATTTATACGAGAGCAACATGAAGCAGGTAAAGAGTTACCTATGGATTTGTTAGG
>WLWE01001158.1_pt1 | contig 20578 bp, 39 predicted proteins | sample 6718301 | NCBI WGS metagenome assembly WLWE01 (sample SAMN12718691, study PRJNA515312) | sponge metagenome | isolation source: marine sponge | host: Mycale hentscheli | place: New Zealand: South Island, Marlborough, Capsize Point | collected 2003-05-01 | reverse complement strand
CAATACATAAGAAAGCTAATAGATCTATTGCTCCCGCAGTTGCTGTTATAGTTGGAGCAGTACCTCCTTCAAATAAATAATTAGTATCATATGCTACAGTAGCAGCCCCTGTTACAGCAGGTTGACTTACTACTATCATATACGTACCTCCTTCTTTTAAGTTAGTTGGATTAGATAATGTATATGCAGCACTTGCAGTTAAAGTTATTGTGCCTGTGCTATTTAACTTCCCATTAATCGTATTGTTTAAGGAAGCTGAAACTAATCGTAAATGCTGTGCAGTATCAGGTATAGATAAAGGTACTGTAGGAAAGGAATTGTCTGCCATTACCTTTTACCTTCAGGTCTAGCCTCTATATCTACTCCACTTAAAGTATTAAAGTTACCAGTCACATTTACTCTTACCCTATGATATCTACTTGTAGATCTTAACGGAACAGATCCATCAGCATTGTTAGCTACAGCAGTACCTACAGAAATACTATTAAGTTGTGAGTCTCTAGTTATTGGTGTTACTGTAACTGTTGTGTTTGCAGTGCCATCTACAATAGGACGACAATTTATTAGTGTTGATCTTTTACCTTCAGCGCCTTCAAATTCTGTTGTGTCAACTGTTGCTGACAAACTTGTTGCAATAAATTTACCAAACAAATGAGAAGAATTAAATCCTGCAAGACCAACAATACCTTCTCCGTAATAGTAAGAGTCAAGAGATCTAGTTAAGTTATCAAGGTCTCCTAAAACATCTAAACTTTCTAATGTATTAAATGCTTCTTGCGATGCACCTGCAACAAACTCTAAATCTTGTCCTGATCCTGTACTCCATTTATCTACTGAATAATTATAAATTAATAATTTATTATTAGTGCTACCTGTTGCACCTGATCCACGATAGGACCATACAGCTATAGAGTTATTAGGATCTATTGCTGAACAAATACCATCTAATTGTGATGATAAATCTTCGAAGAAAAAATTATCTATACGACCATTGCCAATCGGTGTTAGTTGTTGACCACCTGATAATTTATAAAAACCATCTTGAGATAAAAAGAATATATCACTACCAAAAGAACAAACAGATCTAGGAGAGAATGCACCTATGTTATCTGCTATTTTATTAAATGTAAATATGAGTGGAGTACCTACATATTCCATTCTATAAATAGCTTTTTCAAAAAATATAATTCCAAAAGACTCACCGCCAACTATTGCTTGTAAATTACCATGAGTACCTACAATATCTTGAAAGCCTGATTGAGTTGCTTGGCTAGGTGTCCATGTTGAACTGTCGTTTAATCCTGACCATTTAACTCGTTGGTTATATGTTGTGCTTGATTCTGTTGTATATCCAGCAACAACAAAGTCTCTTATAACAGCTAAATATTTAGCTTTGATTGCAACAAGATCTGAAAATAAACTATCAGTACCTTGATCAAATTTTTGTATATTATCAGCACCATTAGTTGCAATAATGTTTGTGCCAAATTGTGTAAATGCCCAAAAGTCTCTAGCATTAGATGTTGTTGAATTATTGTAACCACCTGACTTTGACTTGTTTACAAAATCTCCATTGTTATCCATTTGGAATAACCTCGTAGCATTACCACAATAGTTAGTAACACCATCGCTAAGAAATGCGGAAAATAATCCTACTGCATCTAATGGTGCAGAAGATCCTTCTCTTGTTAAAGGTGCTGTAGTTAAACTTTGAAAACCAGCTAATGCTCTATATCCTTTTCGCAAAGGAACAACATTATCTACTTTTAATGCGCCTGAGTTTTGATACGCAGGTAGATCAGCTTGTAAATCGCCAAACTCAATCATCTATGCCACCTGCGTTGCTGACATTTGTAATGGTGAAGATGTAGTAGATCCTTTAGATGATGATTCATTAGCATTTTTTAAAGCCTCTTTATAAAGTCCTGCCCATATTTGTAGTCTTTCATCTTGCATAAGAAAAGGTGAACTTTCTGCTAGAGCGCCATAAAGATATAATTCAGGATAATTTGTAAGAATGTCATTGGTTGCATTACTATCAGATAATGCAGTTAATTTTTTATAATGATTAATTTGTAATGTAGTTGCTGAATCAGGTTGTACTCCTAATAAAATTTTTGTTCCAACTATTGTAAAGAAATTTGGAGTTCCTGAAGTTTGTGATGTATTATATTTGTTATAAAAATCTGTATTAGCTATAAACCTTAATGTTGTAAAAGGATTGCTTTGATAGATAACAGTTAAGGCTTCTAAATATCCAGTTGGTAAATCATAACTTTGTGTACCTGCAACTGTATTTGTTGAGGTATTAATTTCTACCATTTCTCTAACTCGTAATTCTCTATTTAATCTACTTTCTGCAAGTGTAATAAAGTCTCCTAAATAAGCTGTTAAATCTTCTCTGTTTAAATAAGATGCTATTGTAGTTTTGAGATTAGAGTATGTAGTTATTGCCATTATAAATTACCTGTATAAATCCTAAAGTGTCTATTATCTGAGTCATTTAACCATTTAAAAAATCTTGCCTTATCTAAGACTTTTCCTGCATAAGTCATAATTCCTCGTTTAGCTAATTGGTGTACGACTATATTAGGCAATCGAGCAACACGATAACCTTTTTCATTTTGCATAACTTTAGATTTATAAGCACCTTCATTTTGTGCTACTTTATTAGCATCTAATATTTCTTTAATAGATGCATTATCTTGATAGTTTTCAATATGAAATTTATTCTCTGCCTCATCTACAATTAAATTAGTTTTGACTGTTGATCCATCATTAGGATCATTAAGAGAGAATTTTTTTGCCATGTTACTTGATTGCTTTTGCTATCATCATGTCAATAGTGCCTTTAACTTGAAGTCCTTGATTACCATTTATTTTTAGCATTGGATCAAATTTTCTATCGCCCATTGATGTCTGTGAAGATTGTTTTCTTTTGCCACCTTTGCTCATCATTTGATCAGATTTAATTGCACTAGAAACTTTACTATACAAACTTGATGTATGTTTTTTATTTGTAAATATTGCCATTTGTTACTCCTGTGTTAATGAAAAAAGGGAGGGCATAAAAACCCTCCCAGTCCTTTATTCTACAATTATGCAGTTAAGTTAAATATTCCGTAGTTAGCGTTAGGTGCTTTAGCTGTTAAAGTCCACTCTGCTAACAATAGTTTTTTGTCTGAGTCACCAGTCTTTGCAAGATCAGTTGTTTGGAATGGTCTGAGGAAATCAACACTCCACATATCCATTTGTAGGATATCTACTCTGTTTGCGTTTTGGAAACGATCAGGAACAAAAGCTACTTCGCCAAAGTCTGATACATAAATATCAGTTGTGCCAATAGACACTTTATCTGAGGCATCTTTGTATTTAGTAGCCACACCATTAAATGCTGAAGCTAACTGCTTATGACTTGGAGACATTAAAACAGTATCAGGTTCTCCACCTAAAGTGAAAGACTGTAAAAGTCCTGCTGTTAATAATGCTTCTGCATAAGTTCTGTTAGTACCACCTGCTATAGCTGTAGCACCTGTTCCTACTGGAACTGCTGAAGGTGAACCACCTTTGGAATAGTTATTAATTCCTGATGCTGGTCCATACCATGTGCCTACTGAAGCAGACTTTCTAGCTGTTGAAGCATTACCTGCAACTTTAGCTTGTTCAATGCCGATCATAGCATTTTCCATATCACGCTTGATCTCTTTACCCATCTTGGCTAATTGATAAGCCATTTGAGTTCCCATACCTGCGTTATCTACAGCATCATCTGTACCTGAAATTGTTACAGACTTTGATGAGATTTGGGTATAGTTAGTGAGTCTTGCAGTTGCTCCACGAGCCTCTCCTGCATAATCATCACCTTCTACTTGTGCGTTTACTGCTACATCAGCTAAACTATCTGTTTGCCACTCATGTAGTGTGTTTGTTGCTGTACCTTTTGATGCGTTGCTCATAAAAGGAGTTTCAGTTGGTGAAATATTAAAAATTACATCAGCTAAATCTTCTCTTATTGAGTTTACACCATCATAGGTATCAAAAGTATTGGTTGGTTGTGCCATTACTTAGTCCTTTCTATGTTGTGTTATTGAGAATACATCTGCTCAAGAATGGAAACTGCATCTGCAACTTTTCCAGTTTTCTTGAGAGTTGCTTTTTTTGAGTTCATACGTTTCACAACATCACTATCATCTTGAACTTTAGGGCTAGAAGAACTTACTACCTTAGATACTTTGGTTACTTTCTTATTTTTAAGATTAGCTTTTTTTAACTTATCGTAACGATAAGCATTAGCTAACATAAGAACCGCTCTGTGATCTACAAGCTGTGCTATTTCCTGATCGGAATAACCTAAAGAGTCCTTTGCAAAGTTAGTTAAATTTTTAACAAACTCAGGACCTTTTTCTTTATCAGCATAAATAGGTAGTTTTTTAGAAAGAATTTCTCTTTGCTGCTCTAAATAAGTAGCATAAGTTTTATTATACTCCTCTTGTTTTTCAGCTTGGATTTTTTCTTGCTCTTTATTAGCTAACTCAAGTGCCTCTTTGCGTCTATCCTGTTCTGCTTTTGCTTTCACATATTCAGCAGGATCTTCTTCATAAAGTTTATCTAAGTCAACTTTTGCTTCACTAGCTTTTATTTGTTCTGACAATACTTGAAGTTGTTTTTCGTATTGGTCTCGTTTGATTTTTGCCTCCTCAGATTGCTTAGTAAAATCATTTTTTAATTGATCTACATTTCTTCTATCTTGCGATAGTTTTTCAGTTTTCTGAGTGTAATCTTGTTGACGAGAATAACCTTTTCTAAGTTCATCAAGGGTAACTTCTACTTCCTGTCCATTAACAGTTAGTTTATAAAGTTCCTCATTACTATCAGTTGTTTCTTCTACTTCAACTTGATCTATTAGTTCATCATCTTCAAAAGTTTCGTCAATATCCGTTTCAGGGGTGCTTACTTCTTCTGTTAATTCTTCACTTGCAGTTTCTTGAGTCTTAGAGGCTTCTGTATTAAGTAAGTTGTTCAAGTGTTCTGCTGTCTCTCTTACATTTCGAGACTTGGGCATTGGTGCAACAGACTCGGTTTGAGTCTCTGTTGCAGAGTCCATCGCTGGTTGTTCTGCCATTTATTACTCCTATTTTTTTATGATTTTGCCTGTTTCCATAACAGACTGTAGTTGCATCACAACGAGTTCCAACATTCTTCTCATGACAAAAATGTTTTCTCTCTGTTCTGAATTTTTTAGATCACTATTTAACCATTCATTATTTAGGTCGGATCGAATCTTTTGTACTGCTTCTATAAATATTTCATCTTGTAATATTCTTTTAGCTTGGTCGCTTCTTTTAATTTCTTTATCTTCCACGAGTAAATCCTGCTCTACCAGTGCCGCCTACGTTCATAGAGAAACCACTACTACCTAAATTTTTCTTATTACTTTCTATATTTCTAGCTATTGCGGCTTTATAAGCATTATCATTTCTTGATCTATTACCGCTAGAGTCAACTGACGTTAAAGGTGAAGTATATAATAAACCACCTGATAAATCTTCTGCTATTGGAGATCCATTACCAGTGGTACTCCCAGTTGTACCAGTAGCAGTATCGTAAAATTTATTAGCTTGTTCATCAGCTAATACTTTCTCTACAGCTTGTCCTACAGTTAAGTTTTGACCTTCAGGTGTTATTGGCACTTTAGGAAATAACGCATTACCTGATACATTTCTATAATATTGTTGAGGTGTAAAAATGTTAAATAAATCATTACCTACTGATTGCCCATAAGCATTATCTTGCATAAATTTTATTGCATCGTTGTATTTATTTTCTCGTCTTTGATTACCTCCTGTTAAAAAATCGAATAAACCTAAACCAAAAATAGGAGGGGGTTTTCCAACACTAGGATCAAATTTTAAAAATGTACCATCACCCATTCCTTGAGTAATATAATCATCTAAAATATTTGATGCACCATATCCTGTTGTAGGATCGTTACGCATTTTTCTTAATAATGCTTGATTGGGATCTTCACCAAGAGTATCGTTATCTCCTTCTTGTGGATCTTGTATTTCTTCTACTAAGACACAAGCTTTTTGCACAGGATCATATACTCTGTTTTCATTAGGAAATAATTTACCACAATCAGGAATAGTATTATCAGGATTATTAGGATCAGCCGCAGGTGGGACATAAGGATCTACAGGAACGATGTAAGGATTTGTAGAGTCTGTTGTTTGAAAATCACCTGTTAAAAATTTATCTATTATTGCCTGTGAGTTAGAAGGCATATTTGGAGTTACCATTATCTTTTCATTCCTTGTTGTAATATTTGTGTTGCTAGTTTTTCTTTTTGTATTTCTGAAGCATCATCATCTTTTAAAAGTTGCGATGCTAGTTTTTGTTCGTCTAATTGTAGTTTCTTTTGTTTTAATTGTATTTCTGCTTGATCTTTCATTTGTTGTCTTTGCAAATCTGCCTGTGCTAACTGTATAGCAGGATCAGGCTTTTCAGGTTTTTGTTGTTGTGGTTGTTGCATATTTGCAGGATTGTTAAAGAACTGACTTGCATCTTTGTAACCTGCATTCTCTAAATACTTCTCTAAGGTGTTATAAATTTTTTGAGGATCGACAATGCCCATACCACCAGCACCAATAAGTTTTTCTTGTACTGCAAGAACTCTACCTAAGACTTCTAGTTTCTGATCCATAGATCCACTACCTAATCCTATTTGAACTGTTGCATTATATCTGTGTACCCATTCTCTAGGATTCATAGGAACAAATTTTCCTCTTAGTTGGATAATACGTTCTTGATCTTGATACTTACATACTTGAGTTAAGATACCTTGAAACATTCTTTTAATACCTTCACTAAAGTTACGAGCATATAATTCTATTCTTTGTGTTGAAGCGTTCATCATTACATTTGCACTTGTAGCTGTTGTATGAGATTTATTAATAGCTTCTGAATCTAATCCCATTTGTACTTTAGATACACCTGATCTAGCTTCTCTTATTTCGTCAACCTTACCAATCATAGCAAGACCTTCTTGCATAAAGTTTGGTGCTTGGAGAGGCGTTACTGCATTAGGTGATTTAACTCTAACAATACCACCTGCTCTTGAATTTAAAATATCATCAATGTTTGCTTGACCATCTACTACAACTGTTCTTGCGTTGTTTTGTAAATAAGCATTATTAAGTGTCTGTCGAAGAAGTGTTGTTTTAATCTCTTGCACATCACCAATTAAATCATAAATTGATAGACCAAAAAACCTGTGTGGCATTGGAATAGCTGTAACCATAGCAAAAGGGATTTCTTCAATCGGTTCGTTCTCTAATATGTTGTAAACATTTTGACTAGAACCCCCTACGACTATGTGTCTAAGTTCTGCAATACCATCATTATCAAAATCACATTTCATATAACAGTCTGTTACTGCTACAACTGTTAATAAAGGATCAATGTTTTGAAAATCTTGTGGTGTTGTTTGGTCATCAAATGATCTTCTTGTAACTGCTTCTGTATTATAAATATCTTCATCAGCAGGACCTAATTCATTAACTAATTTTTTATCAAAACCCATATCAATAAGTTCTGATCGTGTTTTAAAAACTCGTTGTCCAATAAAATTAGAATCTTCTATACTAGTTGCAGTTTTACTAATTAGCATAGACTCTGGTGGAACATTCTCCACGCAGATTTTACCATAATCTTTAACTCTTTTAACTTTTACATTAAAAGTTTCTTCCATTTGATCCATGTTGTCGTAATCAAGTTCAGTAGCAGTATCTTCAACTTCAATTATCTCTACTTCAGGATCAGCTATTAATGCTTGGTATTCTGCTCCAGTTAAATTTTCGTAAGATTCTTGTTTTTGCTCTTTAGAAGTTTTCCAATAATATTTTACAAAACCATTTTTACTAATTAAGGCATCTTTAAACAAGGTGTGTAAGATAGAATAGCCATTGTTATCTTTCATAAAAATATGATTAATATAATCACTAGCCTGATCTGCGTATTCTACATCTTCAGGTCCTTGAGGTTCAAATCTGACTATACTTTCGCCTTGTGTAAACACTCTCATCATAGAAGGTAGTATGCTTTCTACTACTTCTAATACATCTTGTGACCTAACTTGGCTTTGACCTTCTACTTCATTACCTAGAGGCTCTCCTAAGTAAAATTTTAGGGCATTTTTTCGTTGGCTAGAAAGTTCTCCACCATAAAAACCAAGAGAATTTGTAATTTCTTGCCCTATTAAAGATTTAAGTCTGTCTTTTGTTAATTTCATTTATACTATTCCTAATTTTGGGTACTTAATTTCTGTTGACCAGTCTTTTGTTTCTTGTAATCCTGTGCAAAGGTATCGAAATGCGTCTGCACTATGCGAAGTCCAATCGTGTTGTGGTCTATTTTTTGTAATTCCTTTATCATCTACTGCCCATTTGTACTGTCTTAGGGCATCTAGACCTTCTTTAGTGTTCTCAAAGTCAAAATAACATCGTGATAAAGTCATTCTAACTGCATTAATTCCATCTTCGACACTCATCTTAGGTACTATGCTAGTTGATAGACCTAAACTTTGTGCAATTTCTACTCTTGATTTACCAGTTCCGATCTCTCGGACATTAGCATCATGAGGTAAGTAGTGTGTGTCGTACACATATCCCTTATCATCAAGAACCTTTGCGTAATATTCTAGCGACTCACCACTATCTTCAAAATAGTCTATAAGGTGAATAGCAGTTCCTTTTTGCTGACAAAACCATATAGCAGTTTTATCTGCCATTCCTAGATCCCAAAAGGTTGATACCTTTAATGTTGGATCATAAGGTACAGAAGTAACTCTTTTATCGTCATCTGCTTTATTTAATCCCTGCGAATAGATAGATCCTATTGCAGAACTTTCAAAACTACATTCATATTCTGCCTCGTATATCTCAGGAGGCATCATTGACTTAGCTTCAGCTAATTCTTCTTCTTTAACGACTTTCGTCTCAGAAGCTTTAAACTTTGTGGCATACCATTTATCATTATGGAGTCCATGATTATACAAATCAAAAAAACTATTGTGTCCTTGCGGAGTACCAATCGCAATCATAAATCCTTCACGATCTGATAATGCAGGACGAATAACCTCTGTCCACATCTTCGGTGGCATCTGGGCTACCTCATCTAATACCACTCCGTCTATATAGAGTCCTTTTAGCGTTTGGGGACGCTCACAGCCCAATAATTGAATCCTACCCCCATTGGGTAGCTCTGCTCTTAATTCCGTCTCGTGGTAGTCCATATTGGGTAAAACAGAGGTATAATACTTGAGGTAGTCCCAAGCTATTCTTTTTGCCATTGAGTAAGTAGGTGCTATGTAATAATAACGAGGTCTCGGTAATGGACATTGTAGGCACTTCTTAATCAATTCGTTTACAGTCAAGACAGTTTTTCCAAATCGTCTATGACAGACAAGAACATTAAATCTTTGTAAGTTCTTGTGAATCTGTTGTTGTAATTCTCTAGGTTTATACGGAATAGTAATGGTGGTCATACATCACCCTTTTTTTCTCCCCTATATATATCTTGTATTCTTGCTACAGTTGAGTCTTTCACTATACCTTTACCTGAATGCTGTTTAACAGGTGTTGTTTCGTTCATCTCTTTAACAAAGAGCGCAAAAGGATTAACTATTTTTTTAGATTTCTTTTTTTTTGTTTTCATAATGATCTCCACATAAGAAGTAATATTGCATATATGCGTCTTGCGGCACTACTGCAAAAGATCCAAACTTATCACAGTGCAAACATCTTTTGTTTTTAAAGGATTGTTCATGCGTCCATGATAGTATTTCGTTAGAAGAATACAAGCGACCATTAGGTACTGCTTTTTTTGTTAGTTTAAAATCATGCATGGCTTTAGAGATATTTGTTCTGTGTTGTAATCACTCCCTATGTATATACAGCAGGGTTGCTGGGGGGTGTTCTTTTATGTTGTTCCGTCTTGTTGGTTCTGTGTTCTTTGTTGTCTTTGTTATGTTTTAGAGTGTTGTGGTAGATATATGGTAGGTTCTTGCTCTTGTCGTTGCTGGTTTGTCTATTAATTAGTTGCCTTAAGACCTTTGCGGAATGTTTTATAATATGTTGTATGGTTCAAATGTATCTGTTGGTAATGCCATTAGTTTCCAGCATTCTAAACAAGCAGTAGTTCTAGTAAGACAACAGCTACTACCTAACCCTATGTCTCTTTCTATATAAGTTCTTATTCTTTCTATATGAGTTGATTAAAATTCACATAGTTTTCCTTTTCTTTCTTTCCGCGAAAATTACAGGATCACGATTAAAAAAGTTTACTGGTATGTTTATTAATGTTTGCATTTGTTCGCAATTATGCGAATATGTCTATAATAATTAAATAAGGAGATTTGCCAATCAATACACTCTTACAGTCTAACTTGCTAAGTTCCTCAGACTTTAAAAAATACAGAACTTATGTGCCTTGCTAGGTTTGTGATGAACAGACTTCCCAAAGTTTAGATAATTAGCAAGGAAAGCCCATTTAATAACTGTAGTAAGATGTCAGTCTTACCTGATGATTGCAAAAGCATGAAACAGTTATCAATCATACAAGGAGAAACATAATGCAAAAAATTAAATTGCAAACAAGTGACTTAGAGAATGCCTCTAAGTTGTGTCTTGTGACTACTATCTATCAAGATCAGATAGTCACTACTATTAACAAGAAGGATCGTAAGCAGTGGATCGAAAGAATGAACAAAGGTTTAGAGTTAACTGGTTTAATTTTTCAAACTAGGTTCTTACCTAAAACTGTTTTCATAACAGACGTTGACGACAAAGATTACACTTTTCAATCTAATGAAGAGAGAATTACAAAGCACGAGGAAGCAACTGAGTTTTTAAAAAACTCACAATTTGGAGTTTCTAATTGATACTTCAGGGCTTAGACGGAGCAGATATCATTTTGCTCACAGTATTTTTTTATGTCTCTTATAAATTGTATAAGAGACTTAAAGATGAAGGAGAAGAATAATGGGATATACTAACTACTGGCATCAAAGAAAATCTTTTACCGATGAAGAATGGTCAAAGGTTTTAGACGAATACGATTACATTAAAGACGTTCTTGGCGGCTCTGTAATAATTGACGAGACTAAGGATTATAACCCTACTAGCGATATAATTCCTAGTAAGGCGATTGTCTTTAATGGCAACCCTGAGAATAATCAGGATCACGAAACTTTTATTTTACATAAAAACGCAAAGACTGAACCTGATTACGAAGGTCAAGACATTGCTTTTAATTTTTGTAAGACCGCAGAAAAGCCCTACGATATTGCAGTATGGCATTTACTTTCTTTTTGTCATACTCACACTAAAGCAATATGGAAAGTGTCAAGAGATAGATAATGGCAAAAGCAAACGTCTTAAGACTTCTTTTACAAGAAGCTAAAAAGCAGAAACTTAAATGGTTAGTGCAACAAGGTGGGCAAAATTTATTCCCCAATGAAGATGATTATTACGATAAAGATAATTGGAAATTTACCGACAAGATAAAAGAAACTGTCGATTTTGTCGAAGATGTTTACAATCACGCACATATCATTTTTGATCAAGGTGGCTGGTGTTTATATATCAAACAGTATGATGATCATACTTGCGAGGATTTATCTGACTGGACTGTCAATCATACTTGGATTGATGATCTATCAAACCGCCTTGAAGAAACACACCCTTAAATATTTTAGAAAGCCTGATCATTGGGCTTTCTTGAATATTTACATATTCAAACACAAAGGAGAAATATCATGCAATATTACAACGGACAAAAAATTAATTACCATTCATACACTGTCGAGCCTGACGCTAATCAGTTCGTAGTTTATGGTCATTCTTTTTATCCAGCTAGTTCGGTTCTAGCTGGTCAACAAATGAAAACCTATATGGGAATGTATGTTTCTATTGATGAAGCATTAAAAGAATATCCCAAAGCAGAGGTCTTAGGTTTTAAAACTGAGGTCAATAATTCAGTTGATTATTTACCTGAAAGCGATTGGTAATGACTTTATATTGTGCCTTTGTTAGCGGTGTCTATCTAAAATATTCTGATCCTGAAATTGATCAGATACATTTTGCTGACGAAGATGAAGCAAAAGACTTTATTGTTGATAAATACAAAACTGAATACAGAATTGATTTGCATAAATTTCAAATAGAAATCTATAAAAGAGCAAGTCAAAGATTAAATCAATAAACTAATAAAAAAGCCCTGACTTGGAGTTCATCAAACATCTTAAAAGTGTCTGTATGGCTCTTAAAAAGGGTTTTTTTCTTGGTTTATACCAAGAAGATCGGAGAAGTCATGCACATTGATAAATATACTATGATCATCAACGAGCAAAAATATAATCAGAAAAAAGATAAGCATTTACCTCACCAAACAAAGGTCGAGGTAGATCAATGTATTATGTATAAAAATTTGGGACACATATTAGAAGAGTTCCAAGAGCAACACAGATTATACGGAGACATTGAACTCACTATTACTTTCAACGAACCTGATCGTTAAATGCTAGTCAACTGCTCATTTATCCTTTCGTGAGCGGTTGAGTATCATTTAGATACTAGAAAGGAGTCAATCATGGCTCAATATTTACAAGATCAGATCTACACCTCTTTAAATTACAACGAATTTGTTTTCGTTGAAGGTAATAGAGAAATTAGATCTCCCAAAGTAAGCAGAATGATAGACAGCATTAAAAAATTTGGTTTAGTTAATCCTATTGTTGTTGATCAATATAAACAAATTATTGACGGACAAAACAGGTTTGAATGTTGCAAGACATTAAACATTCCAGTTCGTTATTCTGTTTTCCCAATAGAAAAAAGCATACTAATTGATTTAATTAGGGATATCAATTCTGTCCAAAATAATTGGAACAATATTGATATAGCTGGTGCTTTTGTCGTACACAGTAAAAATCAAGATCATTATAAAAAGTATTTAGATTTAGTATCTTTAGGTGTCTCTCACTCTACTGTACTTGAAGCTTGTACTTATTTATCTTTAGGCGAAGATAAAATTAGAAGTAGCTATTTTGATTTTAAAAATGGTAATTTAATTATCTCTGACAGTGTATATGACAAAGTTAAAGGTCAAATATTAATGTTAAAAGACTCAAAAATAGAAACTAAAATATGGAACAGGATTTATTTTCTACGAGCATTATTAAAACTGCAAAGAGAAAAGTCTTTTGATGTGTATTCTTTTTTAGAAAACTATAAAAAGTTTCCTCATCAGTGGAAAAATGCTTATACTGTAGAAGAAAACATCAAGAGTATTCTTATTGTTCATAATTACAGGAACAGAAAAAAAGCAAAATACTTTTTCGAATAGTTTTATCTCCTTACAATTTCAGGCAATCCGATATTCTTGGGTTGCCTAGTGGATCGTCCAGCTTTGTCCTAAATTGCTTTCGTCAATCTCTTCATACTCATCGTAGTCGTTCTTAAAATTCTCTATAAATAGCTTTGACTCAGCTTCACTCTCAAAATTACTAAACATCACCACAACATTATTATTATTGTCCTGATCTTTATGTAGATATAATCTGCAAATTAATTTTTTATTCAATATTTCGTCTGATAACTTCAAAGATGATTTTGAAGGCTTCATTTTGGGCGAATTTTTTTTTGGTTTTTTTAAACTCATTGTTTATCTTTCTCACCACGCTGGGTTCTATGTCAATTAGTGAGCAAATATATTCAAAGTCTTTGCTAAAAAACCATTTTCTTGCTCTTTCGCAAATAACTATGTCGGAATTATTATAATTTGGAGAAGTTCTAAAACTGTTATCTAAAATTGCTCTTGTAATGACTGCACAATAAAGTCGTAAATATGATTTTTCCATGAATTTTTTACGGACTTATTGAGCATGATTTTTTTATAACATTTAGAAGTAAGTATCTAAATTGAACATTGGTTGAACATTAAGATTACAGTATTAAAAAACAATACTGACAGTATTAAAAAACGATACTGACAGTATTAAAAAACAATACCGATAGTATTAAAAAACAATACTGTAAATAATTATATTGAGCATTGCATATCAGCTTTGTTGTCTAAACATTGCTATTTTCATAGAGTGGTTTGATATAAAGCTAACATGAAAAAAATAATAAAAAAAATATTTAACTCTTGGAACAATATAATGAGTAATTGTGATGATGGTTTAAGGACATACTGTCAAAATGAATACAAAAAAAATGCAGACTTTGTTTTTGATTATGTCAAAAAACATAAAAGGTTTCCTTATTAAATGTGCCACTGAAAGCGAAACAAAGTGGCACTAGGACATCTTAAAATGATCACGAAGTAAGTCAAGCGCCTCTTGAAGGTTTAAAAATCGTTTTCCTCTACCAACTGGAGTGTCATTAATTAATAGATCCCATATCATTGACTGATGATTTTTTGTTGATTTCATAGCTTCGTTAAATTCTTGCTCTGCGTCAAATCCATTACCAACAAATAATTCTATACCACCAACAACTATATTATCCAATTTATCCCAATTAAAGGTGATTGATTTTTGTTTGGAACTATAAACAGCAAGTGCTTCTAACTTTTCACCAGCTAAAAAACGGAGGGTATTTATTTTGTGATCCTGTGGACACAGTAAATTTTTAGCATAATACTTTTGAAGGTTAGAATTAAAAACTCCGTAAATATGCTTCAATCCCATTTTTAATTCTTTATAATCAGGTAATCTATATAGTTTATTTTCTATCCTAATTATCTCTTGAGCGCCTAAGTCTTTAACCTGAGTAGGTTTAGGACTAGGTTTAGACTTCTTGTGTTTTTTCTTTTTCTTTGCCAAATAATTTCTCTGCTTTGTCGAAGTCTTGTTGACTCATGTTGAATACAGGTCTGCCAATTCTTACAGACATTTCATACCTTGTTTTTAACATATGCAATTCATGTTTTTCATCTTCTTCTTTTCTTGACTCACGAGTTTGAACTTCATTGTATTTTTCGTTATCAATAAATCTTTCTAAAGCGACAGAATATTCGCCATTTTGAGAACAATATTCAGGGTATGTTTGTATTACTAGCTTCTGTTTTTCCTCTGTAAGAGCCTTAAACTTGGAAAAAGACTTAGGTTTTGATGATCTTTGTCTCATTTTGACTGATAAGGAACTCCACACCTGTTCTAGTGCTAGTATATTATTATTATTTTTATCTTTATTTTTATCTTTATCTACGTTGATTGCTTTTTGATTTGACAAAACAGTATCAAATTTTTCTTTTGTTTTTTTTCTTGCTTGACTACGAGTATTAGACAACTCTAATCCTTTAACGTATTCAAGATGTTGCCTTTTATTAAAGTATCTGTTGTTCTCTATATAAAATTTTGTATTTAATACCTTTACAAGAGAAGTCATATTCTCTTCATTCTTCTCAGGGCTTAATTCAAAAGGTAAAACCATTTTCGCCAACTCTCTGATATCGTTAGGTAATCCTTTGCCATGACTATTTTGTGAAAAACATAGTAAGTCTATGTATATACCTCTTTCTGCTAAAGATAAGGTCCTAGTTCCTGTAATGTAGTCGTTGGTAAACAAATACATAGCTGGAAGTTTATCAATCATTTTTGTATCTCCTTAATAACTTGCACTGATCTTTTTTGTGCTGGAATAAAATCAACATATCCTTTTCTTTTAAGGCGATACAAGTAGGTATTGATTGAGTTAGTACCTTTGAGATTAACATGAACTGCTATCTCCCTGTAAGAAGGAGATCTCTTCTCTATTTTTTTGTAGTCCATGATGAACTTCATAATTTTTATTTCTTTTTTTGTAGGAATGTAGTCTGTGGAGATCAACGATCTCTGACAGGTTGGGCAAACATTGTGATTTGTCGTCAAAATAATTAAACTCCCTCAATGTGCTTTCCCAAATGATATTCTCCATATTGGGAAATTCAATCTTATTTTCCTTGCAAATATTTACGTTTATCTTCCAAAAGTCTAAAACGCAGAATAAAAACCTAAGTTCTTCATATTCAACAGTATCGCTTTCATAAAGAAAATCTTGACAATTTCCCATGTCTCAGAACATACGCAAATATTCGCATTAATGCAATCTATTAAAGTTATTGACACAAAAACGCAATAGTTTAAGTGATAATTATGAATGATAAATTAAGAAAAGTTTCTTTTAATATCTGTTATCCAATCATAAGTGTTCATTATATTAAGCATTCAAATATATATAAAATAAATAATTCCATATAAATATAGAAATATTCGCATTTTTACGAATATTAGTTGATTTATACAAATAAATCAGTAATGTCTGATTTATGACGAGTGATAAAGTTCTAAATACAAATATGTTCCTCCTTCCTCCTGATAAAAGGAAAGAACTTGCTTTAAAAGAGCAGAGACTCAAAGAAAGCTGTAGAAACAATCTCAACTCTCCGTTTAAAACAAATCTACAAAAGAGATTGGTTTGGTATCACATACTAATCACTACTGATCACTCGTCATAATCAGAAAGGAAAGCGATTGTCACATATAGATTATAAAGTGGACGGAAAAAAAGTGCCTAGTGTCACTACCATTCTTGGTAGGTATAAAAATTCTACTGGGTTATTAATATGGAGTAATAAGTTAGGGTTAGAGGGTAAGTCATATCATACAGAATTAAATAAAGCTGGAGACATTGGAACTGACTTTCACGAACTTGCTGAGAAACATATTACTGATGAGTATTACGAACTACCTGACGATCCAGTAGTTCAAGAATGTTTTAATAAATTTAAAGATTGGTGGACTGAGCAAGAGTATGAAGTCACATTTACAGAAAAAAGTTTTTGTTGTCGTAAATATAAATATGGTGGAACTGCGGATCTTTTAGTGAATGGAGATACACTTGTTGATTTTAAAACAAGTAAGCAAGTTTACGATGATCACCTAGTACAACTAGGCGCATACAAATTTATGATTGAAGAGCAAGACGGAATTGAAATCAATAAAGCAATTCTTGCAAGATTTGGAAAAGAGACTGACGATTTTGAAATTAGAAATTTTACAAAGTCTGATTTGAATAAAGGTTTTAGATATTTTAAAGTTTTGCGAGAGGCATTTGATCTCGACAAAGAGGTTAGTAAACTAACAAGAAAGGCGAAAAAGAATGACAATATATAGAAAGATATTTGATATCACCCATGAGGTTAAATCTGTATCACAGACAAAGCCAAAAGGTATTCAATATAAAGTCACTAATTGGAATGATGTTAATGATGTTGTTCGTGAACAATTAGCTAAACATAAATTACTTCTTATTCCTAAAGTTATGGATCATACAAAAGAAGGCAATTTAACTACAGTGAAAATGAATTGTGATGTCATAGATGTAGATACCAACGAAAAAATGACTGTTGGTGATTACTACGGATATGGTGTCGATAATTCTGATAAGGGAGTGGGTAAAGCCACAACATACGCATACAAGTATTTAATAATGAAGTTATTTTTACTTGAAGTTGGCGAAGCAGAGGACTCAGAAAACGAAAATCCTGTAGCCACTAAACCAAAACAAGAAAAAAAGGAGCATTCTATATGAGCGAAGTAATAATAAAAGCTACTCTATTTAAGAACGAGTACAAAGAGGAAGGTGACTCTAAACCTGACTATCAAAACAAAACTATTTGTTATCCTGATGATGTTTTACAGGAAGATATAGTTTTAAAAAAAGGACAAGCCTACAGTATTGCTTTGTGGAAAGGTGACAAGGGTAGTTTGTCTGTAAGAATACAAGAGGCATATAAAAAACCTACTGAGACAATTATTGAAGAACCAGCAACCAATGACTTAGACTCTAAGGACATACCTTTTTAATGGTTATGGTAATTATACAATCATTACAGCTATTAGTTTTATTACTAATAGCTTTGATGATCTTTGCGATAGGGGATCAGTTAAATAAAAAATGAGTTTAGCATTTAAGGATTGGGTTATGGAAGAAGAAGATGGGAGTAATTTTTTGAAAAATCATACTAAATTTTTTATGGGTTATTGGGGGTATAAAACTCCTGATGATGTTGATTGCATTATGTGTGGAAATTTTGCCACCGATATTCATCATATAAAAGGCAGAGGCGCAGGGGGTGACAAACATCATTACAAAGATAACGAGTTTAATCTCGCCCCTTTATGCAGAACTTGTCACGAACATACTTCTAACAAAGAGTTCAATGCTAAAGTTCTTTGTGCTTTATTAATAAAAATAATTAGGAAAGTAGAAAACGATGGAAGGATATAGTCCTGAAGTTATTGCTAATGCAAAAGCAGAAGCAGTAAAAAATTATCGTGATGCTAAAAGACAACATGAAAGATCTATAAGAATTAAAGATCATATTTACGACACTAAGTATCTTGAAATCTTACATGGATCTAATGAAAAGATAACTGTTGAAACTGCAAAAACAAAAGCAAGACAACACTCTGACGTACTCACTTGCAATTTAGCCATAGATACAGATAAAGAAAAACTAGACAATGCTTTTGTAGAGTTAGAAAGAATAGAAACAAAGATACAGATGATCCTTGATCAGAACGCATTGAAAAGAACCGAAATGAAATTAGGGAGTATTTTAACATGAAGAATATTGAAGTTAAAAAAACTTGGAATGGAAGAATATCTCTAAGAGATTATGTTGTGGAAACACAAATAAAAAAGAAAGAGCCAATTAGAGTTCTTTATAAATCAGATCAGATGATTTTATCACCTGAACAACTAGCAAAAAGAGACTACATGACTGAATGTACCTCACGATACAGTGGGAAGAAATACAAGCTATATGATTATGTATGGAAGCCACAAGACAATAGACAAGGAGAATTAATATAATGGAAGATAAGCCAATGTATTACAAAGACTTAGCTAAAATTTTTGGAAAACACGAAAGAACTATTCAAAGAGAGATTTATAAGGTAAAGAAAAAAGAACCTAATAATCCGATTTTGAATAATTACATGGGAGACAGTTGGTTCTGTTGGTCTAGTGATATGAAGGAGGTTATTAGTTTATGCTCAAAGTTGAAAAGCGAAAAGACGGAAGAAGTCAATATTACTACATAAAAGGAACGCACAGGTTTGGTGATGAAGTCACTATTTTAGAGTCAAATACTGGATCTCTTTAACAACACCTTTAGGTATTATCTGTGATCTACCATATTGATCATCTGAATTATCGTGATCTTTGTCACCTGAAATGATTACATAGTCATTAGTTTCTTCCATAAGATAACCTAGTGAGTCTATAATACATAACTTACTATCCAGTAATTCATCTTTAGTTTGCCATGTGGACAGACTGCATTCATTAGTGTCTATCCAAATGACATTGACCATAGGAGGAATAGGCATTATTTTTTCTTCTTTTTCTTTTTCTTCTTAGGGAAACCAGCTTTCATATTCTTATAAGCTTTATCGCTAATAGTGCTGTTTTTCTTTGAACGAGATGTCCCTGCTTTTTTTCGTTTATTAATATTTTCGTAAAGAGACATTATTTTTTAGCCTTTTTTTTAGTTTTTTTCTTAATTTTCTTTTTGTCTTTGTTTAATTGTTTCAATCCTTTTTCAGTATAAGGATATTTTTTTCCCATATATGATGGCATAGTTTACTCCTTTAACAATTCCACGCCCTACGAGACCAATAGTTTGCAGATAGTTTATTGTTTTTACCTTTAATCCCACCTGATCTCGCACAATAAGATTTCTTTCGTGCTGGTGAGTTCTTCTTAATGCTCATGGATTTGTCGCCAAAGTTTATCTTTTTAACTTTGTCTCCGTCCTTTACGAACACCTTAAATTTTTTGACATCGCCTTTCATAGGCTTATTTAATGGTACTGTTCTACCCTGATAAGTTGCCATCTAGTTCTACCTTTTCTTGTTTTTCTAGTTGTTCTGTAAGTGATTGATTCTGTGAAGAAGCATATTCAGCTTTTGCTTTTTGAAATGCTATGACATCATCAACAGTAATCTTTAGTTTTTCTTCTCTTAATAATGCGTTTTTATCAGCCCAGTTATCTAATCGTTCATTAAGAAATTTAATGTGTAAATCTTTTTCTTCGATATCTTTCTTGAGATCTCTGTTTTCTTTTTTTGCTTTGCGTAGTAGTGCTTCTATTTCTTTTTGTGTACTCATTTTTTACCTAACACTTTACCCATTCCTCTTAAACCAAATGAACTTGCTATTGCTCCATACATGGCAAATTGAAACCACTGTGGAGTTCGTGAGAGGGCATCAAAGCCTCTTTCTGTATAAGGTTGTAGAGGGGGTATGAAGCACATACCTATAATAATAATAAACAAAATAGTCCACGCTTCGTCTTTCCAAGAATCTTTAGAACCTTTAATAGCTTCTAAGTCGTACTCTATCTCACCTTTAATCTGTTTATTTAGTAACTCTGTCTTTGCTTTAATCTCAGTGACTTTCTGTTCAGCTTTCGCCTTCTTAGTATCTACGACACCTTTAACAACTTCACCAGCTACTCCCAGCAA
>WLWE01001151.1_pt1 | contig 20622 bp, 26 predicted proteins | sample 6718301 | NCBI WGS metagenome assembly WLWE01 (sample SAMN12718691, study PRJNA515312) | sponge metagenome | isolation source: marine sponge | host: Mycale hentscheli | place: New Zealand: South Island, Marlborough, Capsize Point | collected 2003-05-01 | reverse complement strand
TAAAAAACCATTAAAAAAACCAAAACAAAACATAGATGAGTTACCTAGAGGCCTACAGATAGATACTACTACAGACAGTAGTGGTTCTGCGGCAAATAAAATGATGTGTGGTGGCGAGGTACGTGGAACGGGAGCAGCGATTAGAGGCAAAGGTTTCAAAGGCGTATTTTAATGAGTCTTAAAAAATGGTTCAATGAAAAATGGGTTGATATAGGATCACCTAAAAAAGGTGGAGGATACAAAGAATGTGGAAGAAAATCTGCAAGTGGATCAAAAAGAAAGTACCCCAAATGCGTGCCTGTTGCAAAAGCAAACCGAATGACAGAATCAGAAAAGCGTTCTGCTGTTGCAAGGAAAAGACAAGCCGGTAATCCTGGAGGCAAACCAACTAACGTCAGCACCTTTACCAAGAAGTATTATGGTGGTATGATAGAAATCTAGGGAAAATAACTATGTCAAAATTATCAGATAAATTAAAAAGCTTATTTGCAAAAACTAGAAATGCTCCGGGAAAAGGTGCATATCCTGCTAAGTTTGAACAAACAGCTTTCAAAGCTGGACAGAAAACTAAAAACTTAATGAAAGGTCTTAGTTTAACAAAAAAATTAGATAAACCTGCAAGTGCATCAAAAGCTTTAATTACTGCAAGTGCAGCCAAGAAATTAAGAACAGCTAGTAAGATAGCTAAAGCTGGAAGAATGTTAACACCAGTTGGTTTAGGGTTAACTGCAGCAAATGTAGTATATGACGTTGCAACAATGTCCCCAGAAAAAAAAGCAAAAGTTAAAAAATTAAAAACTAAATTAAGTAAAACAAGTACAAAAGATTATCACGCTGATCTTTTAAAAATGAGTACAGGAGGAGATACAATGTTACAAAATCCAAAAAAAGCTGACTTAGATAAAGATGGCAAATTATCTGGTTACGAGAAAAAAAGAGCAAAAGCCATCGAATCAAATATGAAACAAAAACCTATTAAAGCTGCTTTAGGTATTGCTACCATGGGATTACTTGGTGCTAAAATGTTAAGTGACAAAAAAAAGAAAAAAGCTATTAAAGCTGTTTCACCACTTGCAATGCTAGATGATGCTACTAAACCAGAAGATAAAAATCAAGTAACTACAGGACAACAAACAGCTAGAAAAGGTAAGATGATGAAAGCTTACAAAGGTGATATGGCTAAAGGTTATGGCGCAGCTAGAACTCAAGGTCAAGGCCTTCAAGATGAAAACTTAATACCAGGAAAGTCTTTGGATTATTACAAAGACATAATGTAATGAATTATGGCTACGTCAGGAACTACAGCATTCGATCTTCAGATCGATGACATTATTGAAGAAGCATACGAACGATGTGGTATGCGGACTAATAGTGGGAATGACTTACGTAGTGCAAGAAGAAGTTTAAATCTTTTATTTTCAGAATGGGGTAACAGAGGTATTCACCTTTGGAAAGTTAAATTAAATGAAAAAGCATTAGTAGCAGGAACTGCTACTTACACTGTAGATACAGATGTAAATGATGTTCTTGAAGCATATATCTCTACAACAAATGCAGCAGGAAACACTTCATCAACAAACGATATATCATTAACAAAAATTGATAGATCAGCTTATGCTGCACTTCCGAATAAATTACAAACAGGACAACCATCACAGTATTATGTTGATAGACAAACAACACCAACTATAAGTTTATACTTAGCTCCAGATGCAACAACGTACACAACATTAAAATTTTATACAATTAATAGAATTGAAGATGCAGGTGGATTTACAAAAACACCTGATGTCGCTTATAGATTTTTACCTTGCATGTGTTCTGGCCTTGCATATTATTTATCACAAAAAAGAGCACCAGATAGAATTCAATTATTAAAACAATTATATGAAGATGAATTAATTAGAGCATTAAACGAAGACGGTTCAAGAACTTCAGTTTACATTTCTCCACAAACTTATTTTGGGAGTGGTTCTTAATGAGTTACGCTACAGGAAAACATTCTAAAGCTATCTCCGATAGATCTGGACAAGCATTTCCATATAAAGAAATGGTAAAAGAGTGGACAGGTGCTTTAGTACATATATCAGAGTTTGAACCTAAACACCCACAACTAGATCCTCCTTATCATAAGGCAGATGCAGTGGCTTTACAAAATACAAGATCACAAAGATTTCAACAACCTACAACTGTTGCAGCTAACGACACAACTATAGCTGATTCTGGAGGTATCACAGTTGGTGTAGCAAATTTAACTTTACCAGGACAATTTGGATTTTTTAATCAAGGAACATCATCAATGATTCCTGCAGATCCATCATTACAAAATAGAAGAAGACAAATATCTATGCAAATTAATTCAGTAACCGTGAGTATTACATAATGGCTATAACTTATTCAGATTTTTTAACACAAGTTCGAAACTACACAGAAGTAGATTCAAATGTATTGAGTGATACTATTATTGGTCAATTTATAAGAAACACAGAATTAAATGTAGCAGGAGCCGTGGATTATGATGACACAAGAAAATACGCAACTTCATCATTCACTGCAAACAAAAGGTATTTAGTAACACCTGCAGATTTTCTAGTTATTAGATCCCTACAAGTATTTGCAGATACGAGTATTACTAGTGCTAGAACTTTTTTAGAAAAAAGAGATACTAGTTTTATATCAGAATATAATGGTAGTAACACAACAGGATTACCAAAATACTACGCTAATTGGGATGATGCTTCAATTGTTGTAGCACCAACTCCAGATCAAGCGTATGCAGTACAACTCAATTATATTATTACACCACCAAGTTTTACTTCTACTAACACAACTTATTTATCAGAATACCAACAAGGAATGCTTTTAGACGGAGTACTTACAGAAGCTTTTGCTTATCTCAAAGGACCTATGGATATGTACAACCTATATAAAAGTAAGTATAATGAAAGTGTACAAAATTTTGCTCTCCAACAAATGGGGAGAAGAAGACGAGCAGAATACGATGATGGAGTACCAAGAGTTCAAGTACCTTCACCATCACCATAAAAAATTAAAGGAGAAATATTATGGCTATAACTACTAACGCAATTTGTGATTCTTTTAAAAAAGAATTACTTCAAGGAAAACACGACTTTGATACATCAACAGATACATATAAATTAGCGATGTATACATCATCAGCAACTTTAGGTAAATCAACAACAAACTATGCAACAAACCCAGGTGGTGGATCAAACACTGAAGTTACTTCTTCAGGATACACTGCGGGTGGTAAAGCACTTGTAAACCAAGGTGTAAAAGTATCATCATCAATAGCAATTACTGACTTTGCTGATTTATCTTTTACAGGAGTTACATTGACAGCTAGAGGTGCATTAATTTACAACACAACAACTGACGGTGGTTCAAATACTACTGATGCTGTTTGTGTTTTAGATTTTGGTGGAGATAAAACTGCAACTGCAGGAACATTTACAATTCAATTCCCTGCATTTACAACATCTGCTGCAATATTAAGATTAACGTAAGGAGAAGTTTCAATGGCACTTGTCATTAACGATAGAGTTAAAGAGACAAGCACCACTACAGGAACGGGAACGTTAAACCTTGCAGGTGCTTCACAGGACTTTATTACATTTGTATCTGGAGTTGGTACAACTAATACTACGTATTATTGTATTACAAATACTGGAACAGATGAGTTTGAAGTTGGTATTGGTACGGTAACCGATGCTTCTCCAGACACTCTATCAAGAGACACAGTAATAAGTAATTCATCAGGAAACACATCTAAAATAGATTTTGCAGCAGGAGAAAAAGAAGTATTTTGTACAATCCCTGCAAAAAAAGCAATGTCACCTGTTATGGAAGCAACAGGTTATGTTGTAACTCATGCATCAACTTTAGATGAAGTTCAAACAATGGATTCAGGTGTATTAGCAGGTCCAGTGACAGTAACGGGAACAATAACAGTAACAGGTAATTTAATAATTATATAATGAGTAAAATAGAAGTAAATGAAATAGACGCACAAACAGGTAATACAATTACCGTAGGATCAGCATGTAAATCAGTTGCTGTTCCAGGTAATGTTGTAAAAACAAATGCTGTTCAAGCTTCTGATGGAGGTAACATTGTAAGCCAATGTGGAACTACAAACACAATTGGTGCAGGTGGGGACACTACAAATGTTCCAGGTGCTGCTGTAGTTACAGGAAATGTAACTGGTGCTAATTTAATTTCTTCAGGTAATGTAGTTAAATCAAATGCATATCAAGCTTCAGACGGTGGTAATATTGTAAGTCAATCAGGCACAGCAATAACTTTAGGAGCAAGTGGTGATACAATTTCACTTGCATCTGGTGCATCACAAACTGGCTTTGGAAGAACAGGAACTGTTGATTGGCAAACATCAAGTATTAAAACAACAGACTTTACAGCTTCTAATGGAGAAGGTTATTTTATAAATACAACCTCTGGATCTATAACAGCGACTTTACCATCATCACCAAGTGCTGGTGATATTGTTGCTTTAGCAGATTATGCAAATACTGCTGACTCAAATAATATTATTGTAGCTAATAATGGATCTAAAATTATGGGTATTCTAAATAATTTTATTATTTCAGTCGAAGGTTCATCTGTAACTTTTGTTTTTATAGATTCAACTCAAGGATGGAGACCTACAGATGCTTCTAAAGCAACAGATGTAACAGAACAAGCTTCATATATTTCAGCGACTGGAGGATCAATAGCAACTTGTGGGGATTTTAAAATACATACATTCACAGGCCCTGGAACTTTTTGTGTTTCAGCAGGATCAGGATCAATAGCTGTAGCAGATTATAGAGTTGTTGCTGGCGGTGGTGCAGGAGGTGCAGTGTCAGGTGGTGGCGGAGCTGGTGGTGGTCATAGAACAAATTATCCATCTGGATGTTCAGGTATACCTATAAGTGCAGGTGCTTATCCTATTACAGTAGGTGCTGGTGGTACAGCTCAATCAAATAATTTTGGTAACTCAGGATCGAATTCAATTTTTTCAATAATAACATCAGCTGGTGGTGGTGGCGGTGGCGGTGGCGGTGATGGTCCAGGCCCTGGAGATAATACAGGAAGATCAGGAGGATCTGGTGGAGGTGGCGGTGGATCTGGACCAGATGGTAGTGGAGCAAACCCTGGAGGATCAGGAAATACACCTTCAGTAAGTCCACCACAAGGAAATAATGGAGGCCCATCATCACCTTCCCCTGCATCAGGTATAAGACACGGTGGTGGCGGAGGAGGATCAGGAGCAACAGGTGGAACTTCTCCAACTCCTAACAGAGGGGGATTTGGTGGAAATGGTACAGCCAATTCAATTACAAATTCGTCTGTCACTTACGCTGGTGGTGGCGGTGGTGGATCAAGAAATCCTTCTTTTGGATCAAGTGGTCCAAGCGCACCTGGAGGTTCAGGTGGTGGTGGAAAAGGAGGTGGAGGCCCAGATGGTGGAGCTAATGGAGCTGCTGGAGGAACTAACCAAGGTGGCGGTGGTGGTGGAGGACAATATACTAATGGTAGTTCAGATACAGGTTCTAATGGTGGCTCTGGTATAGTAATAATAAGATATAGGTTTCAAGCATAATTATGACAAGTAAAATTAAAGTAGATAATATAACAGACCAAGATAATAACTCAGTTATTTCTAGATGTGGTTCAACACATACAGTAACAGCTGAGGTTTATAAAGCAGACACGATTAAAGATACAAGTGACAACACTTATCTTGCAAAATGTGGTACTGCAATTACAATAGGTGGTGGAAGTGATACAACAACTTTTCCTGGTGCTGCAGTTGTAACTGGAAATGTTACTGGAGCAAATCTTATCGCTTCAGGTAATGTTATAAAATCTAATGCATACCAAGCATCTGATGGAGGAGTAATTATAAGTCAATCAGGAACTACTATTACACTTGGAGCAAGCGGAGATACTATTCAACTCGCTTCTGGTGCAACAAACGATTTAGGTGGTGGTATTCAATGGGAGACTACACCAAAAACTGCTAATTTTAATGCAAGTGCAGGCGAAGGTTATTTTGTAGATACATCTTCTAATGAGGTAACAGCAACTTTACCAACAGGTGTTGCTGGAGAATCAGTAACTATTTTAGATTATGTATCAAACGCAAATACAAACGCTATTATTTTTGCCCCGCAATCTGGAGAAAAAATTGAAGGTGGAACTTCTGGACAAGGTGTTACTGCAAATAGACAAGCAACAACATTAACTTATTCAGGTGCTACTCAAGGTTGGTTAGTATCAAGCGCTGGAGATTCAGGGCCAATAGCAGCCCCAACAATTGCTTTTACTACTGCATCAGGATCTTTGGGTTCAATTGCAGGGCCTTCTGAAAGAGGAGACCCAAACGCAAATTTATCTCCTGTAACAGGTACAACTACATTTGGTACAATAAGTTATTCTATTCAATCAGGCAGTTTACCAGCTGGTTTAACTCTTAATTCATCAACAGGTGCTTTTGTTGGAACGGCTACTGCACAAGCTTCTACAACAACTTCAAATTTTACAGTAAGAATTACAATCACTGAAACAGGAACTACATCAGATCGAGCTTTTGCAATTACAGTCAATCCAGATGCATTATATGTTGCAGCATCAGGCGGAACAATTACAACATCAGGTGATTTTAAAATTCATACTTTTACAGGGCCTGGAACATTTACTGTTTCGTGTGCAGGAAATGCATGCGGATCAAACTCGGTTGATTATCTAGTAGTCGCTGGCGGTGGCGGTGGCGGTGGAGACGGTGGTGGCGGTGGAGCTGGTGGAGGATATAGAATTAGCTATCCAAATCCAGGAACAGGTGGTTTATCTGTTTCAGCGCAAGGTTATCCTATTACAGTCGGAGGTGGTGGAGGTGCAGCTTATCCAACACCAGGTGCTAATGGTGCAAACTCAGTTTTTAGTTCAATAACATCCACAGGTGGCGGTGGAGGTGGTGGAGGTAATGCTTCTCCAAATAGAGCAGGTCAAGCTGGAGGCTCTGGTGGTGGTGGAGGTGCTAGAGGTGGTAGTCCAGGAACTGGAAATAGTCCACCCGTAAGTCCACCTCAAGGAAATCCTGGAGGTAATCCTCCAGCAGATAGAGCTGGTGGCGGTGGTGGAGCTGGTGGAGGCGGAGGTTCTAATGGAGGATCTTCATCAACTTCAGATATTAACACATCACCCACAGCTAGAGCTGGCGGTGGCGGTGGTGGTGGAGGACCAGGTGGTGGCGGTGGTTCAGCTGGTGGCGGAGGATCTACAGCAGGAACACCCCCTAGTCAACCAGGTTCTGCAGGTAATGCTACAGGCAACACAGGTGGCGGTGGCGGTGGCGGAGGAATGTCCGGTAGACCAGGTGGAAATGGTGGTAGTGGAATTGTTATAATAAGATATAGATATCAAGCATAGGTAAATTATGAGTGAAGTAAAAGTAAATAAAATTAGTCCAAGAACAAATTGTGGAACAGTAACTGTCGGTGATTCTGGTGATTCAGTATCAGTAGCAGCAGGTGTTCCATTAACCGTTAATGGTGATTTAAAATCAAGTGCATTAAAAGCACCTGATGGAGGCGTCATTGTAAGTCAATGCGGAACTGCAAATACTCTTGGTGCATCTGGTGACACAGTCACAGTAGCAGGAAATGATTTAAGATCTGATGCTTATAAAGCTGCAGATGGTGGAAGTATAATTTCTCAATCAGGAACTACTATTACATTAGGTGCAAGTGGTGATACAGTAAGTTTAGCTAGTGGTGCATCTCAATCAGGATTCGGAAGAGCAGGTTCTGTTGATTGGCAAACAGGATCAGTTAAAACTTCAACATTTACAGCAGCGGATGGAGAAGGTTATTTTGTGAACACTACTTCAGGTGTTGTTACAGTAAATTTACCTGCAGGTTCTTCAGGAGCTATTGTAGCTATAAGTGATTATGCACAAACAGCCGCAACAAATAATATTACAGTTACAGCAAATGGATCAGAAAAAATTGAGGGTTCTACAAATAATTATTTAATTACTACAAATGGTGTAGCGGTTACACTAGTATATGTAGATGGAACTCGAGGTTGGAAGTTAGTGGACACAGGAGAAGCTTCTAGTTTTCCTCAAATAGCATTATTTACGGCAGCTACAGGTGGAACTGTTACAACTTGTGGAAATTATAAAATTCATACATTCACAGGCCCTGGAACTTTTTGTGTATCTAGCGTAGGAAACTCTCCTTCTAATCCAGCGGGTGGTCCGAATAACGCAAGTTTTTTAGTTTTAGCTGGTGGTGGTGGAGGCGGTGCAGCTTATGGGACTGGTTCTGGTGGTTCTGGTGGTGGTGCTGGAGGACATAGAACTGACTTTCCTACTACAGATGGTACACTACCTTTATCAATATCAGCTTATCCAATTACAGTAGGTGGTGGTGGAAAAAGGGGAGAGTTTACTTATACTCCTCCTAACCCACGTGGTGCAAATGGAAGTGACTCAATTTTTTCAACAATTACATCTGCAGGAGGTGGTAGTGGTGGTGGTGTTTCTGATTCAGGAGGTCCTGGCACAGATGGTGGTTCTGGTGGTGGTACTGCGTGTAATGGTAATAATACAGGTTCAGGTAATACTCCACCTGTTAGTCCCCCTCAAGGTAATCCAGGATTTTCAGCTAACTCACTTGCTTTTACTGGTGGTGGTGGCGGTGGCGCTGGTGGTGCAGCAACTTCTCCAACTGGAGGACCTGGTTCAGCAAATTCAATTACAGGATCATCTGTTACAAGAGGTGGTGGTGGTGGATCTGGTTTATTAGTTAATGGCCCTGTTCCAAATCCAAACATAGGTCCAGGTGGACCTGGAGGTGGTGGAGATGGTGGCCCTACTTCAGCAGGACCTGGAGTAGCTCAAAGAGGTGGTAATGGTTCTACTAATTTAGGTGGTGGAGGTGGTGGTGCTACTGCACTATGGGCAACTAATCCATCTGGTGGATGTGGTGGTAACGGTGGATCAGGTATAGTAATAATAAGATACAAATTCCAGTAGTTGAATGAATAAAATTTATAATATATAATAGGAGATAATTATGGCACATTTTGCAAAACTCGGAGCTAACGGAAAAGTTATTCAAGTATTAACTTTGAATAATTCTGATATGCTTAACGCTGATGGTGTAGAGGATGAATCAGTAGGTCAACAATATTTAGAAACACATAATAATTGGCCTGCACAAATGTGGATTCAAACTTCATACAATACACAAGGTGGACAACATAAAGATGGCGGAACTCCATTTAGAGGAAACTATGCAGGTATAGGTTATACTTGGGATGAAGATAACAATATTTTTTGGCCTAAAAAACCATATGCTTCTTGGGTAAAAAATAATTCAGAAGCTAGATGGCAATCACCGATCGGTGATGCTCCAGCATTGACAGAAGAACAAGAATCACAAAATACAGCTGATACTCATAGTTGGTCTTACGTCTGGAATGAAACTAACACAACTTGGGATTTGACAGACTCTAAAGCATAATTTATATATGGTGGTGGTATGCAAAAGAATGTTTTAAGTGAACAAAGTTTATTCTTTGGTAATGTTGATATGCCAAAAGGTTTTGAGATAGACCAAGAAAAACTTACCAACGATATTTTACAATCCTCATTTACTAATAAACAATTTCCATTCTCAAGAACTTGGGATATGTTAAATACATATATGCGAGATTTTATTAGTCTCGATTACGGTATTAGTTTAGTCAACAAAGATTCTTGGGGTGATATTTATAAACCTAGTCAAGTATCTAAACCTTTATTAAATGTTGATCCAGTAGATCTTCGAAACTCACCTGACTTTACAATGCTTTACGGAGTTAAAGTTGATAAGTGTTGGGTAAGAATACATTTTGATGACAATAGGCGTAAAGGAAGAAGTTGGGATATAGAACTTAAAAACAACATGTTTGTTATGTTTCCCTCTACTAATATGTATATTGTATCAAATGATCAGAAAGATAGTTTGAATTTTGTTCAAACCATAACTTATGAATATATCTAATTACTATTGGCATTTTCCTGCTGCACTTACACCCAAGTTTTGCGATGATGTTATAGCTTATGCTAACGCACAAAAAGAAGTTATGGCTGTAACAGGTGGTTATGGTGATAGAGAATTGTCCAAAGAAGAAGTTAAAGATTTAAAAAGAAAAAGAAACTCTGATTTAGTTTGGCTCAATGATACTTGGATATATAAAGAATTACACCCATACGTTCACGAAGCAAATAGAAATGCTGGTTGGAACTTTGATTGGGAAAGATCAGAATCTTGCCAGTTTACAAAATATAAACACAATCAATATTATGATTGGCACTGTGATAGTTGGGATAAACCTTATGATAAACCAAACACAGAAGAGCACGGAAGAATTCGAAAACTATCTATGACTTGTCAGTTGACAGATGGTTCAGAATATAAAGGCGGTGAATTAGAATTTGATTTTAGAAACTACGATCCACATATGAGAGATGAAGACAAACATTTGAGAAGAGCAAAAGAGATATTACCAAAAGGATCTATTATTGTGTTTCCTTCTTTTGTATGGCATAGAGTTAAACCAGTAACATCAGGTACAAGATACAGTCTTGTAGTATGGCATTTAGGGAGGCCTTTTAAATAATGTTTATCAATAATTATTTCAATACAACTATTTGGTCAGAACAAAGACCAGAGTTTCTAAAATCGTTAAATAAAGCTACTAACAAATATATTAAAGCTGCTAGAAATTTTCCAGAAGCTAAAGCACATATAAAAAAGTTTGGAGACTTTGGAAGATCATATCACTCAACACCACTTACGATGGATAATGACTTTTTAGATTTTAGAAATTACATTGGTCAAAAGTCTTGGGAATATTTAGATCATCAAGGTTTTGATATGCAACAATACACAACTATGTTTTCTGAATTGTGGGTACAAGAATTTGCAAAAAAAGGTGGTGGTCATCATTCAGCACATATACATTGGAACCAACACGTATCAGGTTTTTATTTTTTAAAGTGTAGTGATAAAACATCTTATCCTGTATTTCACGAACCGAGAACAGGTGCTAGAGCTACAAAATTAAAAATAAAACCTAATCAAAAAGGTGTATGGCCAGGTTCGGAACTTGTACATTTTAAACCCATACCAGGTACATTAATTATCTTTCCAGGATTTTTAGAACATGAATTTGCAGTAGATTTTGGTAAAGAACCATTTAGATTTATACATTGGAACATACAAGCTGTACCAAAAGAGATGGCTAAAGATGTTTAACGTAATAGATAATTGTATACCTAAAAATAATCAAAATGATATTAAAGAAACTATGTTTGGGTTACAAAGAAATTTTCCATGGTATTTTGCTCAAGATGTTTCTTTTAATGAAGGTAAACAACAAAGACCAGCTTTATTTCATGATTTTGTTTTAAAAAAATACAATATTAACAGTGATTTTTTTGACATGGTAAAATCAATAGTAAAAGATAAAAATGTAATTCAAGCTAGATCAATATTACAATTACCTTTAAATAAAAAATTACTAAATAAAAATTTTGATACACCACACGTTGATTCTGCAGAGCCACATTTAGTTTACTTGTATTATGTTGTTGATTCTGATGGACAAACTTTATTTTTAAAAAATAAAAAAGTAATAAAAAAAATAAAACCAAAACAAGGTAGGCTTGTTATTTTTAATGGAAAAATTTATCACACAGCAGAACAACCAGAAAAAAGTAAACGTTGTGTTATTAATTTTAACGTAGATATATGAGTTTTAAAAAGAAAAAGTATACAGTTATCCGTCAAGCTATATCAAAAGACTTAGCTGCATTTGTTGCAAATTATTTTAGTATGCAAAAGCAAGTATACGATACTTGTAGAGAGCGTAGATACTTTTCACCATTCGAAACTATTATTGGATATTACGAAGGTGAGAATGAACAGATTCCAAATACATATAGTCAGTATTCTAATATGGCCATGGAAACATTATTATTAAAATGTCTTCCTAAAATGGAAGAAGCAACAGGATTAAAATTATATCCAGCATATACTTATGCAAGAATATATAAAAAAGGTGATGAGCTAAAAAGACACAAAGACAGGTTTAGTTGTGAGATATCTACTACTATGAATTTAGGTGGTGATGATTGGCCTATATATCTTAGCCCTAATGAAAATGTGGGTATACCTAATGGAAAAAAAATAACTGCTGAAAGCAAAGCTAAAGGTATCAAAGTAGATTTGAAACCAGGTGATATGTTGGTTTATTCTGGTTGTGAGTTAGAACATTGGAGAAATAAATTTAAAGGTAAAGAATGCGTACAAGTTTTCTTACATTATAATAATCGTAAAACACCAGGTGCAAAGGACAATATGTTTGATAAAAGACCTCATCTAGGTCTTCCTTCATGGTTTAAGCGATGATATAATTCTTAGATGGAGGCAGGGCACCACCACATACCCCCTGTCTCCTTTTAAGGATTTTATTATATGTTAGGTATTACAGCTTTATCACAATCACCAATATCTTCTTTAGGAGGAACTAGTGTTAATGTAGCCGTCACAGGTTCTCAATTAACTGGTTCTATTGGTGCTTCAACTGTAACTGCAAATGCGAATGTAAATGTAACAGGTCTGCAATTAACAGGGTCTCTAGGAAATTCTACAATAGATATAAATACTAATGTAAGTGTTACAGGCTCACAATTAACTGGTTCTATTGGAAGTGCTACTGCTCAAGCTGGAGCAAGTGCTGCAGTAACTGGATCTCAACTTACAATGTCTATGGGAGAAGAGGCTCTTGTAGGAAATGCAAACGTACCAGTAACAGGTTCACAATTAAGTTTATCACTTGGTACTTATTCTGTAAGTGCTGATGGTAATGTAAGTGTTATTGTTACTGAACATGATATGGTTATGTCAACAAATAGTGTTGATGTAACAGGTGACGCAAATACTACTCTAACAGGAAGTCAAGCTACATTCTCAGTTGGCTCTGTTTTAGCTACAATAGGTCAAGACATTGATGTTACAGGAAGTCAATTACAAACATCAATTGGTTCTTCAACAACTACCGCAGATGCAAATGTAAGTGTAACTGGAAGTCAAATAACAGCAGCTTTAGGTGAAGAGACTATAGATATAAATACTCCTGTAGATGTAACAGGTTCTCAATTAACATCTTCTATTGGCACGGCAGTAGCTGTTCCAGGAGTAGAAGTACAAGTTACAGGTGTTCAAATGACATTTACTATTAATAGTCCATTAATTACTGCATGGTCTAACGTAGATCCAGATGTAACTAACACTTGGACAGAGGTAAATAAAGGAGTTTCTAATACTTGGACAGAAGTTGATAAGGCAGCTTAAAAAGTGTATAATACCAAATTATGGCATCAACATATTCATCAGATCTTAAACTAGAACTAATGGCTACCGGTGAGAATGCCGGTACATGGGGAACTAAGACAAATACTAATTTAGAACTTGTACAACAAGCAATAGCTGGTTTTGAAGCTATAACTCTTTCAAGTGGTTCTACTACTGCTTTAGTAATGAGTAATGCATCTATTTCTACTGCTAGAAATATGGTAATTAAATTTGCAACAATTACTCTTTCTGGTGCAACAACAGTTACAATACCAGACTCTATAGAAAAATTTTATATATTTGATTGCAGATTAATTACTAACCCAACAAACCTTACTATTAAAACTGCTTCAGGTACAGGATTTACAATAGATGCTTCAAAAATTTATGCTGCATATGCTGATGGTACAAATTTAAATGAAGTGTCATTGGATACATTAGGTGGTACAATAGGTACAGCTGGAATTGCTGATGATGCAGTGACCAGTGCAAAAATTGCTGATGACGCAGTAGTGAGTGCAGCCATCGCTGACAATGCTGTTTTGACAGTTAACATTTCTAATGTAAATGTAACGACAGCTAAGATTGCTAATAATGCAGTGACGGCTGATAAGTTACAAAGAAAATTTACAATTAGTACATCTTCCCCATCAGGAGGTAGTGATGGAGACATTTGGTTTAAATATTCATAGGAGTTTAAATGGCTAATACCTATGGCAAAGTATCAGGAACATTCCAAGAGATAGATAACGCATACGGAAAAGTATCAGGCGTTTGGCAAGAAGCAGATGAAATTTATGCAAAAGTATCGGGTACTTGGAAATTAGTATTCGCAGCTTTTGAAGCAACTTCTTTTGCAACATTAAGCTCAGGTTCAGGAACATTTACAGTACCTGACGGTGCTAACGCAATTCATGTTCAAGCAGGTGTTGGAGCAGGCGGTGGTGCTATGCGAGGTATTGATTATGATAAAGCAGGAGGTGAGTCTGCAGGAGCTGGAGGAGGTTCTGGAGGATTTGTATCAGACAAAATATTTAGTGTTACTGAAGGTGAAACAATTTCTTACAGTATTGGTTCTGGAGGAGCTAATGGCACAGGTACTTATAGTGGAAGTGCCGGTAGTGGAACTAATACAACTTTATCTGGATCAACATCAGGAAGTTTATTTACGTTAAATGGTGGTGGTGGAGCTTCAGCTTCAGGAGGAGGTGTACAAGGTCCTTTAAGAAGTAACACAGCTGGGACTGCAGGTTCAAATACAATTTCAGGATCTGTAATCACTTCAGGAAATTTTAGAGATTCTGATGGCAGTACAAAAGCAGTCACTACAAATACATCAGGACCAACTGGAACATTTAATGATAATGGAAATGGTGCGGTTGGGGGTAATAACGGAAACTGTGGTGGAGACAACTGTCAAATAGGTGGTTCTACAGGCGCTGCTTCTTATTCAGGAAATATTGCTGGTGGAGCAGGTTCTCCAGTAGGTACATCAACTAATGGATCAGCAGGAACAAGAGGTTCTGGAGGAGGAGGTGGTGGAGCTCAATACGGTCCTGGATCTACTCAAGGAGGCTCAGGTGGTGCTGGAGAAATTAAATATAGATTCTTACGAGTTAATTAGTATAGTGCCTTATGGCTAACATATCTAAATGGTTTGGTTATCCGATATATATAACTAAGTTAGAAAACTTTGAAGATATTAATAAAAAAATTGTACCAATAATACTTAGAGATATTACTCCAACCAATTCTCAATACTCACGGACCACGGATGTAAAGCCAAAAGAATTACAATCTATTGATGATAATCTACACAAAGATAAAAGATTTAAAGAATTATATACTGAGTTATCTAAAGTAATACAAGGTTGTTTATCTGCACAAAAATATAATTTGGATTTATTCGAAATTTATATTACAAAATCTTGGGCTACCTTATCTACCAAAGAACAATTTATTTCTTATCATAGACACATGAGTAGTCACTTTAGTTTTGTTTATTACCCACAAGCTCATGAACAAGGTAATTTATTTTTGCTTGATGATGATGCTCATAAGGTAGGACTAAATATACCAAAGAGAGATCCATACTTTACAGAGTGGGATCAGAACAATTATGGTAAAGCTGAGTACCCTGCAGAAACAGGTAATGTAATTATATTTCCATCTATGATGTTTCATGAGACTGGAAAGAATACAAAGGATATACCAAGACTTTCTATATCAGGAGATATAATGTTAACTATGAAAGAAGGGGTTAAATCTGAACATAATATACCTTCTCCTGCGACTTGGATGAAGCTATAAAATGTTGTAAAATGGCTTATGCCTTTAAGAAATGTAAGAATAGCCCCAGGTTTTAACAAAGCAGATACTCCTTCAGGAGCAGAAGGTCAATGGATTGATGGTGACTTTGTAAGATTTAGATATGGTCAACCAGAAAAAATAGGTGGTTATACAGCTATTGGACAAGAAACCATTTCAGGACCAACACGTGCTCAACACACTTGGACAGATTTAGAAGGTAATAGATACGCAGCACTTGGTACTTCAAAAGCTTTATATATTTATTATGAAGATAAATTTTATGATGTAACACCTTTAGCAACAGCTATAACAGGTGCAACTTTTACATCTACAAACGGATCAGATATTGTAACCGTAAATAAATCAAGTCACGTTCTTGAAGTTGGAGATTATATTACATTTACATCTGTAACTGTACCAGGACAAGCTACTACGCTTAATGGTGATATAAATGATTCTGTTACCACTATTACACTTACAAGTTCTACAGGTTTTTCTGCAGCAGGCACTGTAAGAATTGGCGATGAATTAATTACATATACAGGAAAGTCTTCTAACGATTTAACAGGATGCACTAGAGGTACAAACAGCACTACTGCAGCATCTCATTCAAGTGGTACAGCAGTTAGAGAAGCAACAGTCACAAGATATAACACTACAGATTTTACTAGTTTGACTTTTGAAGTATTATCTACAGCTACCAATTCATTTACTATTAAAATGGCTACAACTGAAACAGGGACAGGAATGTCTGCAGCAGGTGGAGCTTCGATAAATCCTTATGAGGAAATTGGTCCAACAATACAAACATACGGTTATGGTTGGGGTACAAGTACATGGGGTAGAGGAACTTGGGGATCTGCAACAACTAGTTCTTCAGTAATATTAGATCCAGGTAGTTGGTCATTAGATAATTTCGGAGAACAATTAATAGCAACTATTAAAGATGGTAAAACATTTGTTTGGAATCCTGGTGTTTCAAATCCTTTAGAGCAAAGAGCAGTAATTATGTCAGGTGCTCCAACAGCAACAAGATTAACAATTACTTCAGATAGAGATAGACATGTTGTACATTTTGGAACTGAAACAACTATAGGAGATTCTACTACACAAGATCCTATGTTTATTAGATTTAGTGATCAAGAAAATTATAGTGTTTATCAACCAACTTCAGTAAATACTGCAGGAACATTTAGACTTGATACAGGTAATAAAATTGTAGCAGCAGTATCTGGTAAAGATTATAATTTAATTTTGACGGATCAAGCAGCATACACAATGCAGTTTGTTGGTCCACCATTTACTTTTTCAATCAGACAAGTAGGATCTAACTGTGGATGTATTGGACAACATGCAACTGTATATGCAGATGGTAAAGTGTTTTGGATGGGAGCAGGTGGAGGCTTCTTTGTATTTGATGGTACTGTTAAATTACTTCCATCACTTGTAGAAGATTTTGTATTCACGACTACCGGATCAAATGTAGGAATAAATTATTCTTCTAATGAAATTATATATGGTTCACATAATTCTTTATTTAATGAGATTGTATGGTTCTATCCAGCAGGCACTCCCGCAGGTAATCCAGCAATACAAAATAATAGAACAGTAGTTTATAACTATGTGGAAAATAGTTGGTCTACTATGACTCTTGCAAGAAGTTCTTACGCAGATGCAAGTACTTACGATGTACCTTATGCAACAGAATACAGTTCTACAGGTATACCATCTTTTTCAAATTTAAGTGGTGCTACAAATACTTTTGGTGCATCAACATATTATGCTCATGAAGTAGGTAATAATGAAATAGCTTTAGATGGTACTGAAGCAGCTATACCTGCTTATATTCAATCTGGGGATTTTGATTTACCTACAGATGGTGATGGAGAGTATTTACTAAGGCTAAGTAGATTTTTACCAGATTTTAAAAATCTTCAAGGTAATGCAGTCGTTACAATTTTCTTGAAAAATTTTCCTATTGATGCTGGAGCATCCTCACAACTTGGTCCTTTTACAATTAATGCTAACACACAAAAGATAGATACTAGAGCTAGAGGAAGACTTGCTAATATAAAAATACAAAATACTGCAGTGGATGAGACATGGAGATTTGGAACATTTAGAGCAGATGTTAACCCTGATGGAAGAAGATAATGGCTAAGATAAATGTATATGTACCGGAACCACCACAAGAATATAGTGTAGAAGGATTTAGACAAATAAACCAAGGTCTTGCAACTATTGAAAATCAATTAAATACTTCATACCAACAAGACTTGAAAAACGAACAAGATTCGTTTAATTACTTTATGCAATGACAATAAGATATAAAAGCGAAACATTTGATTTGACAACCACTAACGTTACACCAGTTTTAACGTGTCCTAGTGATGCAACTATTATTGTAAAAAGCATACAAGCTGTACATGACACTGCTAGTAATGTTGATACTCATGCATTAGTAACTAAATCGGGTGGATCAGCTGTAAAAGTATCTTATGAAGAATTAAATAAAGCGACTGTAAATATGGTTAAGGGTTCTCTTAATTTAGAAGCTAGCGATATTTTATCAATGCAAGCAGGTGCAGCTAATGAAATCACAGGTATTGTTAGCTATGCTTTAATAGACCGTTCACAGGAAAATGGCTAGAAAATTTAAAGACTTTGTTGAAAGAGATAAACCTAGGAAGAGACCTAGAAGACATTGTAAGAGCCCTAATAAAAAAAAGAAGTTGCAGAATAATAAAAAATATAATAGACAAGGACGGAGACAAAAATGAGTGATATAATTAAAATACCAGCAGAAGCAAAAGAAATTGTAAAACATAAAAGGACTGGTAAAGTATATGCTAGTAAAGATGATTTTGATGCTGATGTTGCTGATCCCAACACTGATACTACTGTGGATGATTTTAGACAAGACCTTGAAATTAAAGTTACTAAGGTTACTATGGGAGCTGCCACAAAAAAATAATGCAACCTCGAGGCGCAACCGAAATACAAATGGAGATGCTGAGTAAGCATGTCGATAAAGATTTACTTAATCAATTTCAAATCTGTACATCCATACCAGGTAAAGTCCCGCTAGACCATAATAAGATAAATATACTTTGGCAAAAAAATTCATGGGATCAACCTAATCTACAAAATTTTTTTAGAAATAAAGACAGGCACAATGAGTATGATTGGTATGTTTTTAATAGTCATTGGAACTATGAAAAGTTTAGATACTTTTTTGATATACCTACAGAAAAATGTATTGTTATTAAAAATGGCATGGATAAATTTCCTGAAAGAAAAATATATAACAAGGGTGATCCAGTAAAACTTATACATCACTGTACACCATGGAGAGGACTCAATGTTCTTTTACGTGCAATGCAAGAAATAAAAAACCCTAATATTATATTAGATGTGTATAGTTCTTCGCAAGTCTATGGAGATGAATTTAAAAAACGTAATGAAGATCACTTTAAAGATTTATATGAACAAGCAGAAAAATTACCAAATGTAAATTATATCGGATACAAACCAAATGAATATATTTTAGAAAAAATGCCAAGCTATGATTTGTTTGTTTATCCATCTATATTTGAAGAAACTTCTTGTGCTTCAGCTTTAGAAGCATTAGCTTCTGGAGTTCATGTAATTACAAACAATTTTGGAGCATTATATGAAACATGTGCAGAGTGGCCTGTATACGTAAATTACTCTACTGATTATGAAAGTATGGCAGTAGCTACCGGTAACGCCATTGAAGTTGCAGCAAGTTATTTACATGAAGATTTTATGCAAGACCATTTAGAAGAACAACAAAAATTTTATAAGCGATTTTATAGTTGGAAGAAAAAAGGAATGGAATGGACAAGCTTTTTGAAAGGAGCCATAAGTGAAAGAAACAATAAATAGTGATACTTATCAAACACTCAAAGAACTAAAAGTAGACTCAAAACCATTTGATAAAGCAATAGAACCTTTATGGAAAAATAATAATTCTAAAGAAGAAATAAAACCATACTCTATTTTTGTTGCTACACCTGTACATAGTGAATGTTCTATTCATTATACACAAGCATTATTAGAATTACAAAAACTAGCTTTCCAAAAGAAAATAAAAATTAAATTTCAATTAATGAAATCTTCACTTGTCACACAAGGAAGAAATCTATGTGTAGCAGGATTTTTAGAATCTGACTTTACACATATGTTATTTATAGATTCAGATATATATGTTCAAGCAGAGTCTATTTTAAAAATGATTGATAGAGACAAAGATGTAATATCAATACCATATCCATTAAAGACAATGATGTGGGACAAAGCAATAGATAGAATTAATGATAATCAAATAAAAAATATAAAAGATTTAAAAACAGCTCTTAATACTTATCCAATGAGAGTAGCAGATGATACTGATATAAGAGTAAATAAAGGAGTTATGGAAGTAACTCATAGTCCAACAGGATGTATGCTTATTAAAAGAAATGTAATAGATAAATTGATAAAAGCATACCCAGACAAGGGTATAGTACAAAAGACTGTTATAAATGGAGAGTATGTAGATAAGCCTCATATGTGGAATTTTTTTGATTGTATACATGATCCAGAGACTAAGACCTATCTTGGAGAAGACTTCTCTTTCTGTAAGCTATGGAAAGATATAGGTGGTAAATGTTATGCCTATATAGGGGATACTATTGTCCATGTAGGAGAGCATCAGTATGAGGGACGTTTTGTGGATGAGTTGAAACCAACCAAGTAAAATGGTAATATTGTCTATAATTAATTAATTAGACTATGGATCCATTTACAATAGCACTAGCCACATTTGGCGTACAAAAACTTCGAGGTAAATCAACAAAGAGAGCATTGAGAGATG
>WLWE01001148.1_pt1 | contig 20667 bp, 27 predicted proteins | sample 6718301 | NCBI WGS metagenome assembly WLWE01 (sample SAMN12718691, study PRJNA515312) | sponge metagenome | isolation source: marine sponge | host: Mycale hentscheli | place: New Zealand: South Island, Marlborough, Capsize Point | collected 2003-05-01 | reverse complement strand
TAGTACTGACTGTTTCTGTTTCTGTGACTGTCGTAGCTGTCGTGACTTGCTGATACCAGTAGCCGTCGTTTGAGTTAAAACCGAGCGTCGAGGTGACGTTCGTTGTGGTTGCCGTATCTGTTGCCGTACTGGTTTGATTAGGCAGTGTTTCTAAATACTGGTCTGAGCCACCGCTCCAAGAAGGTTGAGGTGGAGGTGGCGGCGGATCCTCGATTACGGGGACGTCAAGTGTGTCATCTCCGGGTGGTCCTCCAAGTAGGTCGTCATCGGAACCCATTTCGATGGGTGGTTCCGGCGGCTCTGGGCCTTCTCCCACCTGCGTATCTGTATCCGGTTGATCGTCGTCATCTTGATCGTCGTCAACAGATTCATCGTCATCAGCTTCGTCGTCGTCGGTTTCGGGTGCATCGTTAGCGTCGTTGCCTTCTTCATCATCTGGCGGCCAATCATCTTCGTCATCAGTGTTCCATTCCGGCAACGTAATGTCGGGGATATCGAGCCATGTTTCTTCGTCGTCTTCGATCCACCAATCCTCGCCGTCGTCGTCTGGTACAAGCCAGTCCGGCATCGTGATATCTGGTAACGGATCTAAACTAAAACTATGCGGATTGTTTTCTGGATCTTCGGGCCATTCCTCGACTGGTGGCAACGGATCTTCGATAACGATTAATTCAATTTCTTCACCGTCGTCTGTTTCAACGATGATGATTTCAACTTCCCAACCGTCGTCGCTCCACTCGCCTTCGACACGATCGGGTAGTTCTTCAATAAGTCTTTCCGTTCGCTCAACTAGCTGTTCCATTTCTTCGATAAATGTTTCATCAAGAATCTCAGCGAGAAAGCTGTCATCCCCTTCTTCTTCAACCCATTCAACGAAGTCATCTGATTCGACCCATACCCAATCGTCGTCTTCTTCGTGCCAGTCTTCCTCCCAAACCTCCTCGTCCCAAAAGTCATCGTCGAGATCTAAAATGAAAGGTTCTTCTTCGTCATCGTCAGGTGCAACGAACCAGTCGTCTTCGTCTTCTGGGTTGGCTGTTAATCGTTCTTCCACCAACTCTCGTAACTCAGCCACAATCGTTGCAGGGCGCGCCTCAATTTCTTCAACAACCAGTTCAACTTCGCCCTCCTCGTCAATCTCGATAACGATTTCTTCAGGTGCTTCTGCTTCTGTCTGGTCTATTTCAATCTCTGCTACGGTCTCTCCCTCGTCCGTTGCAATCGAGAGCACTATCTGAGGCCGTGAGACGGGCGCTGGTGTGTTCTGTGGGTCTTCGCCTGTCGGGACATCTTCGCCGCTCTCAGGGTCGCTCATGGGGTCTGCTGGCGGAGGTGGTGCAGTGAATTGGAACGCTAGCTCTTGATTATCTTCAATAGTGACACTGACCGCCACGTTCTGATCCGCTATTTCAATAGCAGCCTCGTCTAAATCATTAACCTCATAGCCTTCGTTTTCGCTGACTGCCAACACAGGCTCGTCGTCAGCTTCATCTGTGACGTCAGCTATAGACGTTTCAACACGAGCCGCTGCACCATCTTGGGCGATAAAGATGGAAACAGCTCCTGTCTGCTCCGATGAGGAAGTTGCCTCATCGCCATCCTTTGAAACAGTGGCTATGTCTGCCGTGTAGTTCTCAACCGACGGCGGTAACAAGATCATTACCGGGTCAGCCGTGTTTGATGTGGCGATATATCGGTAGATCGCTCCGGGTATTTCGTTAACTAGCTCACCCTCAAATACGCCTAGCCTCCGTCCTTCGTCATCCACGACTTGCAACGCAAGCTGAGTATCGCTCGACCCTGCCGCCGTTAGAAGCGTCATTGATTTAGTGCCGTCGGGTTGAGGACAGAACGCACACGAGAACGGTGGTTGGCGTGACGCCATCGGCGTTAGTTCCAGTGTGCCAGTGGTGCCGGTCCACGCTGAAGCTGATTCTGTTGGGTTCGTTGCTGCTAAAGCGTAGGTCCAGACGTTGTTAACGACATCGATCCAGCGTGTTTCGTTCGGCCAATTAGAATCATAAATGTAGATACGACTCCCACCGTCTACCGCTTCAACAGCGTAAGGAGTTACAGCGTGCCCACCTTCGGCAGAATACAAACCAAGCGTGTAACCGGCGCTCGTCAGTGGATTAGCAAAGTCATCGGCAAGCGTGGCAACAATCTCGGATGGGCTTTGTTCACGATAAAACGCTGCGGCAGCTTGCGTCTCCGAGGCGAACTGTGTCACAAACCAGAAAGCCAACTCTGCGGCCACACGAGGGTCGCCTTGTTCAAGGGCAGCAACTAACGCTTCTTGCCCTAAGAGGCTCGTTGTCGCACCCTCTTGGTATAACCGAAGGGACAGAACAGCGAAGCCTTCGCAAAGGCCGCCAGCCATAGCCCGGTTAGCCTGCTGGATCAGTTGAAGGATTACCGGTTGCGGAGTGCATTCTCCGGCGTCATTAACTGAAACACATGTTTGTTCGTCACCGTAAAGACGTCGAGCGAGGTTCACAGTTAAGGCAGCAGGCGCATTGCCTCCGCCGTAGTTCTGAAAACCGAAGCCGTCTGTGTTTGGTGCATAGTCGAGCGCCACAACTTGGCTGACTTCTAAACCAGATTCGACTGGAGGTGTGGTGTCAACCGTTATCGGTTGCGCTGTGACCTCGGATCTATCTGTTTCTGGTGCCGTCGATTCTGATTCACCACTGGAGCAAGCGGTAATCGCAAATAGACCGGCTGTTACGAGTGCAGCTAGCCACCTCAGCGTTTCCTCCTTTTACTCTGCCAATACAGAGCAGCAGCGAGGCTAAGGCCGACAACAACAAAAATTAGGGCCGCAGTCATACTCCCGCCGGGAGCATCTCCAAGATTCAGTGAGAAGTTCTTTTGTGCGCCACCTAACAGATCATTACCAGTTTCTAATTCCGCAACACGCTCTGTCAGTTGTTCAATTTGCCAATCCGTAGAAGCAGCATCATCAGCACTGGATTTCAGGAATCCGAAACCTCCGCCGAGGACTGCCGGTAAACCGGCGATCCATGCCACGTTCTCTTGAATCGTTTGAAGCATCCCACGGAAACGAGAAACGGTTTCGTCTACTCGATCCACGGCAGCTTGGGCACGCTCTGTCACGTTGCTTACACTTCCATCAGCTTTATCGGCCAATGCTCTTAACTGTGCAGCTAGGTCATCTGAGTCAGACACGGCAACCCTTGTCGCTTGGACACTGGGGTCACGGTGAGATACTCCCAACTTATCATTCCAAAGAGCTACTCATTTGCATCCTTATTTCTTTAACTAGATCTTCAACAGTTCGGCTTAATGCTTGGCAATACTTTTTTCGTGTTCCTGTTAGCGGTGTGTGCTGTGCTTCATGTCGTGCCGAGTCGCATTGGTTAATTATGCGGTCGAAAGATTCGGATAGGTCGGTCATATAAATCCCCTTTGCGATCAACGGGAGTCGTGCTCTACCGGTTCGCTTATTTGAAACCATTTTAACGTTTAAGAAGTTTTTTACAAATGAGGTTGCTATACGGATCCGCAGGGTCTATAGTTGGGTTCAACGGATACCACCACACAGAAAGAAGAATCCGATGGCGACAGATACCGACCACTCAGCACGAGGAGCAGGAATGCTCTTCATAGACCACGCAGCAGCGCAGGACGATCGCTCATATAAATCCCCAATGTCCTACGTCGAGCTTCGCCTTAGGCCCTTCACTGGGGAGACAGGAATGGAGCAAACAATCCGGATGGAGATACCGGGCCAACCAGTAACTGACTTCTGGAAAGAAGCCGATTACATCATCCACTCGCTCTATGTTCACCGAGACACTGTAGACAAAACCGATCTGTACATCGAGATCGTTAACAGTGAAATGTACCATCCGGGCTACGAATGCCACGGCGGTCATAACCCAACCGAGCTAGCTAACTGGGGCGTGACAGTCACAGAGGCAATCGAGACCACGCTACGACACGTCGGTCCGGGCTACTTCTCTGAAGATACTGAAATGGATCTACGGAACGTAGCTGACCTTCCGCACCATAACGGATATGTGCTCACAGATCATGCAGCAAAGGCCGCTGGGTGGACACAAGTCCGCTGGGAAGATGCAGCCTACGGACTAAGCTAGAACCAAGCGGATACGCCTCACACCACACTCAACAGATCGTCGGGGTGTATCCATCACCAGAGGATGAAACAATCTGTCCCATCCTCAACCGACAGTCGGGCGCCTCTGTGGTGGGGGCGTCCGACGCCTTTTTCGGCAACAGCGCAGGATCAATACGTTCGCCCATAGCGTTTACGTCAAGGTCGTAATCAACGTAAGTCTTAGGCGAAACCATTACACGAGTGCTTGGTCAGGTAGCTCTGCTTCAACACGACGAGCCTTGCCGCCGATCGAGTAGCCACGCAGTTGACCAGACTTCACAAGATCCCAAGCCCACGGTTCCCAAACGACTCCAAGGAATGGAGTGTTAGCTGGGAATCCGTACTTAGTGATTTGCTCACCCGGCACCGTCATCTCAGTTTCAATAGGAAAGGGCCAAGTTAAGACTTCCACCATTTCGCCCGCAACCTTCTCCGAATGCTGAAGATAGATCTGGCGATCGCCTTTTCGTACCCAGTTCCAAAGCGCTTCTTGCAACGTGTCGGCATCTGTGAATTCGCCGTGAGCGTCTTGCATGTCCGGCACGTATGCCGGTCCAAGCGTATAACGCCTTTCGTCTGCCTTAGCGATTGGCAACGGCCCATCCATCGAGGTGAGCATTGCAAGCTTCGTCTCAGGATCTCCGTCCGTACCGGGTGCAACCTGTCGCTCTTCTAACTCGTCTTCAAGCAGATCATGGACCGTTATGTGGTCGTCTTTAACTACGTCAAGCGTGTGCACGGCATCATGCCATTTCACTAGCTGATCGGTCTCTACCTCTTTCATTGCGTCGGCAAAGCGTTCTATCTGGGCGAGGCGGTCTTCTGCTTCTTTCCGATTGCCATAGCAACCGAAGCCTCGACCCGATCGAGGTGACTTCACGCAGTAGCGCATTGCGCCTTCATACATCTCGGCAACAATCTCTTTATCGAGGAACCTACGTTCCGGTTTCCCGTATTTCTCTTCTTCTTCCATCATGCCTTCTTCGTGCTCAGGCAAAATCCCAAGCTCGTGTTCCAGCATGTGAATGATTTCCATAAGAGGCGGGCGCATCCCGGCAAAGGCATCTGGCATTCGAACGAGATCGCTGTAAGCCATCAGCAGGCAAGACAGCGGGTTGTCGTCATCGCCATAGTCTTTATCAAGCTCGTCATACATCGAGTCTTCAATGTCGATCTCTATTTCGACTTGACCAGCTTCGTTCATTGCGGTTTCAAGCAGACCGATGTACGACAACACTTTCGCATTCAGTTGCCGGAAAGATGGCCCCATCTGAGAAAGGGAACGGTAAGCCTTTAACAAATGCATTAACGGGTCAGGCATCCCGTCGCCATAACTGCCTTTAAGAACTGGTGGCACGTCGGCCTCCTCTGCGTCAGGGTTTACTTTACGCCAAGCGGCTAAGACACGTCTCTTTACCGCCGCTAGATCTTCTCTTGGAATCTGTACTCGGTTGCCACGAAAGCCGGGACCGAGAGCAGCAAGAGCCATACCGATCTGTCGTCGAGTCTCTTTCTCTTCGATCGAGTCCCACAATCTCAGTTTCCAACCAGATGGTTTCTCACGATCTGGGGTATATGCGAAAGCTTCAGCCGGGAAGTCTTCACCGTCTTCTCGTTTAGTTTCTTTCTCGATGTCTTCCGCCTCTTTGCGGTTCCGAGTCGAAAGCCGATGTCCTTCTGGAAGCAGGTCGGTGTCGAATACGTTCCCTTTGAAACGTCCAGTTCTTACGGCTCGCAAGAATGCGTTCACTCGTGCATAAGCCCACTGATCGGCTGAGGTTACGTTTGGTCTCACCGATTGAGGGTTCGTGTTGTAAGCCCCGACACCTCTTTCGAAAACAGCGGAAAGCATTCGTAGAGTTACGCGCTTCGACTTAGCGTTTCCGTGTTTGTCGTTATGTTCCTCGACCTTGCGTTTTAATCCTGCCGTGACTGAGGCGCTTAGTTCTTTCTCGGCTTCTCGTACTCGTTCGGTGTATCGCTTCGCCCATTGCATAGCACGCAATCGGTTCTCTCGACCGATGTCTCCTCCCCATGCCAGCCATGCCCATTGGCCGCTGGTCATAGTGCCGCCTTCAGAAAGGTAGTCGTTTGCTCCGGGTGTTCTTAGGTCTGTTTCATGGCGAGCAAACCACGCTGCCATTCGCATGATCTTGTTTTCGCTGGCATCGCCTCTTGCAAGCTGGCGGGTTTCCCTGAGTGTCTTTGGCGTTACCCCGCTGCCCTTAAACTCGATATTGTCGAGTGCCCGTTGAGCGTTGTTTGCTATGTATTCGGGGACGGCAACCATTCCTCCAGCATATCTCTTTACGATTATCCAAGAATAAGGTTGCTATTCGGATCCGTAGGCGTTATAGTTGAGTAATGGAAACCACCACACAGGAAGAAGTTAAGTCCATGACCGAGACAGTTAAGCCCGTCCGCATAGCGAAGGCCCAAAGAACCTTCATAGATATGCACCTCTGGAAAGACGACGAATTCTTAGCGAACGCCACAGGCGTACCCGTCGAGAAAGTCGCACGACGGAGAGCCGAAGTAGAAGCAGCAACAGCAGCGTACACCGCCACATTCGAACGCCAAGCAGAGCTAATGCAAAAAGCACAAACAGCAGTCTTCGAAGCAGCCATGAGCCAACAGGTCTCACGCTCCGAGCTTCGAACAAAAGTCGAAGAATTCGTGAGCCAATGGGGGCCGGTTAGCACTGGCGGCGAGAACCTCGCCGAATGCATAGAGCAAGCCCGATCCAGCTTAGAAACAGCGTGGGCAACACCGCTAAACCTCGAAGGGGCGAAGTAATGGGAAGCCGTATAAATACAGGGACTCGCTCTAAAGAAGCTCGACATTTAGAAGTAGGAGACCAACTTATAACAACCACCGCTCTCGTCGGCAACAAGTTCGAGGTTCAGCTTTGGACGGTGACGAGCGTCCTACGGCCAATCTGTTCGGGGCGGGTGATGGTCGCAACCTTCTTAGCTCAACCGGGTTTCGGCGACACATACGCCACGTTTAGAGACCGCAGCCAAGACGAGGACAAAGAGCACTACCTAGAGCAATGCTTCGAATTCAAAGAGACCCGAGAGGTAGTTATAACAGACGTTCGGAGTCGTTACGATGACTGACAAACGGAGTGATGACGAAATCATCGCTGCCACCATTCCGGCAATGCTGGACATGTTGCACGATGCGATGGACACACCCAAACCAGAAAGGGTTCATTCGATCAGCGAGATGATCGAGCAAGACGCTAAGAAATTAAACGACTAGCCAGTCGTTAAGCGTTTACACCGTCCGCACCGAATCCGGTAGGGCGGTGTGATTTGCTCAGCGAGCAGCTTGCCGCAATTAGGGCAACGTAGCTCCCCGCCAACAGACGCCTGCGCTGGCGTTTCCTGTTCGCCGTAGGCGTCCGACATTAAAGGGCCTTAACAGCAACCAGATTCGCAACGAACACCATGCGATCCTGACTATCCCTTTCAAGAGGGAACGGCGAGTTTTGCGGTTCGCAATGTAGGTAAAGAGTGGAGGTTAGTGTTTCGTTCGTCACTTTAGTTAGCTGCTTAAAGCAATCAATAACTAGATCCTGAGCGGTTGCGTAGCTGGCTGCTCGAACGTGGACGGCGATACCAACCGATTCGACTGGTGGACTTGTATCGCCGAAGGTTTCGCTAGGCGGTGGTCCTGCGGTCTCATAGATTGCAACGCATGTGTCGGGGCCGTCCGGCATTCGCCCAAGCAGTAGGTTTGTTCCGAGAGTCAACGACGTATCTGTAACGCTGGCCGCTAAATATGTTCCGAGGTCTTGAAGCGTTGCCATCAGATTGCCCGCTCTAACGCTTCGGCAAGGTTCTTCTGAATCTTCGGCCAAAGCCTAAACAGAGGTCGAGTCAGATACTTCGCTCCGCGCTCTTTCGAGTTTGGTCCGGTCGATGGTGCTGACGTGCCGCCTCTTTGTCGTGCCGGGTGATAGAAGTCCACGTTCTCATGTTGGACTAAAGCGTAAGGTGCTGCTGGTCCGCCATAAGTGATTTCGGCTTCCGGGTTTTTAAGTGAGCCTCTCATTTGCAACGAACCAGATCCTGCTAAAGCTCCCGTATCGAAAGGCGCAAGAGCACGAGACTGATTCAGGACTTCGGTTGCATCCTTAAATAACTGTTTCTTAACTTCGAACATCACTCGACTATCAGCTTTTGCAAGACGCTGCTCCAGCTCTTTCATGCCCTCAAAGTGAATGCCGGTACTCATTACCGTCCACCTACATAAGCAATCACAGCGACTTGGCCTAGCTGATCCTTCTTCGTATCAACCCTTCTAACAGGACGAGGCCCAGATATCGGGGTTGGCAAGGTCACCTGATCGTCTACCGCAAGAACGAGCGATGGATCCATGATGTAAGCAACATATTCAACGTCGTCGTAGTCGTTTGTTAAGTCACGATCAGCGGCGTTGCTTCTTCGTAAATAGCATTCGTAGGTAGTAGCTCCACCCGTAAACGTCCGTTCTCCATAGTTATTTATTGTGGACGTCGTCCGAATCTGGACGGTGTCTGGAGTCATGTTTACTTTTAGATCAGTCCAAAACTGGGCGGAAGCTACGGCCATTAGAGGTCGCCGCCTATCGGTCCGAAGTCCGCGACAATACCGCCGCCATCACGTCGATCGATAAACTGCCCTCTCCTAAACGATGGCCTAACCATGTCCGAGTCTTGATCGTCAATATCTTTATCTGATATCGACATTCCACCCAAATAAGGAACAGGGACACTTCCTTCTCGAAGCGCTAACGCTTTCAACTCAGCGGCTTGCTCTCTCGCTGCCTCTGCTTTCTGAGACATAGAAACAGACAGTTCGCCAACAGACTGGTCGGCAAGACGACTGAACTTAGACGCTATTGCAAGCATCACTCGATACGAGACTTCGTATAACGCTGTTATTGCAGTGTCGGAACCAGTGACCTGATTATTAACCCACGCAATCTCCTCGTCATTAACGAGTTGGTCGTTGGTGTCTGTGTCACCAGTTAGGAACCGGATCGAGTCACGCGCATTTGTGGCGGGGTCGCCGGAATAGGTCCAAGTCATCAGCCGTAGAACACTGAACCGACATGAGTACCAGCCCCCGATAATGTGACCCGAATCCCAGTGCTAACTTTGATCCCTCCGGCATAGCGAAGGTTGACTGATTCATTAGCGGCAAGAGTGACCTGAGCTATCAGTGTTCCCGAATCAGCCACGTTGTCATAAATCTTGATGACCTTGGCGCCGGTAGAGGTAAAACATCCACCAAAGAAGATGCCGTCACCAGTAAGCACTGTTGCGGACGTGTCGGCCACTGCTGAAGCGGTGGCGGCGTATGGGGGTGGTATAAGAGCCATGATTATTCCTTAATCATTCCAGTGGGCAAGAATTGTGCCCGTTTGATTTCCAGCGCCGCTTTCAAGCACTTCGACATATAAGCCATCAGAACAGATCACACCACCATCATAGTTAATGTTCTCCGAGGCATCTTCCGCTATGGCTTGCTGATAGATCAGCGTCCCAGTGTTATCAACGCCATTAAACGCTTTAACTACTACTGATCCAGTACCACCAAGAGTGCTCGTATTAAGCACGCCTTCGGTTGCACTATCCAGCGTGAAACCGCCAGTGCCACAAGTGAAACAACCACCCATGAAGATTGCGTCTTTCCTAGTTACTAAGACGTCGTTTACGAACTGCCGACTTTTCGCTGGATAGGGAGGCACCAAGCCTGCCATTGCATCTCCTTAGAAACAGATAAGGGGCCGAGCCGGTAATCCGACCCGACCCCTAATCATCACTAGGTGGTTAGTGGTATTAGGCGGCTACCGGGTTGCTAAAGAAGTAACCGAGAGCAGAAGAAACAATCTTCGTATCCCAAGCCGCTTCTATCTCAATCCGATCCGCTTTCAATTCATCGATGCGGAACCGGCTGATAGCTGACGAAGTTCCAAGACCGGCACTGATGCCGCTCCAGACCATCTGATAGCCAGCAGAAGGGACCATGAGGCCCGGATTCCTTGGCACGTAGCACAGGAGAGCGTCTCTGTCGCCTACGGCGGAGTAGGACGCTGTTGCTCCTTCAGCGGCTGTGTTATAGGTAGCCGACATAATCAGAACCCGATCAAGGTTAAATACACGTGCAAGGAGATCTGGTGTTACTGATTCCTGTGTCGTGTACTTGATCCGGTCAACGATGTCAGCGTTATCTACCAGCGCCGAGAATGCTTTGTAGCTTAGGATGAGCGTGTTTGGCACGTAACCCGTTGCAGTTAAGACAGTGTTTTTGCCTGTCTCGATATTCGCAATAGGTGTCGAACCAGCGGCGCTCCAAAGCGTGCCGGGAGTTACGTCGTTATCCCAAATGCCGGTCGTGAAGGCATTCGCAGCAAAGTCAACTTCTTGACGAATCAACATTTGCTGAGTGAGGAAACGAGTCGCATCCATGCTTGGGTCTAGTGGGTTATCGGCGTTCGCTCGAACCTGATCCCCAATGTCCTTGTGCAGTGCGTAAACCTCAGCAGCGTAGGTTGCGGTACTCAACGAGTAGCCGGTTCCTGCTGATGGGGTTCCGTCGGCGCGCAACTGGACCTGATCCCTAAAGAAGTCAGCTTGCGAGTACGTGAAGTACTTATCGCTTTGCTTCTGAACTGGGATTTGCGGGAACGCACGAGAAGAAACAAAGTTGTCTGCTTCTTGCATGTACGCAACCGACATGTTGGTCAGTATCGCGTCTATATGTACGTCGCTTACTGTTGGTTGTGGCATTTAAGTCAATCCTCCTATGCCGCTCGGCCTGCGCCAGCGCAGTTGATAAGTGCGGTAAAGGTTTCTCCCGCTGAAGCTGCGCCAATGGCCGTACCAATTAGGCGGACCGTGGTGTCAGTTCCGGCGACGATTGAATCAGCTTGACCATCATTTGAGGTGCCTATGTTTGCGCCAGCGGCAATGGTGCCGTCCGCAACAATCTTAGTGACACCGATAAAAGTGATCTCTGCTACTTCGCCCGACGCAGGGTTGTTTTGTAGAACACCGATTGGGATATCAGTGATTGCAGCGCAATAGGTGACCGTCGTAGCGGAAGCAAGTTTCACGAGGTGATACTGCTTTGCTGATAAGTCTGCGCCAGCTTTCAAAGTGCCAATCTTCATTTGGCTTTCTTCATAGGCCGCCATTTAACTCTTCTCCTCTAGGTAGGACTGATAAAGGTCAGGGTTCGCGAGTGCAACGTCGCTCATGGCCTTTGAGAAGTTAGTGGAGGTTCCCGCTTCAACTCGCTCGTCTGCTAGACGAGTCAGTTTTGCGAAAGCGTCTTCTTCTTCGGACGTGGCATCTGTGCCAAGTTCTTTGAAGAGTCCGGCTGATTCCATTTGACCATTTGCGGTGGTCAATGCTTCTTCGATTACTGCGGCTGCTTGCGGAGCGGCGCGTCGAATGTCACGAAGTGCAGTGGTTAGCTCATCGCTTGACTTTGAAAGGTGGTCCCAACCGTCAACGGTCGAGGCTGCCTTTTCAAACTCACGTTCGTCCTCTAGTGCTTGGATTCGCTGGTCGCGTTCTGCAAGCTCTTTGCGGAGATCGGTAAGCTGTTCTGCCTTTGTAACATCTTCAGACGCTTCAACCTCTACGACCTCGGTCGCTTCGGTAATCTGCTCTTCTTCAACCGGAGTTGTTTCGGTGGGTGTTAAATCCACTGCTTTCTCCCGTGATTCGGTGTCTGTTGAGTGTTGGTCGATCTCACCCAGAGCCTCGCTTAAAACGCCCGCTTCTTTCATCACTACCCAACCTTCGTGAAGGTGAGCAGGATGATCTACACCAGATGTTTCTTGTATAGATAGTTCAACGAGCTTCGCTGCGTTTGGCATAGGAGCCTCCCAACAAAACAAAGGTTACCTATTGGAACGCTGTCAAGTCCAGACTCTAATTCTGCGGATCCGTAGATATTTATAAACGTAACTTGCACTTCGGATCAGTAGGCTCTATGCTTGGAAATACCACCACTACCACCACGGAGGACTTATGTCGATCCAGTTACACAGCTTCAGACCAGCCACGGAGCGAGAAGCGATGGCCCACGTACAAAGCGGGCACATCGATTTTTCCTGTGCATGGTGCGGGACCGAAACCCCGCTTCAAAACCTGAGCGTCGCTGTCTACCGATATCGCAACGACACTTACTACGGAACACCTAAATGCAGTACCGGATGCGAGACCGAAAGCGCTACAGAATGATCGACCCACAAACACACTGCGTCGAGTGCGGAAGCGCTTACCCCGGTTACCGTCAAACCCAAGACTGTTGCGGGGTTACCTACAAAGAACTCGTGACTATTCTTAATGACTTCCATGTAAACACGGTTGAAGCTGACGACTGGGAGAGTCCAACCGGCGTCATCCATATCGCACTCTGGAAAACGATTGACGAACTTGTCATTAGTTCCGATGACGAAATACTGGAGAACCGAGAAGGAAGTTGGACCTACACCCAAGGAAACACTAAAGCAGAACTGCGAGAGAACCTATCCGCAATGGTTAGCTACGAAGTTGAAGAAAGCCAGATTCACTATGAACTCTCCTGACGGAATTCCCTTAGAGCCATTTATCATTCTCGGCTTCATGGCTTACAGCGCCATTGCAGAAAGACGGGAAGCAGGTTACGCCAAAGAATGGCAACGCCTTCTCGACATCACCCACCACGGAACACCACTCAAACCCTACGACTGGAAACTGGAGGAATTATGAGTGACCTTTTCAGCGGTGAGCAACTACGTGATGAAGGCATGGCACGAGTTGAAGCTAACGCAAACGTGGAAGCGAAGCGCGCTGTCAAATGGGCAATCGTTGAAGTAGCTCGGCAGTCGCACGAAACCACGCAATGGACGACCGACGCAGTCCACGCAAAGCTAGAGCAATGGGGTGTAGAGCTTCACGATAAACGGCTCCTAGGCCCGCTTATGAAAGCAGCAGAATCAGCAGGCTTAATTGAGCGGGTGGTGTGCCCAACCTGTGAGCGTCAAGAAACCACGCTCTCGGATCGACCGGAAAGGCATCGAGGCCCACAGTATCTTTGGAGAAGCAAGCGATGAAGCCGGTCTACTTAAAAGCGTTGTGGCGTTTAGTCAACTCGCTAGAAGCTCACGACATTCCTGAGGATCTAGGTGTTGCTCTTCTTAACGAGGCGGCGGATGATGTCCGTCGTTGTTGGGAATATTTGGAGGGTGTTGTGCCTCCTGAAACTTTCTAAAGAATGTACCCACCTGACTTGTGCTTCGGATCCGTAGGGCATATACTTGGAAATACCACCACACATAGGAGACACCTAAATGTCAGTAATTACCCACCACATCCACCACATGCCAGAGGCGGCAGGCCGGGAGCGTAACGAAGGCCAAGACTACAAACATAGCTGGGACGAGACGCACGAAATAATCGACGTGCTAACCGATGACTATGATTCACGACGCGCCGAAGACAAGCAAACAGGCGCACATGCCGACTACCGTCGTGAGCCAGTCGAAATCAGAGTGACTACAGCGAACGCAATCGCCCTCGACATCAGCCGGGCAATGCAGACCATCGCTAACAGTCCAGACTTCGAAACACCCTCAGCTAAAGGCTACGCCAACCTCGTGATGGCAATTCAGAAAACAGCCCTACCGGTTAAGTCAGTTCCGGTCACAGAACTCAAACTCGGCGATGTGATTGTGGATGACTTCGGCGATAGCTGCGGCGCAGTCATCGAGAAAGAAGCCATCGGAAACGCATACGAGACACGGACCGATGTCCGGATGTTCCGAGTCGTTCACGGGATCGACGAAGAGGAGTTGCGAGGCGACGAGATCGTAACCATCCTCGATGGAATCGATGCCCGTACCCAGCACGTCCGAACCCCAATCCATATGCGGGAGACTCAACGTCCTGCGGTTCTGGATCTGGTAGTAGATCAGTTCAGCCGCTAGAAACGCTGAGTGAGAGGGCGTCCTGCGGGGCGCTCTCTTATTTTTTTCCTTGCGCCCGTTGCGAACGTGATGCCAACACTTCATGCAAGCGTGCCGCTCTTCGTTTGCCTCGCTGCTCCGGTTGTTCGCGACGACGTGCCCGCCGGTTATAGCTTTCAAAGATCTTGTCAGTAGCTGGTGGTTTCGGTGTGCTCATACGAATCCTTGGATAGCGGCTTGCTCTAAAATGTCGAGGTGCAAGTTCTGGATACCAGCGGCTGTACTCACTGCGGCGTCTTGGTCATCAACTAATCGCTTAGGTACTAGCTCGTCGAAACGGTCGATGATCGCTTTGTCGCCCGGTAGATATTCGGCTCCAAACTCGTCGGTGACTCTGAGCGGTTGAATAGCTGCCCGCTTGTTTGCAACGTCGTATAGCTCTTGCCAATACTCGTCGATGGTCATGTCCCAAGGATTACTGCCACCGCTTGCCAGACTGAGCACGCTGCCAAGCTCGTCTTCGTAACCTCGTTCTCCTCGGCGTGCATATTCCAAAAGGGTCTGTAAGACCTCATCTGATTTGTCGTTCGTGAGGATCTCTCTGCCAACACCAGTCTCGGCAAGGTCGTCATAGAAAGCGGGAGTCAGTCGGTCAGCTACTCGCCAAGCTGAACCGTTCGCAATATTCCCGTGGAGTCCTTGCCTGACTTTAATATCGACGAACCATTGGAAAGCTGCGCTGTCCGTGTCTGCTTCTGGGACTCGACGCTGAATCATGCTTGCTGCCATGTCTGGTTGCAATCCGCCCTGACCCTTACGGCCAACACCTCCCCATGTCTTAATCAGTTCTCGATCTTGTTTCGGTAGCTCAAACCACCATTCCCATTCGCCTTCAACGGGTCGGTTCGTTTTCTTGTCAACCAGAACCATCTGATCGCCGATTCGTTTACGAACTACTTGCGGGGGTGCGATCATGCCTTCACCGCCAAGCACTCGGTCTAGCTCATTGTCGAGTAGATCGAATTCACGTTTAGAGTTCGCCTTCGAAACGGCTCGCAACTCTTTAAGCATTTGTTCAGCTTCTCGTTTGTTCTCTGCTGTTAGAACGATTGTTTCGTCTAAGGCTGGGAGTGTGCCGACATCGAGAACGGGAGGCGGCGGGTCAATAACGAGTGGAGCTTTAGTAGGTTGAAACGCTCTCGGTAACTGGACTGGTGGGCGGAACGTCGTTGTTGGGGATGGCGCAGTTCTGAAGCCGTCCGCAAACTGCCACGTCGTCGGGTTCTGTCGAGTTCCCATTGGGAAGTTCGGGTTGCCTCCACCTACTGCGTTTGGTGACTGGCGGATGTTTGGGACTAGCTGGCTATAGCAACGACAGTTCGGATGTACGAAACCGGGGTCGCCGTCTGGGAAGTCTTCTAAAACGGGTACGGTGCTACCGGCAAGCGACGTACAGATCGGGCAAACGTCAGTCGGTCCGGTCACCCACTGCTTCACTGCGTTGTTAGGGTTCACGAGTCCTTGCGTTACTGCTAGTTGATATGCCTCGTTGCGACCTTGGTTGAGAGCCTGCGCCACTTCTGTTCTTGCAATCATGCGCGCTCTGGATCGTCTCAGCTTCTCGGCGTATCGAGTCGCATCAGCAGAAACCCGTTCGAGGATTCGTTCGGGTGGCACTCCCTTGCTTGAAAGCTGGGCGGCTAACTTGTTGCCTCGATTAACAACGGCATCGGCGTAGTAGGGGAACAGTCCGTTAACGTTCGCTCCGAAGGTTGCGGCGAATGCGTTGGCGTGGCTGCTGCCGGGTCGGATCTCTTCGAGGATGTCAAGAACAGAGCGAGCAGTCTGTTGAGTAGTCCGTCCCGTGACTACTCGTCCTGTTTGGAAACGCTGCTGCTCCGTAAACCCACGGCTAATTAATCCTTGGATTGTTTGCTGCTGCTCTCGTGCCATGTTCGAGATCAGTTGCGCTGATTGCCGAGTAGCCCATGTCGTTGCACCCGGATTCGTTTGATCGAATGTCGCTAACGAAATACCCCACGGTACGAGATCATCGCCTTTCGCTTTTTGAACTGGTTCTTCTGGTCCGAGCCTGACTGGTGAGCCAAGACGTCTCATGCTCTGGTTTATCGAGTCACGTACCAGAAACGAGCCTTCAACCGCTCCTTCGGCGACTTGTTCGTACAAAGTGGCGTTTAGCTCCGCCTGTAACGGCCCTAGAGCCTCTAACAGCAACGCCAGATAGTCAGTACTACTGAGGTTGCCTTCGGCTGCTGAGATGGACGCTTGGGGCGGTATGGTCTCAAATGCTTCTAATACGGCTTCGTAAAGACGTTCTTCTCGCGCTCTGAGCCTTCGAGAGTCAGTTGGGCGGATATATGGCGCATGATTCGAGCGGGCCTTAGTAGACCACGTAAGCGGAATGCGTTTAACGGTGCGCCGTTTTGCAACCGTAACTTTTCCCATCAGACCTGTTCCGACTCCTCCAACGGCAGACCAGCGATGTTGCGTAAGTATTCTTGCAAGCCTTGATCTGGGAACAGAGCGCCAGCGCCGACAAGGTTGCCGACGTAATCGCCAATCACTGAGATATCGACCTGACGTGGCGGAGTGAACGTGAGTTGCGGCGTGTTTCTTAATGAGATGCCGTTTATCTGCAAGAGCCGTGGAATGGCATGACTATTGAATACGCCAGTGATGCCTTGCAACCATGCGGCTAACGAATCGGCGAATAGCTGAATCTTTGAAACTGATAAAGCCTGTGTGCCAACTTGATCGTGGCCAAGAAGAATGAAGTCAGCGAGGACAGTCATTGCGATTCGCTGGTCGTATCGAGCGATGATTTGCGAGGTGTCGAACTGGCGGCCACCGCCTGAGGACATCAGTTCCAGTTTGTAAGCCTGTTGCCCGGTCTCTGGATCGTAGACGAGTGGAAAGACAACACCTTCTTGCTCGTCCCGTCGAATGTTTCGAACGATCTTCTTTATCTCGTCGAGGGCGGCTGCTTCCTCTACCGTTGCGTTGTTGCTTAAAAGATGAGGTGGTACTAAGGCGATTGGCAAACCAGCGAGGTCACGCTCGATACCGATGGCTTCTATTTCTTGAATTCGTTTCTGGTAGTACCACGACACGAAAGCGTTCCGAAGGATTGAGCGTCCTTTCGGATTGTTTCTCTGTGTCGTCGTTCTAAACAGCAGCGCTTTCTCGATCGGGATAAACACATCGTTGCGGCCAGCTAGAACATCTTCTTGGTAGGCGCCTTGAATGCCGCCTTCGTCATCGAACTTCCATTGCCGGATGGTGTTCTGATCTCTGATTGGAAGTTTGCGCCAACCGATTAGACCGTCCTCATGTCTGCTTCGATTACCAGAGTCTTTTGCTTCTGGCCCGTTACGACGTTTATAAACAATCTCGTGGTAGCTGAATCCGTAAACCAGCATCGAGAGGATCGACGAAAGGGTGTCTGCCCAAGAGTGACTCATGTCCGTTAAGCAAGACGACACGAACTCTGCGACCTCGACGGATTGTTGATCGTCGGGATCAGACGGCTCGACTTGCCAATCGACTGTTCTGATGAGCATGTCTACGGCATGAAGGATTGCGCCAATGACTGGGTTGTTATCAGCCATCTCTCGATATGTTGCGTAACCTGATCGTCCTTGCAACTGGCGTAGGAACTCTTCACGGACCTCACCCTGATATTGGATGAGACCGGTTGCTCCGATCTCGGCGAAGTCTGTGGAGGTTAAGCGCTTTTCGAACGCGCCGGATTCCTGAGAGTCAACGAGGGCCACATTGTGATTGTAGCTTGCCGAGTCGCTGTAGGTAAGTGTCTATATGAATTGATCTTCGTAAGGTAGTTCTAGGTCACATGCGTTGCAGTCACCGAAGCGCTCTCTTGGAGGTTCGTCACCGCATGGGTATCGGGCGGCGGCGTACCACGGTTTTGCGTCGCATCGTGGACAGCGATCATCTAACGATTCTGTGAATTGATGACTGAGGAAGTTATCGATTGCTTCTTCTTCGGTTCCTTCGAACTGGATGGGGCGGCTGCCGCATCGATGAGTGATTGTGTTTCTCGTGGTGTGTTCCATGCCTGCAACCTTAGTTCCTGCTGATCCGTAGGTCAAGTCTCTTTATCTCTCTTAGGTTTCCTAAACAATAGTTGCTATACGGATCCGTATACCTTATACTTGGAGATATGGATACACCACACACCACCACCACCCAGAGCCGTATCAGCACATTTCGAGCGGCCATCAGCAAGACCTACCGACAGAAGCAGCTAGATCGAGACTTCCAAGCGTGGGTTAATAATCGGACCTCGACTTACGGCAACGCCCGTCGAATTACTCAGTGTCTGGCGGTAGGTCGATGAGCCAACCGAAGATCACTCCCTGTCCCCGCTGTGGTCGAGCTACTCGACTCGAAAGCGAATGGTTCGGTGCTATCCGATCCCCAAACGGTCCACCCGATTGGCCTCACCATGTCTTCAATATGTCGGTGTCCTGCACCGCCGCACCTAAATCCACAGAAAGGAATGATTCAGAATGAGATGGCAAGGACGAAGAGATGACCCAATATGGCAAGCCGCTATTCAAAGTGTCTTATCTAAATTCTGTCGGCTCGATGACGAAGCGGTCCGCAACAGTCCTCCGGGCGCAGTTAATCAGTCAGTGATTCACGACGAATATGATTGGGCAGTTCTGCAAACCACTCGCCTTCGCAGTGTGATCGCCTTAGGTTATAAACGGGGCTACGACACGAAGGTTAATCCCTTCGAAGACTCTTGGCATCGTGACCAAGATCCTAACCCTTGGACTACCTTCTGCTTCACTCACGGGAATGAGATCGACCACCCAACCCGCAAAGCTGCGGAAAGCTGGATCGCATGGTCCCATTTCTGGTGTGACGAATGTGATGAAGTTAAAGAAGCAAAGGAGGCGTGATGGCTGACACAAACGCAAAGAAAGAACTGGCATCAGAACTGAAGGACTTGCTTAACGGTGACCCGCCCCAAGATGTAGCAGAGACCATTTGGGAAATCATTCAAGATGCAACCCGTGAACAGGACAGCGAGCATTTCGCTGAGATGCTCGAAGAGCTACGCGAACTTATGGGCTTCATGCTCAACAGCCTCTAATGCATTGGACGATTACGTTCATGGGGAACGAACTCATTCACGGCGCAACGCCTCCCGTTCCTACCCAGCACATCGTTTACCAAGGTCTTATCGCTGGACCGCCGGTAATAAACCCCGACTGTTTCTGGATTCCCGTAACTGTCCCAGCTTCGGAAGGCTGGCCAACGAACATCCCGTGGAAAGGTCTCGTGTCGATTCGCAATGTCATCGACTACGACACGGCTGCTCTCGAACGATGGATTGAGCGGTTCGGTCTTTTAACTTAATTCCCAAGGGTTCTTCTGAGTTATCGAACCTGTTCCGAAAGTAGGAACTGGTGCAGGTGCTCGACGATCAAGAATGAGATTCGTAAACGCCCAAACCATAGCGTCCACTCGATCGGGTGAATCCATAACTCCGGGCACCCAAGAAGCCATCTGTTCCTCTAAGGCAGGGAACTTGCCGCAATGGATGACCCGGTTCTGTTCATACAAAGCGACGACAGGTTCGGCACGAGTAGCTTTCCCACGGCTGGCGTGTACTCCAAGCACTCGTACATTCGGGTCAACTGTTCTTATGGTCTGGATCACCATGTCGCCACCAGCGTTCGTTTCCGCAACAATGGCGTCTGCGTTCCAACGGTTGTAAGCATCGATCGCTTGGTTAGCCCAATCCAGTGGTGAAGCTGTCAGCGTTAAGTCTTCAAGAACGTAGCCTCGTTGCTCAGAGTCAACACCAGCAACGATGATGCCTGTTTCGTTCGACGAGTCTTTTGATGTCATGGCCGGGTCGATTGCCACCACGATTCGTTGCAAGTCTTCTGGTGCGTCTTCTCGTCGGTTTCGTGTCGCTAGCTCGTAGCTCCACAAAGCACCTTCGACATCTTCAAGCAGTTCACCTTCTAGCTCTTGGCGTCCTAATCGAGTGCCGCCATATCTGCGTTGCAGTTCGTCGAGCAGGATGTCGGGCAAATTGTCTGCGTTATCAAGCGTCCGGCCTCTCGTCATTACCGCCCGCTCGCCGTCAATGCGATTAAAGAATTCGCGCATTAGTGGGACTGGTGCAGGTGTTCCAGTTGCAACAACCTTCGGTGTGTCTCCAAGACGCAGCGCTGGTTGCAGGGTTTGCCAAACCTGCATCCCATACCGGAAAGAAGCTGGTTCGTCTAACCAAGCACCGTGAAACTGTGGGCCACGTAAACGGTCGGGTACCACTGCGGCATACGATCTTGCTCTCGATCCATTATTCAAAATTACTTCTGTTGTGGTCCGGTTGTAAGACCTCACTGAGTTATCGAGCACAGCTAGCAAACCAGACTCGCCTTCAACACAGGTGTCTCTACAGTCAGCGAACGTCGGAGCGATGATTGCCCAACGGGTCATCGGTCTCGTAACCATTTCGTGGGCCATCCACTCGGCGGCTGTTCGAGTCTTGCCAAACCCTCGACCTGCGA
>WLWE01001147.1_pt1 | contig 20675 bp, 41 predicted proteins | sample 6718301 | NCBI WGS metagenome assembly WLWE01 (sample SAMN12718691, study PRJNA515312) | sponge metagenome | isolation source: marine sponge | host: Mycale hentscheli | place: New Zealand: South Island, Marlborough, Capsize Point | collected 2003-05-01 | reverse complement strand
CTTCTGCAATAAGCCCAACTACTGCAACTGCAAATAACGACAATGCAGTTGATTTAGGTGTTTCTAATATTAGGTTTAGAAATCTTTATATGGGTGGAAACGCAACTTTTGGAGGAAACGTAGGAATTGGAACGACTTCGCCTGATGCTCAATTAGAAATAAGTAATCCAGATACTACAAGTGGAGCTGGTGGAGCTACACTTAGACTTACAAGAGCAGATTCAACTTCAGTTGCTGGTGACCCTGTAGGTACTATAGAATTTTATAGTACAGATGCAGATACTCCAAAAACTACTGCATACATAAAAAGTATGTCTGAAGAGCTATACGGTAGACAAGGAAGTTTAGCTTTTGGCGTTTCCCAATCAATTAATGCTGATGCTACGGAAGCAATGCGTATAACATCTGGGGGACATATTGAACAAGGAATAGTAGGAACAACAGCGTCTGCTTATTATTATTTTAATGGTTCAACTTCTAGCGATACTGGTTTACTTTTTAGAGATAATACAAGTAGTAATTCTGGTTTTTTAACTTATAATCATTCAGTTGATGCTATGAAGTTTGGTACTGGTGGTTCAGAAAGTATGCGTATAGATAGTTCTGGAAACGTAGGAATTGGAACGACATCGCCTGGTTATACTTTTCACGTTGGGAAAAGCATTACAAATGACTGGGTAGCTATAATTAATAACACTTATGACGGTGCAGGAAACGGGCTATTAATAGACGCAGGAAATGGAACTAGTGGAGAAATATTAAGGTTAAGAGATAAAGATGGTAATTCTAAAGTTTCTTTTTTATCAAACGGTAACGTAGGAATAGGAACGACTTCGCCTGGTAGTAAATTAACAGTTTCAGGACCAAGCACTGCTGCTTCAAATACAGCTTCTCAAGCTATTGTTGATATAGTAGGCTCTTCAACTGCTCATTTACTTATGGGAACCGCTTCAGCTGCTCCTTATGGTGCGTGGATAAATACTGATGCAACTGGTCAACCACTTGTTTTACAAGGTCCAGGAGGAAACGTAGGAATAGGAACGACTTCGCCTGATTATAATTTGGAAGTTTACGGAACTGATGCTAAAATATTTGCACATTATACTGGTAATTCAAGAGGTGGTATTGCAGCATTTTCTGGTCAAAGAATAGCGATGACTACAACATCTTTAAATGACGATTTAGTTTTTGGTTACAACTCAGTTGAAACATCAGCCTCAGCAAGCTTTGTTGAACATATGAGAATAGATAATGGAACTGGAAACGTAGGAATCGGAACAACTGACCCTAGTGCAGGTAAAATAACAGTAACAGAATCAGGAAGTGCATATACAGGAGATTTTATATATGGAGGAACCAATGGTTCTTATGGTGCATTAAGATGTACTTTATCTGCTAGTAATGCACCTTCTTTTATAGATTTCTTTAGAAGTTCTTATTCTACAACACAACCTGTTGGAGCTATTGTAACATCTGGTTCAAATTGTTTATATCAATCATATTCTGATTACAGATTAAAAGAAAATGTACAAGATTTAACTGGAGCTTTAGACAGATTAGATAATTTACAACCCAAAACATTTAACTATAAAAATGCACCAGAAATATCAAATGAAGGATTTATTGCACACGAATTACAAGAAATTGTACCTCAAGCAGTATCAGGAGAGAAAGACGGAATTAATGAAGATGGAACTCCAAAATATCAAGGTGTAGACAATGCTCATATAGTACCATTATTAGTTGGTGCAATAAAAGAATTAAAAGCAGAAATAGAACTATTAAAAACTCAAATAAATAATTAAAATGGCAAATACTTACAATTGGAGAATAAACGCATTAGATGCTAAAATCCACGAAAACGACTTAGACAATGTAATCTATACGGTGCATTGGTCTTTTATAGGTCAAGACGATTCAGAAGAACCTGTATCAGCAAGTTCAATAGGTACTTTAGGTGTACAATACAATCCTGAAGAACCTTTTATAGAATATGCTGACTTAACTAAAGAAGATGTAGTAGGATGGTTAGAAGCTGGATTAGATGTAACTGCAATGCAAGAAAACATAGACTCACAAATAGAACTAAAAAAGAATCCTGTAGACGAAACATTACGTCCTAACTGGGATTAATTTAATATATTTGTAATATAACTATAAATTTAATAAAATGTCAAAAATTAGTAAAGAAGAATTAGAATCATTATTAGAATCAGAAAAGAAAGTTTCTGCTATTAAGCACGACTTAGGTACACTAGATGAGCAAAAGCATAATCTACTACACGCTTTAAGTCAAGTTAGAGAAGAATCTAACAAAGTAAAGAAAGAACTAGAAGAAAAGTATGGTAAAATAAATATCAACTTGCAAGATGGTTCTTATGAAGAAATAAAAGAAGATAAAGAATAACGCTATGGATTTTGCAGATATGAAGATATACCTTATAAACTCAATAGCTTTTCTTGTATCATTAACAGAGCTTGAGGTATGGTTAAAAATAATACTTCTAATCTGCACGATAGTATATACTATTCAAAAAACTAAGAAACTATGAGCAAAGAATTAAGTGAAGACAGTAAATTTGAAATTAGTATAAAGACACTCGTTGCTATAGGGGTAGGATTATCTACTCTTATAGGAATGTGGTTTGCCATACAGGCAGATATAGAGGAAGCTAAAAAACTTCCTGAGCCTGAGATTTCAAGAACAGAGTATGATTTAAAAGACAAGCTCGTAAGAGAAACTATAATGAATACTGGTAAAAAAGTAGAAGAAAACTCAGAAGCGTTAAAGAAAATAGACGATAAGCTATTTGAAATAATAAGTAAATGAAAAATATATTATGTGCGATATGTGTATTGGTTGCGGGCTTTGTATATAGTCAAGACGTAACAGTTCTGCAAATAAATGCAGAATGGAATAAAAAGAATAATTATGATTTAAGTGACATAACGGGTGCTACTGTAAAGTTTAGTTACTTAAAAGACCAACCTAAAGACGTTCAGAACTCTATTATGGCTGTTCCTGTTATTGTTATAATGGATAAAACAGGTAGGGTAAGAATGCAATATGTAGCTGATATATCTCTACAGATTAAAGCTACTAGGTTAGAAATACAGAATACTATAAATAGAATCAATAGACCTAGAAGGGCAAGTACTAACTAATGGTAAGAATAAGTAAACATATAAGCTATAAAGAAGCTACAAGAAGTGCTACAGCTCTTAGATTAGGTATAGAAAATATTCCTAATGAGTATCAACTACAAAATATGGAGATGGTAGCTAAGAAAGTATTTGAACCATTAAGAGAAGCTGTTGATGCTCCTATTAAAATAAACTCATTTTTTAGATGTGAAGAACTTAATAAAGCTATTGGTGGAAGTACTAAAAGTCAACATTGTCAAGGACGTGCTATTGATATTGACGATATTTACGGTCACGTTAGTAATGCTTTTATGTATTATTATATTAAAGATAATCTCGACTTTGACCAACTTATTTGGGAGTTTGGTACAGATGATAGCCCTGATTGGGTTCACGTTAGTTATGTAGATGAGGACTCTAACAGAAAGAGATGTCTAAAGGCATATAGAGAAGATGGTAAAACTAAATATATAGATATAACAAATGGATAATTTTACAATAGGATTCGGAGAAACATTTTCTAGTGGGCCTTTATTAGGTTTTTCTTCATATCCAGCAGATGAACAAAATGAATTAAATGAATTTAACATTTATTTAATATTTGTTTTTATTCATATAAAATGGTAATAAAACTATGAGCAAAATATTAGCAAAGCTATTCGGATCTGCGGGATCCGGAATAGCAGATAAAATTTCAGGTATAATAGACAAACATACTTTTAGTAAAGAAGAAAAGGCACAGATTAAAAAAGAGATGGATCAAATGTGGATTGATGCTGAAGCTGATATGCAAAAGAATGTTACCGATAGATGGAAGACTGATATGAATAGTGATTCTTGGTTATCTAAAAACGTTAGACCTTTAGTTTTAATATTTCTTGTGGTGTCTACGGTGCTTATGGTATTTATTGATGCGGGTGTTATTTCGTTTGAAGTTAAGGCTAATTGGATTGATCTATTACAATTAGTGCTTATAACGGTCATAGGAGCTTATTTTGGGGGCCGTAGCGCAGAGAAATTTAAAAAGTAATGGCAAAGCTAGTCATAAGTAATTATCGTGCGTCTAATCGCACTAAAAGGCCCGGTGTGCATTCTAAAAATGCATCACCAGGGCAAAATAAATATAAAAAGAAATATAGAGGTCAAGGTCGTTAAACACAGTGATTACAGAACTTAAATATTTTACATTCGAAGATTTTGACTGTCCTTATTCTAGGTTTCCTGATACAGGATTCAAGTATATGGATAGAGAATTCTTATCTATGTTACACGAAGCTAGAAGACTATGTAAAATAAAGTTCAGGATACTTAAAGGATATGTTTCACCAGATGGTGTATTAATGGCCAATGAACTCAGTAACTCTTCTCACTTAATAGGCCGAGCTTGCGAGATCTGGTGCAAAGATAATTACAAAAGATATCGTATAATGACAGCTTTACTTGAAGTTGGTTTTACTAGAATAGGTTTTTCAGACGATAGAATCTATGTAGATAATGACGATATGAAACCAGACTCAATATGGCATTTTCAAAGAAAATTAGCAAAAAGGTTTATATAATATAGTATATTATATATATTATATATTATATTATAAGTATTATATTATATATTATAATGTATTATATTATATATTATATATATATTACAATACAACTATAAAGTTGTATTGTATATATAATATAAAATATTATATTTGTAAAAAACAAAATATGAAAATAGACACAGAAAACCAGTATTACGAAGATTTTAATGAACTATCTAATTTCTTAAGAAGGCCTATAAGAAATCCAGAAATAAGAAAGATTGATTTACTTCAAGGTTGTTTAGTTAGAGTAGGATCATTTAATGCAGAACTATCTTTGAAGATTCAGCAAGTAGAACTTGTAAACGACAAACTTAATAAGGATATTCTACACCTTAAAAAAGAGTTAGAAAACAGTATTCAGGACGTAAAAATCAAAAACTATTTTGATTCTATTTAAATATATTATATATTTGAAATATGAAATCATTACACGAAAAATTGGCCGCTGTTCAAGGGAGACTGAAAGCGCCTAAAAATCAAAGAAACAATTTCGGTAAATACAATTACCGATCTTGTGAAGACATCTTAGAGGCTGTAAAACCTCTATTAAATGAGTACGGGTTAGTGTTAACATTAACAGACAAAGTACATTCATTATTCGATTCATCATATGTAGAGGCTACAGCAACTGTATCAGATGGTAAAGATCAAGTCCAGGTTTCTGCTCAAGCAGGAATAAATCCTAATAAAAAAGGAATGGATATAGCTCAATCATTTGGTAGTTCTAGTTCTTATGCTAGGAAATATAGTCTTAATGGACTATTTCTTATTGATGATACGAAAGATGCTGATGCAACAAACACTCACGGAAATACATCAGTAGCAACAAAGAAAGAATTACTAACTCCTAAACATCCTAAATTTAAGAATGTAAAGAATTATATTCTAGGTGGTGGTAATCTTAAACAGGTTGAAGATAAATACACAATATCTGATGCCGCAAAAATTCAATTAGTAAACTCTTAATTTTTATTTATATGGCAAGTATAGCAGCAATTTCAATAGACGTCAAAAAGATTGACAAGTCTAAATTAAACAAAGGACAATATCTAAATCTAGATATTGCTACAAGAGACGAAACAAATCAGTATAATCAAAATGTTTCAGTCTATTATTCTCAAACAGCAGAAGAAAGAAAAGCAAAAGAACCTAAGGTATATTTAGGTAATGGTAGAGTTGTTTGGACAGACGGTAATATTAATAAAGCTGAATTTGTGAAAGCAAACACCACTGAGGAGATGGTGGATTTTTAGTGTTTTGTTTTTGATTTGGAAAAGTGGGTTGTAAAATACCCACTTTTTTTTTATATTTATTAACCTAAAACAATGCTATGCAAGATAAGTTTAACCTCCTCAGTAATAAAACTTATGTAGATCCAAAAGAATCTATAGAATATCCTCCAGTTGCTTTATCATATGGGCAATACAAAATAAGAGAAAATTATTATCCTATACCTATAGGAACATATGGTAACTTTAGTTTCATACAGGCCGCTCCTAAAAGCAAAAAAACATTCTTAGTATCAATGTTATGTGCTGTTTATTTAGCTGATAAAACTAAATTAACCGGCAATATTAAAGGGCATAGAAGAAATCTTAGACTTGTTCATTTTGATACTGAACAAGGCAGATTTCACGCACAAAAAGTATTTAAAAGAGTATTAGACATTTCTAAAAATAATAATGAAATGTACGATACTTATGCATTAAGAGTATTATCTGTTCAAGAAAGAGTAGATTTTATAGAATTATATTTACAAAGATATGGATCTGAATTAGGAATGATGGTTATAGATGGCGTAGCTGATTTAGTATTAGATGTAAATGATATAAAAGAATCTAGTGATATTGTTCAGAGAATATTAAGATGGTCTGAACAATATGATATACATATTATATGTGTGATACATACTAATTTTAACTCAAATAAAGCTACCGGTCATTTAGGATCCCACTTAGAAAAAAAAACAGAAACTCAGATACAGTTAAATGTTAGTGAAGATAATGACAATGTAGTTAAAGTTACTTGTAAGAGATCCAGGAGCTTTGCCTTTGAAGAATTTAACTTTGAAGTTAGCAAAGATGGTATTCCTATAGTATTAGATAAAATAGATGACATATTAAAATTAAACAATGGAACTAACTTTAAGTTTTGACATAAGGCCACAAGCTCATCAGTCTGTTAGGATGAGTAGAAGCGGTATAGCTTATACACCTAAAAAGATAAAAGACTATAAAAGAGCCATAATGATCCTGGCAAGAAAACAACTACCTAAAGACTTTGAAATGATTCCAGCAGGCACACCAATTACTGTAGAATATTTACATTATATATTTCAATATAATAAGTCTACTCCAAAAAAAAGAAGAACTTATCAACTAGAGAAATCAACTAAGCCTGATTTATTAGATAATATTAATAAAGCTTTTATAGATGCATTAGAGGGAATTGTGTTTGCTCAAGATCAAAATATTGTAACAGTAAAGGAGTTGAGAAAATATTATGGAGAAAGTAATAAAATAGAAATAAAATTATTATATTAATAACCAAACTATGAACAACAGAGAATTTAATAAACTAAAAAATGAACTACTGGAAGAGTGTCAATCTATAATGGATGCTAAACAACCAGAATACACTAATAAAAATATTGATGTGTTGTATAACTTTAAAAGTACTGGCAACCATATAGGTATCAAGCCTGCTGAAGTTTGGGCTGTGTTCTTCCATAAACACATTCAAGCTATCCTAAGCCACTCTAACAATCCAGATATGCCTCAAGCAGAACCAATAGAAAGCAGATATGCAGACGCTATAAACTATTTATTCTTTGGTTATGCTTTAATGAATGATAGACCTAAAAAAGATATAATATCAGGAACTGAATGATACTAGAAGAATTATCTAAACGCAATAAAGAATGGTTAAAAATTGCACTTTCTATTTGCAAAGATGAATCACTAGCCAAAGAATTAGTTCAGGAGATGTATTTAAGATTGAATAAATACATTGATAATATAGATCGTATAACAGTTGATGGCAAAATTAGTTCCCTATATATATATGTGACTATCAGAAACTTATATTACAAACATCAGAATAAGAGAAAAAAGAACATAATCTTTCAATATAAAGATTATGATTCTTTTGATGATGGAATAAATATAAATGATAATTTTAAATCTTCTATAGAGTCAGATGTAGAATTATCTAATATGGAAGAAGCACATAGAAAGATTATGGACAAGATATTAAAAGAGGTTTCTACTTGGTATTGGTATGATGAAAAGTTATTTAAACTTTACTTCTTTACAGATAAAAGCTTAAGAAACATAGCCTCTGAAACTAAGATATCTTTGACAAGTATATATAATTCTTGTAAGAACTATAAACAAATACTCATCGAAAAGTTTGGTGAGGACGTAACAGACTTTTTTAATAAAGATTATTATCAAATAAAATGAAAGAACCAAAAGACAAAAGAACCAAGGCATACAAAGAATGGAAAAAGAAATTCGATGCCGTAAATGAAAACAAATCTCAAGGACTTGGAGATACTATTGAAAAGATTACTGAAGCTACAGGAATCAAAAAAGCAGTTAAGTTTTTAGCTGGTGAAGATTGCGGGTGTGATGAAAGAAAAAAATTGCTTAATGATATGTTTAGATACAATAAACCTTTATGTTTAAACGAAGAAGAATACAATTTCTTAACAGATGTATTTACTACAAAGGGAAGTATTATATCTTCTAGCAGAGTTGTTAGATGTATTAATATATTTAATAGAATATTTAATGCAAAACAAAAAGCAACGAGTTGTAGCTCGTGCTTTGTGGCTAACGTATATAATCCACTCAAAAAGGTTTATGAAGCCTATAAATAAAGAGGAGGATTTATTTAAGTATTTAAAATTAACAGTTTATCCGGACTTGGTTAAAGCAAGGGGTAAAATGTCTAAATGGGATTGTTATTCTGTAGACAAAGCTCATAGAATAGAATTAAAATGCAGAAAGACTCATTACGATACTTTGCTCATTGAGAAAAAGAAATTTGATGCAATGATTGAAGTTTGTGATAAATATCTCGATATTCCTTATTATATTTGTAGTACACCAAAAGGTATATATTCTTTTAATTTATACGAAGTATATCCTGAGTGGGAAATAAACTATAAAAATCCTGCCACTACTCAATTTAGTAATAGGGGAAGGATTTCAAAAGAGGTTGCTTATTTAAACATAAATGATGCCAAATGGATACAATAAAATTACTTGACGGATCAGAATGGAATGTTAAGGAGATCTTAGAAAAGATGGAAGATAATAACTTCTATTATGGATTTCTAGGAAAAAATACTTTATCTTCTTCTGTAGCTAAAAAACTTATGGTGAGTGCAGATGATTATATAGAAGATATAAGTAATCCAAAAGATTCAGATATAAAGCCGTTTAGGGATGGTCGATTAATTCACGTTTCAATACTTGAAAGCGATAAAATAAATGATTATTATGATTTTGTTGATGTTGCATCTAGAAGAAACAAAGAGTTTAAACTAGCTAAAGAGAACTCAAAAGGTAAGGAAGTTATGCTTGAAAAGGAAAGGATCTGGGCAGATGGACTAAAAGAAGTTGTTTTAGAAGATCCTGAAATAAAAGAATACATAACAAAAGGAGAATGTGAGAAGTCTGGAATAGGATATATAATGGGCCTGCCTTTCAGAGGCAAGGCCGATTGTTTATATAAAGATAAAATAATTGATCTAAAAACTACTTCAGATATTGATAATTGGGAATATAATAGTTATTTTTATGGCTATGATATACAAAGTTATATTTACACACAATTGTTTAACAAGGATGAGTTCGTCTTTGTGATCATAGATAAAAGGAATAATAAACTAAAAACATATACAGCGCCAAATGATTTTATCAATTCAGGAAAGAGAAAACTTAGAAGAGCAGTTGAGAATTATATCGAACACTTTGGATTTTAAAAGTTCTGTTAGTTTGCTTTATTTTAATTTAACAGTAGATGATTTTATGGCCGGAGCTTCGCTTAGGCAAATACAATCTAGTTTAAAGTTCTACGAAGAATTAGAATTATACGACGAATGTCAGGGAATATTTATGGCAATTAAATATTATAAAATAATAATGAGAACCTTTATGAATAAAAGATATGAAGATTAAAGAAGTAAGAAGTTTTATAGAAGACAAAACTAAATTAGATATAGGCAAGAAATCAAGAAGAAGAGAATATGTATATGCAAGAGCTATGTTCTTTTATTTATCTAGAAAGTATGCTAACGCAACTTATTACGCTATGGCGAAAGAAGTTAAGTGTAATCACGCAAGTGTAATCTATTCTATAACACATACTATTCCTGTAATATTTAGAGAAGAACCTAGATTAAAACAGATATGCGATCACTTTGTTTCTTTATTTACAGAAGAGATAGTGTCAGATACTAAGACTAAAGCAGATATAATATCTGAAAACATAGATCTTAAAATAAGATTATCTAGATACCAGGATGCTGAAACTAAAGGTGGTAAGCTCAAGATTGTTCAAAATACAATAGATTCTAAATTCGCTAAACTAATAGAGCAGACTCCTGAAGATAAATTAGAAGATTTATATATCTCAATGGAAGCAAAAGTCAAACTGTTAAATACTGAATGGAAAGATAAGATAACTGTATATTCAAGTTATGAAACAGTTAACGGTTATTAATGGCCAGGAAAAGAAAAATAAAAAAAAGAGTTGTCTATGATCCTAAAATAATAAGCTGGTGTATTAACAAAGGATATAAACTCTATCCAGTTCCTGAAGGAAAAGAATACAGGATAGTTTTAGAATATAAAGGAATGAAAAAGAAATCAGATCTTTTATATAATAAAAAGAAATGGAATGAAAGAATATGGGAAGTGTATGGATTAATATACGATAAAGAATGCCTAGGAAAAAAGTAGAAAGAAAATATATGAAGAAGACCGATGGTCGAAAGAACAACGGTCAGAAGCGGGGAGATGCCGTTCTTAGAAGAACTATGGCTACTCCTGCCAATATAAATAAAGCAAAGAAGAATAGATCTAAAATGCTGGCTACTGGCGCTATTAAAGAGGTTTATGGATCTGAAGAGGCTTTCTGGGTTATGGTAGCAGAAAATGCTAAAGACTCCCAATTCGACAGGAAAATGATCTTAGAATACATATATGGTAAAGCTAGAGATAATGTAGATGCTTCTGCTGGCAATGATAAAGTAGACATCTCTATTATGAATTTCTTTCAGGGAACACCAAAGATAGAAGAGAACACAATTGATATAGAATCAGAAGATGAAGACACCGAAGCTTAATCATAAATACCAGGCCTTTGGAAATGATTCAAGATACTTTATAGTAACAGGAGGAAGAGGATCCGGTAAATCATTTGCAGCTAACGTATTCCTATTACTGCTAACTTATGAAAGAGGTCATAAGATTCTATTTACTAGGTATACAATGGTATCCGCAGCTTCATCTATTATTCCAGAATTTATAGAGAAGTTAGAGATAATGGGTGTGGTCGAGGACTTTAGAATAACTAAAGACGAGATCACAAACATTAAAACAGGATCCAGTATTTTGTTCAAAGGTATTAGAACAGCATCAGGAAATCAAACAGCAGCTCTTAAATCATTAAATGGTATTACTACATTTGTTTTAGATGAAGCAGAAGAATTAACAAATGAAGATGACTTTGATAAAATAGATCAGTCTGTTAGGGTTAAGAATAAACAGAATAGATGTATGCTTATATTAAATCCTACTACTAAAGAACATTGGATCTACAATAGGTTTTATGAAAACAGAGATATACCAGATGGTTATAATGGAATGAAGAATAGTATTACTTATATACATACTACTTATAAAGATAATGTAGACAACTTATCTATATCATTCTTAAATCAATTACAAGACATAAGAAGAAGAAGACCAGAGAAATATACTCATCAGATACTTGGAGGCTGGTTAGAAAAACAGGAGGGGGTTATATTTCGTAATTGGAGAATAGGAGACTTTAATGAGAACTATGATATATATTATGGGCAAGACTTTGGATTCTCTATAGATCCAACAGTCTTGACTAAATTAAGTATAGATAGAAGAGGCAGAAGAATATATTGTAAAGTAATGTATTGTAAGCCTGGGCTTTCTACAACACAGATAGCAGACTTTAATATAAGATATGCAGGGCCACATTTAATTATATGTGATTCAGCTGAACCTAGGCTTATAAATGAGGTTAAACTTAAAGGAGTTAACATCAGACCTACAATAAAAAGAAAAGGATCTATACTATCTGGTATCGCTCTTCTTCAAGACTTTGATTTAATTATAGATCCTGATTCAACAGAATTAGTTAAAGAATTAAATAATTATGTTTGGGCCACCAAAGGCCAAACAAAACCAGTTGATCGTTGGAATCATTGCATTGACTCAATACGCTACGCAGCTCAATACGCTTTAGAAGGATTCTCTAAAGGAAGTTATTCTATTCGTTAAACGCAATAGGGTTAGACTCTTAAACGCAGTAGGGTTAAGATCTTAATTAACCTGGTTACCTTTGGGATCAATAACCTTGTAGTTGTTTTCATCAAGAAAACTTATTGCCTCATTAATTGCTTTTTGGTTTTTTCTGAAGTGATCAAATATTTGGTTTTCGAATGCGTTACTTTTTATGTACATATCTATTAATTTTATTAAGTTTACTTCTTAAACATAGTAGGGTTGCTCTTAAACATAGTAGGGTTTAGTTCTTAAACGCAGTAGGTTTCCCGCTGAACTCAGTAGGTTCTTCGATCCATCTCTGGAACTCTCTCTGTTGTCTCGAAGTAGATCTCTGTTCATACTTCAAAGTTAAGAAAATTTTAACATATTCTTAACATTAATTTAACATTAGACAAAAAAATAGTTTGTAGTATTGTATCAAACATTAAAAATAATTATATGAAAAAAGTTGAAAAGTTTATCGAAGAGACTTCTAACGGGAAGATCTTCAGCGCAACATTCGTAAAAAAGAATGGTAACATCAGGACTATTCATTGTCGCAGAGGCGTCAAGAAAGGTCTGACTGGTAAAGGTATGGCTTATGATCCTGGATCTAGAGGCCTACTTGTAGTTTATGATTTATCTAAAAAGAATTATCGTATGATAAATTTAGCTAAATTAATAGAAGCTAAAGTTAATGGTTTAATCTATAAATTTATTTAATTATGGCAACAGATAATACAACAAGCGATAATATAGCGATCAGAATTAATGATAGATTTTTTATTTCATTAGTTCAATATGGATGGCATAGAGATCCGAAAGATGAACTATACGCAGATTATCAAGTAGAGATAGCTATCCTTGACAAAAAGTATGGTCGACTACTAGAAGATAGAGACGGCTATACAGATATGAAATACATAGTTAATTCTAAAGAATTAATTTCTGAAATACAAAAAATAACTTCAAAATACATTAATAGACTATGAAAAAAGAAATATTATTACAAATAGAAATGTTTGAAGAGGGTTTATTGACACCTTATGAATTGATAAAAAAAATAAAAAAAATCTTAGAACAATGAATGAACCTTATAAAAAAGTGATAGAGTTCTACAAGAACTCATCACCTAAACAACATCAATACTTTTTAAATTTGATAAGCGATCAGATGACATTCTTTAATCAAGACACTAAAGAGCAGTTTGATGTAGACAATGATTACTTAATTGAATTTAATGGCATATTTCATCAGTTAAATTTAAAAGGTAGTTACGACAGCACTTTTGTAAAAGATCCCAGCATTGAAGCTCTAATTGATTCTGAAAGACAATCTGTTGGTTATGCTGAGTCAGATGCTAATAGTGATGAAGATCTTTTAGCTAGATTAATTTGTAAACATTTTGAATGGGATGGAGCTTTTATTTACAAGCTAGCAAGAGAATGTTTTACAGAATGTAATCACCATACTTTTAACAAAGCTTTCAAGAAGCTTTGGGAAAAGGAAATATTAAAAACAGATCACATAAATAAAAAAGATAAAGATGAAAACGATAATAAATAAAATTAAACAATACAATCGCAAGTCAATGCGAAATGTTAAGAACACTAGAGAAGAAATTGACAATGATATTATTATTGAAGTTACTTCATCCTGGACTATTAAAGGTGATGCAAAAGAACATACAGAGGTTTTAGCGAGCTTAGAAATATGTTCCTGGACAATCACTCAACAAGAGTTAGAAGTCCTTGTAGAGTCTCTTAAAATGGTTTATTCAAATCATCCAGACGGAGAGATTAAAATGTATGTTATACATAATCACGAATATTTAAATTGTTAATATGATAAAGTGTAATAAATGTTCGTCAGAAATTGTAAAGAAAGGCGGAGTCTTTTTCTGTTACAGTTGTAGAGGTTATAAAATGTCCTATGAGACATATAAGTTTAATTCCTTAATAAATAGTTATGAAAAAAAATAAAGTAAAAGTTATTAAAATAATCAGGCCAATGAGAGCCTGGTTCAAAAGTTTCTGGATTTTAATGAATGATATATTCAATCCAAAAGCATCAACACATAAATGGACTAGATATCCAATGTATGCTAAAGATCAAAAAGAAAAGGATCTTATAATAGCTAGTAAAGTAGAAACGTTAAATCAAAATATAAAAATTAAATATGACATATACTGAAGACATCCAGAGAATTGAATCTCAACACTTGAGAGCAGTTCTCAATAAACAAGCAGATACAATAGACGAATTAAGAATAGAAGTTGTAACCTTACATTCAAGAATAGAAGTCTTGTTAGCAAAAATAGAAGTCCTGGAACAAAAAGTTGAACAGGATATAATTAATAATAAAATAAATTAAATAAAGTTATGAGTAAAAATAATCACACATATGTTCACAGCATTGATGACGTTCACGGATCCGATGGAGAAGTTTACATAAGTTATGGAAACGATAAAGAGTTAACAATAGAATCTGAAAGCCTTTGGTTTTTCCTTCCGGATTTAATTAAGGTAGCAATAGAACAAAAGAAAGTAAGTAATGAGATCCAAGACTTACACATTCAGTCAGCTGTAAAATTATTGAAGGATACACTCGATAATAATTCTTAAACGCAATAGGGTTGCCAACTTCATTAAACGCAATGGGGTTGGCAATTTCTTAAACGCAGTGGGCTAATCATTAAACGCAGTAGGCTCATCATTAAACGCAGTAGGTTTGAGGCCTCAGAATCAAATGTTAAAGTTTTGTTAAAATTTTGGTAGATCAGAATATTTTTTGTATTGGCAAATTTTCGGGCCTGTTTCATTTGCGCAATTTAGAAACGTTTTAAACTATTTAGATAGCGTCAAATGTTAACAATTCGTTAACATTAGCAAACTAATTTTATATTTATATTTGTCTTGTTATTGTGGTCGGCTTAGTGAGCAAAGGTCAAAACGGCGCCGGCAAAATCAAAACAGCATCAATGCTATAAATTGAAAAAGGTGTAAAAAAACGGCACCTACTCAAATGACAAATCAAAACGTTTATAATTTAAATTTATTAAAATGTCTAATTTTCAAAACACATTAAAAAGAACTATTAACGAGGTTAACGGGTTCCGAGTTCCTAAAAAGTTATTAAGTCAGGGAATGACAAACGCCAAAACAAAAAAGAATAAGTTAAAAACTTTTATTCTTTATTTGGCGCCTTATAATCAAAATAGTAAAGGCGTTAACATTTGCCCCCACGCCTCTAAAGGCTGCGCGGTCTCTTGTCTTTTTTCAGCTGGCCGGGGTAAATTCTCAAACGTTGTAAAGTCCAGGATAAATAAAACAGAATATTTTCTCAGGGACAAAAAGAATTTTTTGCACCAATTACATAAGGAAATAATACAGGAATATTACAAAGCTAAAAAAGGAAATTATAAAATTGCGATCAGATTAAACGGAACCAGTGATTTAGATTTTTTACATTTGTTGCGGGTTAACTTTGGGTTCTGTTCTGAAAGCTACGCCGATAATATGGTTTTTTATGATTATACAAAAGACATAAAGCGAGCAATAAAGTACAAAGATTTTAATGAGTATAATTATAAATTAACTTTTTCACATTCTGAGTCTAACTCATTAAATTGTGATCTAGCCATAAGAAATAAAATAAACGTTGCTGTAGTTTTTGAAGAGATGCCTATTAAATATCTTGACACGTGGGTAGTTGACGGGGATCAGTCAGACGATATAATGTTAGATTATTCGGGCGTTATTTTGGGCCTCAAGGCCAAAGGCGACGCCAGAACTGATAAAAGCGGGTTTGTAATTAAAAAAGATAATAAATATATTGAATATGATGTTTTACCCTTCTAATTATTACGAGCCACCGAGTCAGGATCCGCCGAACTTTTGCGCTTTCTGTGAAAAAGAAATATCAGAAAATAAAATCTATTGTTCGAGTTCTTGTCTAATTAACGATTCGGAACTTTAACAAAACTTTAACATTTCTTTAACACTTTTTTAATAGTTAGCGCCTTATATTAGCATTATAAATAATTAATTAAATCTAACAAAAATTAAAATTATGAGTACTAAAAAAAATTTATTTCAATTGCTTAAACCAGAAGCAAAAAAAAATCTGGTAAGAAACAGGGTTAAATATCCTCATATAACGACTAAAGTAATACAGATACTTAAAAAAACTTTTTATGTATCCGACTTAACAGGGTCCCAAATTGAGCTAGCATACAAGTATACAGATACCTCTAGAGTAAATAAAGAAACTTATGAAAATTTAGGTTTTTATGATACTTTATATTGTACTAAAATATTCAAATCAAATAATGAGAAATAAAATAATAAAATTAATTGAAGCGGTATTTTTAACCGCTTCAATTATTCAATTAACATTAATCTTTTTACTAATTATAAAACTAATAACAGAATGAAAAATATATTAACAGACAATAAGTCTATAAAACAAATGTCAAACAGACAATTCGTAAATCATATATTTGATACTTCAATAGTACACGAAGTAATATTAATGAAGATAATTGACGACGGAATCAAGGCCACGTTAAGCAATAAAGATAAAATCTTTAAAGACTGGGAAGAAGCAAACGAAGAAACTAAAAAAAGTTTTATTGATAGTCTGGACTGTACCGTCCCGGGTTATTTCAATTATGTTGAGGAAATAAAAATAGCATATAATCTAAAATATAAATTAAGATAGTTTTGTTTTGTTTAGATCCTAGTAAATATATAACCCTCTATTTTTCAAGGGGGTTTATATTTGCGGGAATATGCAAACTCTTTTATCAAATCAAATAATCAAATTATGCCTGAATATATCTCGAATTGTTGCGGAGCTTCACCCTATTTAAACGAAATAATGTTTTTAAGATGCTCGGAATGTTTAGAAAATTGTAGTTTTGAAGATCTGGATGAATAATTTTAGGCCCTGATATCTAGATTTAGAAATCAACGTAAATTCAATAACGTAGGGTGTGATATATGAGGTTTAACCAAATCAACCCAAAACAGGTTTAATAGTTTAGAAAAATAAAGTCGTTTACGGGTGTATCTGAGAAAAGAATATAGTTACCCCAAAACCTCTCTGTATGTATTAATATATTTGATATTGAAATTTAAATCTCGTTAGAGGAGCATATACGAGTATCGCTATGGACGATCCTCGTCTATTGACATATAGACAATCATTTTTTTATCATTTTGTTTTGCTTTTTGTTTATTATTTTCAATAAAGTTATTAACAACCTTTCTTTAATATGTAGTGCAAAGCTGATGAGCTACTAATATCAAACTCTTGCATAGTTAACTTATAAGATCTTGTTTTATTGTAATAAGATTTAACTTTATTGTAATCATACTTCTTAGTAAAAGAAGAAGCGTACAAAGCGTTCTTTAAAACAGTTTCTCTATCTCTATCAGCGACATTTTGTTTATTAGTTCCTAATGCAATATTGGAATATGAGTTGTCTTGTTTGTTGTTATTAAGATGCCTTACTTGCAATCCCTTTTGATATATCTTTTCACCATACTTTTGATAAGCCTGAAGTCTATGCACAAGAACACAGTATCTTTTTCTTTTGTTTTGTAAGCTAAACTTTATGTATCCACTTGGATTAAGGCTCCCAATATATCCTCCTCTTGGACTTTGAAGAAATCCATCTTCAGTTACTCTGTAACCAATCTCATAGGCGTAGATTTCATTTCTTGAGTATTTTAAGTTATTGTGTGTTTCCATAAATCTAATATACAAAATTCTATTGATACACTTTATGCTATTTAAGATTAACTGTATATATGGAGAAAACATTCAAGTTAAAAGTACCTTTTGCGTTAGATGACGTAAGCCTAAAAGACTATCAGAAATATGTAAAAGTAGTAGATGAAAATAAGGATATTGAAGATCAGAACTTCCTTGCTTTGAAGATGCTTAACATATTTTGCGGAATATCTATGAAGGAGGCTTATGAGTTACCGGTAAACCAAATGGATTCGGTAATAAATCATTTAGCCAAAATACTTTCACATAAAAGTAAATTAAACACAAGGTTTACAATGACTGATCCTAAAGGTAAAAAAGTAGAATTTGGTTTTATACCAAATTTAGATAAAATGACTTTAGGTGAATACATAGATGCAGAAAAGTATATGAGTAGCTGGGAAACTATGCATCAAGCTATGGCTGTATTTTATAGACCTATCATTTCAGGAAATAAAGACTTCTATAAAATAGAAAAATATGAAGGCAGTAGTAAGTACAGTTCTGTAATGAAAGATGCCCCCGCTTCTGTTGCTGTTGGTGCGATGCTTTTTTTTTGCAATTTAGGGATCGAATTGTCGAAAATTACGATGGACTCTTTAATAAAACATCGGCAGACATCGAAGCCTCAAGTCACAACCAGGGATTTGCTAAAAAATGGGGATGGTATCAATCAATATACTCACTTGCTAAAGGAGATGTCTTTAAGATTGACGGAGTTACAGAAATCAATGTTCATAAAGCAATGATGTGGTTAGAATTTGAAAAAGAGAAAAACGATTTAGAATCTAAATTAATTAAAAAATCATATAAATGATAGCAGTATACGAAACGTTAGATAAAATAAAAGATAATCTAAGATCTAATCCTAGCATCCAGACGGTCACTTTTGGTGACCTTATGGAGGTAGACTTAGCAAAGACAACAATATTTCCTTTAGCACACGTTCAAATGGGTAATGTATCATTTCAGGATCATATTATAGTTATGAATCTTTCTGTGTTATTTTTAGACATAATAGATGACAATAGAGAAGTAAACGATTCTGATCAATTTTATAGTAACAACAACTTAATAGACGTCCTAAACACTCAATTGGCGGCAGCCAATGTCTTACAGGGCGATATGAGACGTGGAGCATCATACGATGATTTGTTTCAGATTAGAGGAGATATCTCTGCTAGGCCATTTTTAGATAGGTTCGAGAATCAATTGGCCGGATGGGGAGTAGATCTGATAATAGAATTACCTAATAAAACTACAAGCGTTTGTTAATATGGCATTAGATACAAATAAAATGTTAAAGAAGTTAGGAGATGATCTTGTGGAAGAGATGATAAGAGAAATATCTGCAAAAGGTAAAGTAGCTTCTGGAGAATTAATAAATAAGTTTAATGTTCCTGATGTAGTTGACAATACCTTAAGGATATATAATGATGCTTTTTCTAAAGGTTATAGCGGACAAATTGAATACTATTCAGGAAATGTAGACTTAGGAAGAAGACCAGGTAAAAGACCACCTGTAAATAACATAATAAAATGGCTAAAAGAAAAAGGCATAACCGGAAGAGATGCTAGGACGGGTAAATTTATTAAAAGAAGGGATGCTGCATTTGCTATATCCAGAAAAATAGGAGACTATGGTTATGAAGGTATAAATTATGTCCAGAATACAACCTTAAAGTTCAGGCCTTATATTGAACAAAAATTAGGGTTAACCTATAGTGAGGAAATTATTAATATGTTAAAAACGGAAATATCTAAAATACAAAAAGAACAATAATATGGCAACACCACAATTATCTAGAAGTCCTATATTTTATAAGTCTGCTGCCGCTTTAGGAGAAAAATTTACTTATGAAATATTTATTTATACAGGACTTTATACAACTAACAAACCTGCTTCTGCAACTTATACTATTACAAAAGATAGAATACAAGACGTTGTTGAAGTTGGAACAACAACTTCCACAACTTCTAATAAACTAGTAGATTCTGTAAAAGAATTCTCTTCAACAGTAGAGGTTGGTGATTTAGTTTACAATACTACAGATAATACAATAGCAATAGTTAGCGCAGTAGATAGTAACACTACTTTATCTCTAGATACTGATATAATTGTTTCTGGAGAAGGATATAAAATATTTAGTAAAACTTCTGCAAGTATAGAGATAGCTGAAATAATAAGAGATTATTTTAAGACTGAATATTATAATTTTGCAACAGATGCAGTTTGGGTAGAAATAACCACAAGTGTGCAAGTAACGTCTGGAACAACAACTAGTGTTACAACAGATAAGCTAGTAGATAGCGCACAACAATTTATAAGAAAATTATTACCTTCTTCAACTACAGTTACAGTAAACAATACAACAGATTCTACAAGCGCTACAGTTAGCGCTGTAGATGATGATACAACACTTTCAATAAGCAGTGATATATTTCCTGATACAGGTGATTCATATACAATTACAGTTCCTGCAACAGCAACAAATAATACACCCTGGTTAGTTCTAGATGGTTATGGATTCTTTAAAGAAGGATTAAACCCAGGAGATAGCGTTGTTTCTGAAAGACAAGCTTTAATTAGCAATAGTACAATGTACTTTATTCCTGGAAAAGATATTATTA
>WLWE01001144.1_pt1 | contig 20710 bp, 43 predicted proteins | sample 6718301 | NCBI WGS metagenome assembly WLWE01 (sample SAMN12718691, study PRJNA515312) | sponge metagenome | isolation source: marine sponge | host: Mycale hentscheli | place: New Zealand: South Island, Marlborough, Capsize Point | collected 2003-05-01 | reverse complement strand
GTGGACCCGTTAGATGAAGATAAGTGATAATACAAATATTGGTTTACCATTACGTAACCTTTTAATGTTGGTTAGTTCTATTGTGGTAGGTGCATGGTTTGCATTTGGTGTGATTGAAAGATTAAATCGTTTAGAGACTAAGAATCAATTATTTGAAAAAGATTTATTAGAAGCATCAGTTCAAAAACCAATTGACCAAGAACAGTTTATGATCCTGGAATGGCAAGCAACTCAAATTGAAAAGATGCAGAAAATGTTAGAAGCAAATGTACATACAGGTGTGATGTTATCTAATCATGAAAAAGAAATTGAAAAATTAAAAAAAGATATAGAAAAATTAAAAGACTCAACTAGAGATATAAAATTTAGTAACGGTAATGGAGCACATTAATGATAAAATTAGTAATAGCTCTTTGTTTATTTATAAACGGTGAATTAACTGAACATAGAATTCAAGAATCTATGGGAACATGCCTTAAAATGAAGAGAGAAGCTTCTAGAAACATGAATATGGATAATAAACAATTGATGTGTGGTGAGGTTGAGGCGACCCTTGAAAAAAATATAGATGGTAGTATAAGTATAGGTGAAATTGTTAAATCTAAATAATGAATTTATCACGAAATTTCACTCTTCAAGAGCTAATTAAATCGGATACAGCGATCCGGTTAAACATTGATAACAATCCTAATGGTGACCAGATTGATAAGTTAAAACAACTTTGTGAAAATGTACTGCAGCCGGTGCGGGACCAGTTTGGTAGAGTGAAGGTGACATCAGGCTTCAGGGCTCCGGAACTTTGTAAAGCAATTGGAAGTAGTGAGAATTCACAGCATGCTAAAGCAGAAGCCGCTGATTTTGAATGTATTGGAACTGATAATGCAGAACTCGCAGATTGGATACATAGGAACCTTGAGACAGATCAATTGATTTTAGAATTTTATACGCCAGGAGAACCTAACTCTGGATGGATACATGCAAGTTACATACCTTATCAGCCAAGAAGACAATTCTTACATGCGTATAGAGAAGATAAGAAAGTAAAATATAAACCAATTATAGGAAAGGCAGTAGATCTAGTATGACCAGTAAATTCAAAATGTTTAATAAAATAGATACCGTACATGGTATCTGTGAAGAGTGTGAAGAAGATTCAATTTTAGTTGCAATCGTTTCAGATTTCTATAGATGTACTAACTGTGGACACGATACTAAACAACATATCAATGGACGCATTAGATATTTAAAATTAGATGAGTCTGATAAGAAATGGATCAAAGAAAATTATATTAAGTAATGGCTAAAAAATTTAAAGATCATATTGTAAGAGACAAGCCTAAGAAAAGAGGCAGCCGTCAACATAAGAAATCATTAAATAAAAACGAAAAGAGACAGAAGCGTACAAGACGTTATAAAGGCCAAGGTAAAGGCTAAAGGGTTCAGGCCTCAGGCTTCTCTTTATTGTCTGTTTTTTCACACATAAATTTAGGATATAATTCCATAGCATTTACGGTATCTATTTTAAATATTTTACCATCAAACAATATAGAATAAGACTCACCCAGTCCTTTCTGTACACACTCTGCGTGTGTTTCATAAAATCTATTGTAGTTGTGATTTTCAACTGGTACTTCAGCACAGTTTTGCGTAACTACTGAACAAATGTATATTGTTAAAAAAAATTTCATTGACTTAATCTTGTAATAGTTTATAATTATCCTATATTAAATATTGTAATATAAATTTATGAAAGGATATATTAATGACGGACGTAAGTAAATATAAATCTGTCGCTCTTTCACACACTAGTTGTGATAAGCTCGATAAGATAAGAAAGGTAATTGTACCTGAGGTTTCGGTTTCAAGGGCCAAAGCTTTAGATATTATAATTAACGAGAAAGTAAGGAAGATGAATGGCAAGCTCTCTAAGTAGTTTATATTCAAAAACAATAGATTTAAATCCAAAAAAAGATCCTATGACAGTGTTATGGAGAAATGTTTTGACTGTTGGAATTGAAGATCTATTAAAGAAAAAAGAACTTCAAATAAAATTTGATATGAGAAAATCATATTCAGTAGAAGAAATGTGGTTTAATCATGAAGATTTTGATTTGATATGTGAATACTCTGAACTAGAACCTAAAATAGTTAAGAGAAGAGTATATGAAACAATTGAAAGAATGGAGAAGCAATATGCAAACAAAGACAATTTGCCAAAGATGCCTTGGCAATGGTTATATAAAAGTGAAGAAATCAGTAGACAACCCGGAAGACATAATCGAACAATGTCCGATGTGTCATAGTCAAGGAGAAATAATGATAGATAGACAAAGAATGAATAGTATAAAAACAGAAAGACTTATGTTGGAGTCTAAATTAGTTAAAGAATTAAATGGAGTCATTAAAAAATTAAATGATGAAGTTGATATGTTAACTAAACAAAAAATATATTTACAATCTAAACTAAGAGAAAAGGAGAAAACTGATGATCAGAGGAGATAGTACAGACTATGACTTACTTGAAAAATGGACTAAAGGTTTTGATTGCCAAGGTTATAAAACTTGTGAGATTGGTGTTCGAGAAGGATTGGGATCTAAAATTATTATGGATAATGTTCGCAATAACTATATACACGTGGGTGTCGATCCTTACGGAAATTTAGAGTATCAACATTATGATGACACAGGTTCTTACACCTGTGATTATACAGATGAGATGCGAGACACCATGTTAAAAGATTTTTTACCTTATCGTAATGAAGGTAAATTTACTCTATGCAACATGACCGATACAAAATTTATGAATGATACAGAACATAAAGATTCTACGTTTGCGTTCGTTCATTTTGATGGACCTCACATGACTCGAGATGTAATCACTGAAGCAGTTTGGTTTGCAAATAGAAGTGCTCCTAATACAAGATTTGTTTTTGATGATCATAATAAATATGCAATGAGTGTGATTGCTAATTTATTATTGTACTATGATTTTAAAACAATTGAGATGGGTCAAAATAAATGTTTATTGGAGAAAAAATAATGGCAATAGTAAAAGCTAAATCTGGTAAAGAATATTTTTATTCTACTAAAAAATATTCAGATTATGATCTTAGAAAAATAAAATATGATTTTGTAAATATACCTAAAGAAGCTTCGGATAAATTAAAAACTTTATCTAAAGATTTTAAGTATGGTAAAGAATTAAAACGAGGTAAAACTATTGAAGCAATGGCATGGCAGTATGACATTATTAAAAATACTAATCGTGCTATTGTTTGGAGAGATGGGAAGTTTGAGGTAATAGAAAATGCCTAGACCTTTTGTAGCTAACATTCCTTTTCATGCAGATAAAATTCCTGAAAAAGAAAAAAAATCTGTTTTTAAAAGAATTGTTGGAGAGAGAATATATATTATTTTAGGTGTTGAAAATATGTTTCAATTTTGCAAGGGTTGTAATGAATTAAAAAATGAAAAAGATTTTCATGTTTCTCACACTCCCGATCAATATGGTAGGAGAAAATTAGAAAATACGTGTAAAACTTGTTTGAATAAAAAAAATTTAGATATTTATTATTTAAAAAAAGAAAATGGACCACCACCAAGTCATTGTCAATTATGTGGTGAAGAATCTAATAAACTTCAATTAGATCATTGTCATATCACTGGAAAATTTAGAGGATGGTTATGTTATGGTTGTAATTTAGGTTTAGGGAAGTTAAGAGATAGTGTTGAATTACTACAACGTGGAATAAAATATTTGAAAGGAGAAATAAAAGATGAAGAAAAAAATGACTAAGTTAGAGAAAACTATAAAAAAACATGAAAAATTGGTAGAAGAAATAATTGCTGATAAAACAAAAGCACTAGTTAGAGCGAAGAGAGGTGAGTATTGGATCAAGGACCAACAAGAAGCATATCAAGAAAGTGTAGAAGATTATAATAGATCGAAATATGAATTACAAAATTTCATTGAGATTAAATATGATCCTTTTTGGTTAAGAATTATTCCTGAAATTATGTCATTTATAAAAAACCCTATAAAATATATTAGATATAGATCAGGGGTTTCAAAAAGAATGATAAGATTTTATTGGTCTTTTAAAAAAATAAAAAAAAACTGGGAAGATGATTTTGATTATACTGAAAAACAAATTGATAGAGATTTTGCATTTGTTGAAGAATGTGAAGCGTTTATAGAAAAGCAAAAAAAACTATTAGAAAGAGGTTATAAAGTTATCTCAAAACAAAAGGAGAAAAGTATAAATGATTAAGACAAAACAATTCAACTATCCAACGTCAACACGTGCTATGGTTGATGGTAAAAGAGTTTATAGTATTAATGGTGAAGCACTACCATCGGTGACTACTATATTACAGGCAACAGAGCCTCCTGAAAAGAAAGCAAAATTAGAGGCCTGGAAGAAAAGAGTTGGAGCTGAAAATGCTGATAAGATAAGAGATCAAGCTGCGGCCCGAGGTTCTATTTTACATAGAATCGTTGAAAACTATATAACAGATACAAAGCACCTGGATTTAACTGATATGGGTCAGCATGCTCATAAAATGGCCGATATTCTCATTGAGAGCGCCATAGACAGCCGTTTGAGTGAAGTGTGGGGTGTAGAACCATATTTAGCATATCAGGGCCTATTTGCCGGTCAAACAGACCTTATAGGCATACATGATGGCAAGATTACAGTGTGTGATCATAAAAATGCTAATAAACCTAAACAAAAAGAATGGCTCCATGATTCTTATAGAATACAACTTGCAGCATATGCTCTTGCTTTTGAAGATATGTTTGGTGAACACATACCACGTGGCATTAATTTCATTGTAACTAAGGATCTTAGATACCAGGAGTTTAGTTGGGATGGACAAGAGTTTAGAACTGCTAAATACGATTGGCTAAAAAGGGTGGATCAATACTATAATCTAATGGAAAAAGGCGAAAATGGGGCTAAATAAAGGCATCAAGCTTCAGGAACCAGGCTTCAAGCGCCAGGAATCAGGCATCCGGCTTCAGGGTGCACTTTGTTCCATAATAGATAATTTTACTGTTTTACTTTTTTATTTTTTCAAAAAAAAAAAATACTGGAACATTGGAACATTTAGGTAAGCATTGTTTATATCATTGAAATCATTGAATAAAATTGAGGTAAAATGTTCTAAACAAGGTAAATACGCTAGAACATACGTCTATCAACACTTTTTTACATATGGCTTATAAAAAAGATAGTATTATCAATGGTTATTTGTGTTCTAAAATGTTCTAGAGAAACACCCTACTCAACGTTTATCGTTTGTTTTTTTTAAGAAAAAAACAAAACAGTAAAAATCTATGCTATAGAAAGACCATGAAAAAGAAAAATAAACACTTTAAAAAAGATATTAAACCAATCACAGTTGAAACAACTGGCTTACCTGACAATGTTAGAGTTGGTTATAAAGATATAAAAATTAAATACATAAGACCTGATTTTAAAAAATGGCAAATGACAGATTGTTTTGGTGAGTATGACTACAGACAAAATACAATCAGCATACAACATGATCTATGCGGTCAAGAACGTGCTAATACAATCATACATGAAATTATGCATGCAGCAGTACAAGTGGCTGGATTGAATCAAGAAAAAGCACCATTAGAAAAAACTGAATTTGAAGAAGCAGTTGTTAATCAATTAACAAATGTAATGATGGGTGTATTTAGAGATAATGATTGGTTAGTAGATATGCTTAAAAATGATTTAGAGGACAAAGAAAATAATTAATCAGTTGATTCTTCTACTTGTTTTGGTTCTGTTTTTACTTTCTCTTTCAGTTCCTCGAACTCAACACCTTCTAGAATTGGAGAATATTCATCTATTATTTGTTTCATTCTTGATTCTAACTCTTCTGTTGATAGGTCTTCTAACTTACCAGTACGAATTATTTTCTGTTCAATATATAAACCCGCTGCTTTACCACGTGCAACTTCTGCGTTAACTGCAGCTGACCAGGCTTTCTTATCTCTAGCCTCATCTCTGAGTTTACCTAGTTCTGCTATGTGATTACCAAATGTAACTTCATATTGCTTTTGCCATTCTTCTCTGAGCTCACCAATATATTGGACTACAAGTGGATATCTTTTTGGATTCTGTAATATGCTAGCAGCCTGTCTTGCTGAGTCTTTTGCATAACCTGCTTCTATTGCACATTGAGTAGCGTTCATTCTACCTTGTTGAGATATTAAAAGATTTGCAAATTTCATTTGCTGCTCTGTTAATTTTTTTGGAACTCCCATTATAATTTATCCTTTAATGATTCTAAATATTCATCATCTTCATACATTTTCTTTTCCTCTTCATAACCTTCCATCAATAAATCTGATGTAGTTTTTTCTTTTTTACCGAAGATTCTATCAAACTCTTTTTTGTATAAATCGTTAGTAGGTCTTGATCTACCATCCCATTTTTCTTTTTTAATTGCCATTATGTCGCATTCCTCCTCTATTGACTTTTAGCATAACAATTATATATTTGCAATAGAAGTTAGGGTAGAAAACATTAACAAATGTATTCTGGTTCAACCCTTACTCCTTTTGTTTGTTTGGTATTGGCGTTCGGCTTACGACATCCTGGGAGATAACCATTGGATTGATACTGGAGCGCCAATATTTAAAAGATAGAATTATGATAAATGGAACTCAATTAAGACAAGTCTTAGATAAGATGTTGAAGTCCCCCACTGCTCAAAATGCTAGGGTACAAATAATTTTACCTGACGGTAAATATTATGATATTGCCTCTTTACAATTATTAGAAAATAAACTAATAGCCAATAAAGAGACACACCGACTCGTCTTTACAATCAAAGCAGAAACATGGAATATGGGTAAGGTTTTGAAGAAAATTGATTAGCCTGTTAGTCTGAAAAACTAATGAAACCTGAGACCAAATTTTATGGACAAGTTAAAAAATATATTACAGAAATATCCTGGATTAGGATTGAAAACCTTGCTGTTCCTGGCACTCCCGATCTATTGGGTTATAATAATAACTGCCACTTTTTCACTGTTGAGCTGAAATATACAAAAACAAACAAGATAAAGTTTTCTCCACATCAAATTGGCTTCCATGTACGCCACCCACTTAACACATTTATCCTAGTTTTGGATGCCTCTCTTAACGTTCCAAAACTTTATGAGGGTAAAGATATAAAAGACCTTGTAGCCGGAGGCCTGAAACAAGAACCCAAAGCTTCAGGGTTCAAAGACATTCAAAAATTTTTATCACTGCTTGGCGCTTGACGCTTGATACCTGATTCCGGATTCCGGGAGCTTGTCGCTTGTGGCTTGCTGCGACATATCGACGCGCGACATTATGTCGCACGTCTTGAATAATCTGAACTCTTGTACCTGGATCCAGGAAGCTTGTTGCTTGTCGCTTGAGTCCTATACCCATTCTGGTAGGCCCAGGCTTCATGGATCTTAATCGCCTTTTTGCTCAGGCGCTTGTCGCTTGTCGCTTGGTGCTTGTTGCTTGTCGCTTGTGGCTTCTTCATCTTCTTCCTTTCTCTGTGGCTTATTGTCCCTGCGACAATTTGTCGCAAGGTCTTTGTAATATTTCGGATGTCTAAATACAAATGTCAATTGAGTTTCCTCCGGTCCTTGTTAGATTGTTTTAACCATTCAAAAAATTCCTGGCAATCTTTAATATACCAGGCCGGCAGGCTGTCGTGATCCTCCAGGAACCACGGCAGCAAATCACCTCTTTTTATTTTTCTTTTTTTCATTAGTGTTTACCGTAAGTAATATTTTTAATTGCAGGATCCCAGCAAGCTCGGCAATCACCGCAGGCGTTGTCTTGATCAGGAGCTGGACACGTTCGACTAGTTGTCGAGACTGTTGAAGTATTGGGCCAGGATTCCGGGGCCTCCTGGTCAATCATCGTTGCTGAAAATCTTATAACTAGATTGTCAGGCTTTTGATTTAAATATTTTTTGGTCCAGGCTTCACGCGTTGGCATCCAGTGTTTTTTGTCAGGTGTATTTTTACATACTTCAAAAATTTTTAGAAGGTGTTCAGGGTCTTGAACATCTCCTGAGTCATGCCATCTAAATTCACCTGCTTTTTTAGAATTAATTAAAGTTGTCATTGCATCGACCCAATAAGGATTTTTTGTAGCTGCTAGCCTTCTATACTGCGCCGCTTGCACAACTGCGAAAACATAGCAGCCTTTATTGGCATAGCAGCCTGAGCATACTGAGTTTTCAACGTTAACTAATTTTTTACCGGTTTTGCATTCCGCAGCTGGTAAACCATAGGCCCATCCTGGCATCTTTGAGGGCTTTGATAGTCCACCGACCAGGGCCCAAGCTTCTTTTGTATTCATACTTTTTTCTCCTTTTGTTAATTTTTATTATTATAAACTAATTTAAATTTTAATTCACTTGTCAAAATTGTCGCAGCTTGATGCTTGTTGCTTGTTGCTTTTGTCAATTATTAATTTTGTCGCGCGACAAAATGTCGCAGCTTGTCGCTTGATGCTTGGGGCCTGCGGCCCCAAACCTCTCAGTATTTTAGCGCTTGTTTCCAAGTCACAGGATTGCTGTATCACCTTTTAGTGCGTGACGCGATCATACTAACCGGATACTGAACCATGACAGGCGTATATCCGTATTTAACCTTACTGGAATCCGGCTTCCTGATCCCAGGTCACTTTCACACTTCCACCACCACCGGCAAAAGTGACCAGGGATCAGTAGTAGCACGCTCTTTAGTGAGGCTTGCTACTGATCCTATTAAGTGGCTACTTAATCTCTTCTCGCCAACTAGCCGAAGCGTCGCCATACTTCGACCAATCTTGCACAAGTTTATTATTGTGCTTGATAAGTGCATTGAGATATAATTTTTCAGTTGCACCCAATTCATCTAACTCGTTATGATCTTTGTATTCATCAATCAAATCAGCTACGGCTTCTATTGTTCGAGCCAGAGCGAATGAAGATGGAGTGTACCCATTTTCTTTTTCAGTAAAATGAGACAGGCTATAAGTCATAATCATATATTTCTCCTTTTTGTTAATATATCTAATTATAGCACAGGACAATCCTATCTTCAATAACTATTTTCGGACAGATTGACGCATGTACCCTGATGCCTGTACCTTAGAATTATTCTAAAAAAGTCTGTCAACATGACAGATTGACGCGCGACAAAATGTCGCAGGCTCCATGCGACAATGTTGCCAATGGTCTAAATTTTTTTAATTTGGTATAATTAGCACTCAATAAACAAAGGAGTATAATAAATGACTAAAATGACTAAATATCAACTTGAGCATTTTGAAAGTAAAGTGCGAAGACAATTTGATCCATTAATTGATGACCAAGAGTTATTGGTTAAACAATATAAAACCGAAGCAACTAATAAAGCAGTTGCCAAACTTTCTAAAAAAATGGGTGCTGATAAAATCATCTATAAATTTAGAGAGGCCGAACAAAAGTTAAAAGAAGCGCAGGCAAGCGCCAAAACTTTTTTTCAGAAAAAAGCAGAAAGTGAAGATGATCTAAAAAGAAAGTTCCATAAAGATTATGGCCGTAGTAGTTATTATGATCGTGATGAAATTACTCTGTCCGATTGTGAAGAGCAACTAAGGGATTGGGCTTCAAATCTTGCTTCTAAAGAAATAGAAAAAAGACCAGAGGGCGAGAAATTAAAAATGCTTAAAGACTTAAAACAAAAGGCATTGGACACAGTGTTAGAAAGTGGAACGCCAGAAGCACTGGCAATTTCTTTAAATGCTGTATGTAAAAAGATTGGATCAAGTTGGAATACAGAATTGACTGCATTACCAAGTCCGACAAAAGATTAACTGCGACAATAATGACAATGGCGCCTAACGGCGCCATTGTGCTATAATAGATTTATTAACAAAAGGAGAAATAAATAATGGAAAATAATATAATAACTTTATTAACAATAGGCTACGCATTGGGTATAGGTCTTTGTGGTGTATTGGCTTATTTAGGAATCAAAGGAACTAACGAGGCTATTGATTATCAAAACAGCAGATTAAGGCAACATGATGAATGGAGAAATAAATAATGACAAGTTTTGAATTTTATTGTTGCGTTGGATTTTTCGGCTTAATAATGGGATTGGTAGTAGTAGCATAATTAAATAGGTGCGACAATATTGACAATGGTGCATGGTTCTGGAATCTGGTATCATGCACCTATTAACCAAAAGGAGAAATATGAACGACGAAATAAAAGACAGATCAATCAACCCATTAATTAGAATTGCAGATACATTAGATGAGATTTTGCGATTAGTAAAAAAAGATATGGACGATAGCAAGGCTCGTATCACTGCACAATGGGACAATGATTTAGCTAAACAAAAATTAAGAGAGGCAGATGATATATCTGGCGATCTTTGGAAATAAACTGCGACACTATGTGCAATGGCGGTAACTCCGCCATTGTGCTATAATACGATTATTAACAAAAAGGAGAAATATGAATATATCAGTTAAACCATTAGATGAAACACCAGGAAAATTAACTCTAACTAAAAATATGCTTTTTACTTGGCAAGATATAGAAGAGGCGTGTATTAAATTAAATTGTGATAACCATAAAATGTGGGATCAATTATCAGGATTTCCAAATAAAAAAAATAAATGTGTTGGAGTTCTAGTAGAAACAGATGTGCCATTCCCAGAAGTTGAGGAAGTTGATGATTTAAGTAAGGAGTGGAAGATATAATATGCCAATGCCAAAATCAGTTTTAAATACTTTAATTAAATTAAGACACATGAGTGGAGAGGAGATTAGAGAATATTTCCAGAAGAGAGCAGATTTCCACAGTAAATATCCAAACAATCCAAAATCTAAATTCACTGCAAAGGAGTGGGCTATAGATCAGGAGAAGTGGCATGGATTAAAAAACGAAAAAACCTACTCAAAACATTTTGAGTAGGTGCGACAATATTGACAATGGCGCCTAACGGCGCCATGTGTTATTATACTTCTATATTAACAAAAAGGAGAAATATGAAAGTAGCACAAATTAAAAACTTTAAAATGAATGACGAAGTTTATAAATTAAGAAGACAAGTGATTAATTTAATTTATGAAGTAAAAAAAGAATTTTTATCTTTTCCTAGAATTGAAGTTAGAATCGGAGAGGCTAGAAATCACAATGTTTTAGGTGTGGCCAAATTAAGCAGAAAACAAATTTGGATTACAAAAAGAGCAGTTGATATGAGTCAAGACGCATTAAGAAATATCGTGTACCATGAAATTGTCCACGCTGTAACAGGCTTTGGACATGATGACAAATGCCCATTAATGAAGCCAACACTAGATGGATATTTATTAAATAAAAATGAATGTATGAAGTATTTAAAAAAATATATTAAAGAACATACAAGTGCGACAATAATGACAATGGCGAGTTAATCGCCATTGTGCTACAATGCGTTTATTAACAAAAAGGAGAAATATGAAAAAAGATAATTCAAAACCAAGTGATGAGTTCACACACTGCAGATGTTGTGGAGAATACATCAAAGGCGATAGTAGGTCGTCAAGTGATAAAAGATATTGCAATGATTGTGCATAACAGAACTACTCCTCCTAGTAGTTAATAAGAAAGAAAGTCACATGCGACAAAATGTCGCATGCGACAAAATGACGCAGCGGAACTGCATACAAGGTGCGACAAAATGTCGCAGGCGCCTGCGGCGCCGGAACCGACTCGCTCGCTTCGCTCGCTCGATCTTTTTGGATAGAGGTACCAGACCGGTTTATAAATTTGAACTTTCCTGTGACTTTAATCTGCTTGTAAATTTAAGGAGTCTCTATATACTGTATAATATATAAGCTTTTATAAATAAGTAACCCATAAATACTTATGGTTATTTAAAAACACATCTGAAAAAATTTTGCAAAATTTTTTTTCGAATGCACTTATGGATATAGAGAAATTAAAAAAATTTGATAAGTTACCACCTGATGTAAAAAGACAATTAGCTCTTTATATGGCTAAGTGGAAAGATAAGAAAAAACAAGCTGACATTAAAGATGACTTCATGGCTTTTGTTAAACATGTCTGGCCTGATTTTGTAGAAGGTAGACATCATAAAGATGTTGCTCAAAAATTTAATGACATAGCAAATGGTAAAACAAAACGTGTTATAATTAATATGGCACCTAGGCATACTAAATCTGAGTTTGCATCTTACTTACTTCCTGCATGGATGGTAGGTAGAAATCCTAAATTAAAAATTATTCAATCAACTAACACAACTGAATTATCTGTAAGATTTGGTCGTAAAGCAAAAGCTTTAATGGATACTCCAGAGTACAAAGAAGTTTTTGACACAAGACTAAAAGAAGATTCTCAAGCTGCAGGTAAATGGGAAACACAACAAGGTGGTGAATATTATGCTGCCGGTGTTGGATCTGCAATTACTGGAAGGGGTGCCGATCTTTTAATTATTGATGACCCACACACTGAGCAAGATGCAATGAATGCACAAGCGTTAGATAGAACTTATGAATGGTATACATCTGGTCCACGTCAACGTCTTCAACCTGGTGGAACAATTATTATTGTAATGACAAGATGGAATGAAAAAGATCTTGCAGGTAGATTAATTAAAGCACAAAAAGAACCTAAAGCGGATCAATGGGAAGTAATTGAGTTTCCTGCAATCCTACCAAGTGGTGATCCATTGTGGCCTGAATATTGGAACATAAAAGATTTGGAAGGAGTTAGAGCTTCTATTCCACTTGCAAAATGGAATGCACAATATATGCAGAATCCAACTGGTGAAGAAGGTGCATTAATCAAACGTGAATGGTGGCAGCCTTGGGAGAAAGAACTTCCTCCACTACAACATGTTATTCAATCTTACGATACTGCTTTTATGAAAAAACAAACAGCCGATTATTCTGCTATTACTACTTGGGGAGTATTTCATCCCAATGAAGATAGTGGCCCCTGTCTCCTGTTGCTTGATGCATTGAAGGGAAGATACGAGTTTCCAGAACTAAGGCGTATTGCATTAGATCAGTACGGCTACTGGAATCCGGAAACAGTGATTATAGAATCAAAAGCTTCAGGGCTTCCACTTACTTATGAATTAAGAAAAGCAGGAATTCCAGTAATCAATTTTACACCTAGTAGAGGTAATGATAAACACACACGTGTTAATTCTGTATCCCCATTATTTGAATCAGGTCGTATATATGCTCCAACTGAAATGGAGTTTGCTCAAGAAGTTATTGAAGAGTGTGCTGCATTTCCTTACGGAGATCACGACGATTTGGTGGACTCAATGACTCAGGCTGTTATGAGATTTAGACAAGGTGGACTTATTGAACATCCTGAAGATTATGAAGATGAGCCTTTACAAAGAACTCCAAAAGTGTATTATTAGGCATTATGGCAATGGAAGACGAACAAAGATTAAAAGATATGTTGAGAGCTATCGAAGCTCAAGAGACTGTAGAAGATTTAGGTGATCCTGAAGAATATGATGATATGGGTGGTATTAAATCTCTAGATAGAGGTGCGCCATCAATTAAACTAGCCTCAGAGCCAGAAGATGAATTTGAATTAGAACTAATGTCTGTCATTAGAGAATTTAATGACAAAATGCAAAACGGTGAATTAGACCCTAGCACAACAGTTGATGAATATATCAATGATTATTTATCTAGAAAAAAAATGATGGAAGATAAAAGAGCTATGGCTGCATATGGTGGTAGAATGCAATACGCTGATGGTATGAAAGATCCAACATACAAAGGAAACAATTTAGAAGATTTACCGGAAGGTTTAAAAAAAGATACAACAACTTATCCACTAGGACAAGACCCAAAATATAAAGGTAAAATGATTATCGATATATCTGAAAAATTAAAAAAATTAATGAAAGAACAAGAAAAAGAAAAAGTAAAAAAAGCTAAGGGCGGTATCGCAGGAGTCCTGTAGTGCCTGACCAAGCTCCACCTAAAAAACCAAAAAATTATACACAGTTTTTAGATATGCTAAACACTAAGCAAGCAGCTAAAATGTTTAGTCCAAAAACATATGTGAACTTAGTTGGTGAGTTTTCTAAAAAAGCTTACGACAATGGTGAGCTATCTGAAAAAGAATATATGGAAATTGTTAGACCTTTATTTGGTGATGCTGGAATCATGGCTAGTAAAAAGATTCAAGAAGAAAAAGACTATTTAGAAAAATATGCAGATGGCGGCAGAATTGGTTTTTTAAAAGGTGGAGACACTAAATATAATAAAATGGTAACTGAAATGTATATACAAGCGGGAGGCCAGGAAGGTACTGGTATGGATATAGATTCATTTGCAGAAAAATATTTTAAGAAGTTTAATCAAGGTGGCAGAGTAAACTATAACTCAGGCTCCCAGGATCCTGAAATATCAAGACTTAGAGAAAGGATTATAGAAATAATGGATATTGAAAAAGTTGATTTTGGTGAAGCATATGAGCAGGCAAAAAGAGAACTAAGTAGAGAAAACAATTCTGAAGGCACAATGCCTAAATCTGAAAAATGGATGAGAGATTATTTTTTCAGTGGTAAAGGTGGATATGATGATAGAATGTCATATAAAGAATTTGCTTTAGGACCAGGACAAGAATTATTTAAACGATTTGGTAATGACTAAAAGGCTAACTACAACAGTGCCTCCGGAATCAGGGCCCCAGAGTCAGGGCTTGAATATTTCCTATAATACTGTTAAAGAAGTAAAACATACGGAGAAAAAATACAATGGCAGATATAGACAAAGCGCTTCCAAACGAGCCTCGAAAAGAACTTGAGTTACCTGGTGAAGAAGAAATTCAGGAACAGATTGTAGAAGAGGTTAAAGAAGCTCAGGAATCACCTGATGATATAGAAGTATCAACAAACGAAGATGGTTCAGTTGATATTAATTTAGATCCGGCAGCTGCATCACCTGAAGGTGGTGATGAGCATTATGCAAACTTAGCAGAATTTTTACCAGATGAAGTTTTAGCCCCATTAGCATCAGATTTAAATTCTAAGTATATGGATTATTCTGCATCTAGAAAAGATTGGGAAAAAACTTACACACAAGGACTAGACCTTTTAGGTTTTAAATATGATAATAGAACTGAACCCTTTAGTGGTGCATCAGGTGCAACTCATCCAGTTTTAGCAGAAGCAGTTACACAGTTTCAAGCATTAGCGTATAAAGAATTATTACCGGCAGATGGTCCAGTTAGAACTCAAATTTTAGGAGTTCCTACACCTGAGAAAACAGACCAAGCAGGTAGAGTTAAAGATTTCATGAACTACGAAATTATGGAGAAGATGAAAGAGTATGAACCGGAGTTTGATCAAATGTTGTTCAACCTACCTTTAGCGGGTTCAGCTTTTAAAAAAGTGTACTTTGATGATATGGAACAAAGGGCCGTATCAAAATTTGTACCAGCAGATGATTTAATTGTTCCGTACACAGCTACCTCATTAGATGATGCGGAAGCAATTATTCATCGTGTAAAAATTTCAGAAAACGAATTAAGAAAACAACAAGTCGCAGGTTTCTATAAAGATGTTGATGTAGGAAAACCTAGTGATAAAGAAACTGATGTTGAGAAAAAAGAAAGAGAACTTGAAGGAGTTTCAAGAACAAGAGATGAAGATGTATTTACATTATTAGAATGTCACGTTGATTTAGATTTAGAAGGTTTTGAAGATGTAAATCAAGAGACTGGTGAGCCCTCAGGAATTAAAATACCTTACATTGTAACTTTAGTAGAAGGGTCACATGAGATTTTATCTGTTAGAAGAAATTATGAAATAGGTGATCCTAAAAAAACTAAGATACAATATTTTGTACATTTTAAATTTTTACCTGGACTAGGTTTTTATGGTTTTGGTTTAATTCACATGATCGGTGGATTGTCACGTACAGCTACAACTGCATTAAGACAATTATTAGATGCAGGAACTTTATCTAATTTACCTGCTGGATTTAAAATGCGTGGTATTAGAATTAGAGATGATGCACAATCAATTCAACCTGGTGAATTTAGAGATGTAGATGCACCTGGTGGAAATCTAAGAGATTCATTTATGATGTTACCATTTAAAGAACCATCACAGACTTTATTAAGTTTGATGGGTATTGTAGTTCAAGCAGGTCAAAGATTTGCATCAATTGCAGATTTACAAGTTGGTGATGGCAATCAACAAGCAGCCGTTGGAACTACAGTTGCTCTACTTGAAAGAGGAAGTAGAACAATGTCTGCGATTCACAAAAGAATTTACTCAGCTCTTAAAAATGAATTTAAAATTTTAGCTAGAGTATTCAAATTATATCTACCACCGGAATATCCGTATGATGTGGTTGGGGGTCAAAAAATGATTAAACAATCTGACTTTGATGATCGAGTAGATATATTGCCAGTTGCTGACCCTAACATTTTCTCACAAACACAGCGTATTTCACTTGCGCAAACTGAACTCCAACTGGCACAATCTAATCCTCAAATGCATAATTTATATGCTGCATATAGAAATATGTATGAAGCTTTAGGTGTAAAAAATATTGATCAGGTTTTAGTTAAACCTATGCAACCAATGCCAAAAGATCCTGCATTAGAACATATCGATGCATTAGGTGGAAAACAGTTTCAAGCATTTCCAGGTCAAGATCATAGAGCTCATATTACATCTCATTTAAATTTCATGGCAACAAACATTGCAAGAAACAATCCAATGATTATGGCATCATTAGAGAAAAATATTTTTGAACATATTAGTTTAATGGCTCAAGAACAAATTGAAGTTGAGTTCAGAAATGAATTAATTCAGTTACAACAAATGCAACAAGCTATGCAACAGAATCCACAAATGGCTCAACAAATGCAAATGCAAGCAAAAATGTTGCAAGAAAAAATTGAATCTAGAAAAGCAGTTTTAATTGCTGAGATGATGGAAGAATTTATGAAGGAAGAGAAGGAAATTACTTCACAATTTGATAATGATCCTATTGCAAAACTAAGATCAAGAGAATTAGACCTTAGAGCAATGGAAAATGATAGAAAAGCAAAAGAATCTGAAGAGAAAATGAATCTTGATAAGATGAAAGCAATGATGAATCAATCAAATCAAGAAGAAAAACTTGAACAGAACGAAGAATTAGCAAATTTAAGAGCTGATACTTCAATTGAAAAGACAATTTTAAGTAAAACTCTTCCAAGCACTGACTCAATGATGAAAAATCAAGGTAGTATGATGCCTAAAGTGTCAATTATGAGAAGTGGAGACGAATAAATAAAAAATAAAATGACAAAATTAGAAAAAAAGGTTAAAAATACCTAAACTAAGGAGAAAAAATGGAAAAACTTGATAATATAAAAGAAGTTAAAGTTTCTGAACAAGAAATTGAGATAGATCCAAGATCTAAAACAACTGCTGACAGAGCTTATAACTATATTGGTACTGGTGGACCTGAAGAAGAAGTTCAAGGTCAAGGTGCAGTACTAGCAGAAAAGAAAAGAAAATCTAAAGCGTACTAATATGTGGTTTTCGGCAATTAAATTAGCCGCACAAGCAGGCACTCACATTTTTAAAAAGCGTCAAGAGACTAAAATGCTCATGGCGGATGCACAAATGATGCATGCAAGAAAAATGGCCCAAGGTCAGGAAGCTTACCAAGGCAAATTATTAGAGGCAAGACAATCGGACTGGAAGGACGAGGCGGTTCTCATAATATTAAGCACGCCCGTGTTAATTTTGGCGTGGGCAGTGGTATCGGATGATCCAACAGCGATGGATAAAGTAAAATTATTTTTTGATATGTTCTCACAGCTTCCGTCATGGTTCACAAATCTTTGGATCTTGGTCGTGGCGTCAATATATGGTATAAAGGGAACTCAAATATTTAGAAACGGAGGAAAAAAATAATGTATAGAAAAAGATATTTATCAGGTGGTCAAGCTAAACTTGATGCAAATAAAGATGGAAAAATTACAGCTGAAGATTTTAAATTATTAAAATCAAAAAAGAAAACTACTAAGAAGAAAAAACCATCTATGATGGCAATGGCTATGAAGGGTAAAAAGTAATGGCAAAACTTTGTGCAAAAGGAAAAGCTGCGGCTAAAAGAAAATTTAAAGTATATCCTTCTGCATATGCTAACATGTACGCATCAGGAGTTTGTTCAGGTAAAATTACACCAGGTGGTAAAAAAGAAACTAGAAAAAAAGCTGGTAACGGTGGTTTGATGGCAGGCATGACTAGAAAAAGAAGAGTTAGTTGTGCGTAGGAATTTTGCAGAAGGTGGTTTAAGAAAATGGGTATCAGAGAAATGGGTAGACATAGGAGCACCAAAGAAGGACGGGAAATATCAACCGTGCGGGAGATCAAAGGGCAGCAAGAGGAAGTATCCAAAATGCGTTCCACTTGCAAAAGCCACTCGGATGACAAAAGGGCAAAAGGCATCTGCTGTCAAACGAAAAAGAGCAGCGGGTAATAAAGGACCAAAACCAACTAACGTTAAAACATATGTTTAGAAGACAATTTGCATCAGGAAGTAAATCACCAGCATGGACTAGAAAAGAAGGTAAGTCTGAGTCCGGCGGCCTGAACCGTAAAGGCGTTGCATCTTACAGAGCAGCTAACCCTGGATCAAAATTAAAAACAGCAGTAACCACTAAACCATCAAAATTAAAAAAAGGATCAAAAGCAGCAAAGAGACGTAAGTCATTTTGTGCTAGAATGAAGGGCATGAAGAAGAGATTAACTTCAGCTAAAACAGCCAGGGATCCGGATTCAAGAATTAATAAATCACTTAGAAAGTGGAATTGCTAATGTTTGATAAATTTATGTACAAGATTTTAGGTTCTCTTGACTTTTTATTTGATGTTATTATACCTAGTATATATGAGAGACTCAAAAAAATTAGAATCTTTTCTGCAAGAAAAAGAAAAACAAAGTAAGCAACAAAGCTTATTTAAAGATCTTCGTAAAGAAGTAGAGACAGGTGCGAATGGCACACAGAAATACGTAATTAAGAAAGGTAATAACAAAGGTAAAATAGCAAATGTTAAATGAAGAACTAGTAATACTAAACAAAATACAAAAACATCTTAAAGAATCCTATCAATCAATCGGCGATAATATGATCGGCGGTGGTATTGACAATATGGAGAAATACAAGTATATGATGGGACAGGCACATGCCTATTTAAGAATATCTCAGGAAATCTCTAACCTGCTAAACCCAAAGGAGCAAAAAAATGATACTGAAAGAGAACAACCAGAAAACGTCGTCCAATTCGGACCCAAAGACTAAGTCTGCATTATTAGATAAATACGAAGCAGATGCAAAAAAAGAAGTAGACGGTTATGAACGTCTAAAGAAAAAAGAATCAAATAAATTACCTAGACCAACTGGATGGAGAATATTAGTTCTACCATTTAAGATGCCTGAAAAAACTAAAGGTGGATTGTTACTTGGACAAGAAACTTTAGAGAGACAACAGGTTGGTTCAACGTGTGGACTTGTACTTGAAATGGGACCACATTGTTATGACAAAGAAAAATTTCCTGAAGGAGCCTGGTGTAAAAAAGGTGATTGGATAATTTTTGCAAGATATGCTGGATCTAGAATTCAGATAGATGGTGGGGAAGTAAGATTGCTAAATGACGATGAAGTTTTAGCATCCATCGATAATCCCGAAGATATACTTCATCAATATTAATCATAGGAGGAACTATGCCTGACGTAGAAGAAAACAAAACAGTTGACATTGATACATCCGGTCCATCAGTTGATATAGAATTAGAAAATGAATCTAAAGAAACTGAAACACCAGAAGTAGAAACATCTGCAGAAGAAACAACTGAAACAAAAGTTGAAGCAACAGAAGAAAAGAAAGAAGAACCTGTTAAGGAAGAGAAAGAAAAAGAATTAGAACAGTACAGTGATTCTGTACAAAGAAGAATAGCTAAACTAACTCATAAATGGAGAGAAGCGGAAAGACAAGCTGAAGAAGCTGCAGATTTTGCTAAAGCGCAAATTAAATTAAAAGAAGTTGCTGAAGCTAAAGTCTCGAAACTTGAACCAGGATTTTTAAAGTCTACAGAAGACTCTATCAAATCTGGTATAGAAGCAGCTAAAGCACAATTAGCCAAAGCTAGAGAAGCGGGTGATATTAATGCTGAAGTAGAAGCTCAAGCTTTAATTTCTGAATATGGTTATAAACATGCTAAACTTGTTGAAACTAAAGCTGCTCAAGAAGAGTTTAATGCTAAGAAAGAAAAAGAGGTTAAACCTGAAATCAACTTAAATAGAAGACAAACAGCAGAAACTACACCGGATCCAAAGGCTGAAACATGGGCATCTAGAAATGCTTGGTTTGGTCAAGATACGGCTATGACTTATACTGCTTTTGATCTACATAAAAAGTTAACAGAACAGGAAGGTTATGACCCCCAATCTGATGAGTATTATTCTGAAATAGATAAAAGAATAAGACTTGAATTCCCCCACAAATTTGATACAAATAGATCTAATTTAGGGGAAGGATCGACCAAACCCGTACAAACAGTAGCTAGTGCGAAGCGAAGTACAAATACTGGTCGCAAAACCGTGAGACTCACACCGTCTCAAGTCGCAATAGCAAAAAAATTAGGTGTGCCACTTGAAGAATATG
>WLWE01001143.1_pt1 | contig 20716 bp, 35 predicted proteins | sample 6718301 | NCBI WGS metagenome assembly WLWE01 (sample SAMN12718691, study PRJNA515312) | sponge metagenome | isolation source: marine sponge | host: Mycale hentscheli | place: New Zealand: South Island, Marlborough, Capsize Point | collected 2003-05-01 | reverse complement strand
AGCCATTCCATTAACTACTATATCAATTGATCTATTGATCGGGGGCAGTCCGTGCCAAGGTTTTTCGTGGGCTGGCAAACGGCTTAACTTTGATGACCCGCGCAGCAAATTGTTTTTTGAATTTGTTCGGGTATTGAAGGAATCAAAGCCGAAGTGGTTCCTGCTGGAAAACGTAAACATGAAGAAGGAGTTCCAAGATATTATCTCTGAGCATCTCGGGGTCAAACCAGTTCGGATTAACAGCAATCTGGTATCTGCACAGAACAGGGATCGGTTGTACTGGACAAACATCCCAGTCAGGTCGATGCCTGAAAACCGAAGAATTGTTCTTAAAGATGTGCTGGAAGATGGATTCGTTGACCGCGAGAAGTCACATTGCATTGACGCGAATTATTTTAAGGGCGGTAATTTAAAGTCATATTTTGAAAAGCACCGCCGCCAGTTGGTGTTTGATCTTGACGACAACCAGAACAATTCTGGATTGATCTTGGCTGGCGAGGCTGATTTAAAGGGTCATGGTTACAACCGTAGGGTGTACCATCCTGATGGAAAAGCGCCGAGTTTATGTGCGGCAAGCGGTGGGAACCTAGAGCCAAAGATTTTGCAATTGCCGCGTGGAGCCAATAAAGGCGGTGTAAGAGCGCATAACGGTAAAGTTCCGTCAATGACTGGTTCATCATGGCAGAATAATAATTTTGTTCTTTACCCAGCGTCTATTGTTGGTCGCCGCATAAAAGATGGTGTTCGCAAAGACAACGACAAAGATGTTCCTATCACGCAGTGCTTAGAAGTGCATCAGGTGGACAAGTCACGTTGCCTATCTACAGTGGAAAAGGACACATTGCTGTCACCATTGCCGGAAGGCCGTTACGAGGATGCGTACAGCGATGATATGCGGCTGATGTGGCGTAAGCTGACAGTTACTGAGTGCGAAAGGTTGCAGACAGTTCCTGATGGCTACACAGCGCATGTGAGCAACACACAACGCTACAAGATGCTGGGCAACGGTTGGACAGTGGATGTTATCTGTCATTTGTTGAAGGGCATGAGAGATGGGTAGGAAAGCAGGTATTACAATCGCCCCAAATATTAAGGGGCATGAGCGTATTGTTGAGTGGTTTGTTGAACGCAGGGATGCAGTGGACAAACTGCCAGAAGAATATGTGATTGCGCGTGATGATTATTATGCAAATTACAAAACCCACCACAAAGAAGGGTCAAAGATAAATAAACACATTAATCACGAGTATATCCCAGTAGTGGGGGGCTTGGTCGAGGCATCCAAGGTGGGGCGAGATGAGCCTGATGTGTTCTACAAGATGCTGGTCAAAGATACGGATAAGCACGGTAGTTCTTTGTACGGCAACACGCATGACATTAGCTGCGAGATGTTATTTGTACGAACAGATCAGAAGCAGTTGTACAGGAACGTGTTTAAGGTGAAGTTGCGAGTGCAGTCTGAGTGCTATGACCTAATGCACCACTTGAAGCGTGATGAGCCAGCCGCAGATGCAAATGCCCGGCTGTTTGTGCTGACAACCCGAACAAATTCATATGACATGGCGTATAAGTATAAGCTGGACAATATCCGGCGTGAAGCTATTCGTGTGTCAAAAAAGAAATACGAAGGTAAGAAGCGCGAAGAACGCGCAACGCCTAAATGGGCTAATCATTTTAAAATCAATGCAGTGTACAGTGATGCTTATAGATTAAATAAACGTGACGGTAAGAATACATGGCACGTTGATCACATATTCCCGTTGCATTTTAATGATCGAAACGGGCGCGAAGGGTCTGGGCTGCACGTTCACCAGAATTTACAAATTGTCACCCGTGAGTTTAACCTAAAGAAGTCTAACAGGTTTATCGGATGAAGTTGGAGTTGTTTCCCATAACGATCAAGGATGCGAACAATTTCGTTGATCAACACCACAGGCATAACAAACCCGTGAAAATCGGGTATCGGTTTGCTCTCGGTGCTGTGTATGACGATGATCTTGTCGGGGTTGCCATGGTTGGAAGGCCAGTTGCCCGTATGCTGGATGATGGATTCACGGCTGAAGTATTACGGGTTTGTGTGTTGGACGCAGCGCCGAAGAACACTTGTTCGTTTTTGTACGGGAGGTGCTGGCGAGTCTGGCAACAAATGGGCGGAAAGCGCATGGTAACGTATACATTGCAATCTGAGTCGGGTTCTTCTTTGCGCGGAGCAGGTTGGAAAATAATGGGTGAAGTATCAACGCGGTCTAATCCGTGGGGTAGTTCCAGCAGAAAACGGGAACACCAGTCGATATACGAACAATTAAAGTTTAGATGGGAGGCATGAAAGGAGGCCGTTATGGCTGAAGCAAATAGAATGTATTGGGCTTTGAAAGAGTTGCGTATGCTCATGGATGAGGAAGTCGCGCTGGATAGGATCAAGGAGAAGGTTGATAGTTTGACCGATATGGCTTTGGGATGTCAGTGCAGCGATCGCTATAACTATGTGGTATCGGATCAAAAGCTGATGATATTGCCCAACGGTGATTATTACACGAGGCTCTACACAGCCGATATGAGTTGCCATTGGGTGGTTGATTTACACCAGCGCCCCGGTACCAGTAAAATTGTTCGTGTTGAAGCAAGGAGGAACGAATGCAAGTACCAACAAGAGAACAAATAGCAGAGGCGCTACGAGTGCCTGAAGTTAAACAAGAGTTAGACAGATTAGGCAGGGTTAAGACAAAAAATGTTCGTAGTGATGTGGCGTCAATAGGTCAGCAAATACATAAAGAGCGGTTGAAAAAAACGATGTTCAAAAAATAATGTTAACCATATTTTGGTTAATATTTACTTACAAGTTACAAGGTTACAAATTTGTAAGTAAATCACTTGTAAGTAATAAGTTACTGTAATCATTGACGTAATCGGTTTACTTACAAGTCGTGTTTTTTTCATAAACCAAGTTAGGAGTTGCTTGTAAGTGACTGAAAACAATCAAACTTACAAGGTTACACAAGGTTCTATATATATATATATGGGTAGGTGTAACTAACCTACCCATATTATGTAAGCTTCAGCGAGGGCAGCATGAAACAAGGAATGAGACGATGCGCTTTCTGCAAAGAGTATTTTGATGCAGAACACATCATGGAGCTAAACAGCAGGCCAATATGTTTTCCGTGTGCAGTAACTTCGTCTTGGGTCGATCAAAAAAGGAGGCAACGGGAAATGGTAAATAAATATGATGAAGCATTAGCAGAGCAGCGTAACGCTAAAAAAGCGAACAATTTAATTCAAGAGTCTGGTATCTGTGAAACCAAACGCGGGACGCTGTACTACCCAGATGACGAACATGGCAACGTGTACCACCTAATTGGGTACTCAGAGATGGAGTTTTAAATGCCAAAGGTCGGTGAAGATCTACCAAAAGAAATGCGTATGGCGGGGCTGAAGAAGCTCAAGCCGCAACAACAGGACTTCCTGAACAACTATTTGCACAAGGATATGACGCAGACAGAAGCTGCACGACAGGCTGGATACAAGAACGCCTCGGTGTCAGCCGTGAGGCTGTTGCGTAATCCAGTGGTAGCGGAACGCCTGCAAGAGATGCGACTAGAGGCACAGGCTAAGTTCGGGGTAAGTGTAGATAAGTCTGTTCGGGATCTAAAAAGGCTTCGGGATCAGGCGTGGGAGATGGGTAAGTTCAGTGAGGCTATTCGTGCTGAAGAGCTACGTTTGAAGGCATCGGGGCTACTTATCAACAAGCAGCACGTTGTGAAGGAAGATATTACAGCCTCTTCTAAGGAGGATATTGCTAAGAAGTTGGACGAGTTCAAGCGGTTAGCGGAGTCACGCATGGTGAACGTAACACCAGATGTAGAGGTTATTGAGCATGAAGCACAAGATATAGCTAAAGATAACCAATAACTGGTTAATTGTTCGTAAACGCTCCGTGCGGGGGGAGGCAGCGGTGACGCCTGGCGTTTTCTGGAAATGTTCGGGTTCGGGGTTGCCTGGAGTCGGGCTTTTCGGGCTTCGGGCTAGGGAATCTGCGGGTTTGCGGAGTCTTATCTCCGATGACGGCTGGGCCGGGCTGTGAGTCGGGCTGCGGTACCAGTATAATTGTTCGGGTTTCGGGCTGCCTGGCGCTCGGGATTCGGGGTCTTCGAGGTGTCGGGCTTGACATCGGGCTGCGAGCTGGGCCATCATTACGACTCCTCCCTTAGACTGACCCGGTAGCTGCCTGAGTTACCGGGTCTTTTTTCCGAGCCAGGTGCGCGGTATCCGTACAATTGTTCGCGTACCGCAGCGCAGCCAGTTGCAGCACAACTCGTGAAAAAAATATTATCTAATGCTTTTTCTTGTTGACATCCTGGCAATGATTGCCTATATATATAAGTACGAGGTGGGTAGCGATGACCGCCGACCAGTGATGCGAACAGCGCCCAGCTCGTGCTTAACAACTGGAGGTAAGGATATGCGTAGATTAGGAAGTGCTTTGAGGAGAAGGAGAATGAGCAAGTTAGGAAGTGCGTTAATCGGGGTTGGGTTTGTCGGAGTGTGCATGATGACAGCCGTGGAACCAATCGACACAGTGGCCTTCTACATTCATTCGGGAATCATTACGATCTTTGCCCTGACCATGGGACTCGGGGTCGCACTGGCTCGCAGCTAGTAACCAGAACAATTTTCCCAACTGCCCCGGCTGAGTCCGGGGATTTTTTTTGCGCGTAGCGCCTGGGAGTCTTCCCGTACAATTGTTCGTGTTTCTGCTGCGCCTGGAGTTCCGGGAGGATTCAAAGTTTTTTTTATTTTTTTCCATTTTTATGGTTGACTACTGTGCAATGATTGCTTATATATAATACATGCTTAACGAAGGAGGGCTGTCATGGCTGAGAAAGCAGATAGAATTAAGAGAGACTTACAGGGCGACCTATTAGATGCAAACCATGTAACGCGGCGACTGTTCCGTTGCTGGTTGGACGGCTCGTATCTAGGATACGAACACTACCAAGATAACTTAGCATTTCTGAAGACCAATCACGACAACGAACGCAAGATGCGGATGTTTGTTATCCAAGAGTTCTGCAAGTACACGGCAACGGATGCTAATTGTTCTTACCGTTACGCACAGCAGATCATTACAGAAACTATCCCAAAGCGTAAGCTGGACAAACTCAATAAGGCGCTGGTGGCTGATGCACTTGACCTTATTGAAGACTTCTTGCGTGAGGAAGCGGCGTAATGTTGTACCTTGCTTATGGGTCAAACCTAAACAAAAGCCAAATGGCTTCAAGATGCCCCCGAGCTAAACCGCTCGGGGCTATCTACCTACCGAGTTGGCGGCTTGTCTTTCGGGGCGTAGCCGACATCGAACCAGCACCTCGTGATGAAATGGTGCCTGCGGGGATCTGGGAGATCACGCCCGAGTGTGAGAAGGCACTGGATTACTACGAAGGGTGGCCTCGGCTGTACAGGAAAGAAAAGATCTGCGGGATGATGACGTACCTAATGAACTCTGACGGTTACGCTCAACCATCGGACTTTTACCTCGGGGTTATTCAACAGGGGTATCGGGACTTCGGGCTTGATGCGACTGAGTTATATTATGCCCGTGACTGGGAGGAGGAAGACGAATACGCATAGACTCGAGCTAAATTGTTCGGGTGAATCGGGCTGCAGCCAGGTGCTGTGGCCCATTTTTTTTGTCCGGGAGTCGGGCAGCGCCCAGGTGAATCGGGGAATTGTTCGGGTTTTTCGGGGCCTCGGGCTGCACCGGGTCGGGTTCGGGGTTCGGGTTTTTTGCAGCAGCACCGGGTCATAACCCGAACAATTGTTCGTAAACAGCGGGCCAGGCCCGGTATTTTTTCAAAAAATGCGCGCTGCTGCACAATAATTGCTGCCGGTAAATCGTCTATTTAATGATAGAAAACCGCACAATTGTGCTTTTTGTGTATTGCAATGATTGCATATGTATATATAATAAAGCCAACGACAACGAAAACATGGGAAAAAAACGATGCCTTACATTTTAGACGATACATTTTTGACAGTAGGTTATGAGCTTGAGATTGCTGGCGGCGGTTCATATTCAACATGGAAGCGCCTTTTGGATGATGCTGGTTTTGATTGGGTTAAAGTGGTGCCGGATGGTACACCAGTAGTTGATTGCGAGATTGTGACACCACCAATGCCAATGGGTTTATATGGCGGTGCTGATTATGACCTAGGCGAATTGTTTACATTTATTGAGCGCAACGGCGGCACCGTATCACGTCGTGACCTTGGCGGTCATATTCACATTGGCAACCGCGCCATTAAAGGCATGACAACGGCAGACTATTGGCGGCAATCAAAACAGTTAATGCGTGATCGCGGCGAGTTTTTTATGCCTGCCGATATTAACTGTTGTGACGTTATGCCATTGATACTGGCAAAAGATGTGGCGGTACGCTATGCGGAACACCAAGACGCCGTTAATTCAATCTTGCCACAATCACGGCGTTATAACCGTTATTGCAATAGCATTGCCCATATTGCGCCAAATGGCAGACAACACGATGCTTTTATGACCGCACAATCAGCAAGCGATATGGCGTCTTTATTAGGTGGCAAGTTTTCTGCAATCAACATGGCAACATGGTCACGAAATGGTACGGTTGAATTCCGCCAGCACCAAGCGACACTATCAGTTGATAAGCTGAAATCATGGTCACTGTTAATTGATGCCATGTTCCGCCATTCTGACCGCTATCGTGTTGACTATAACGCCAACACGCCAACAGAAACAGAAACGCCAACATTGCCCTATCGCAACGGTTCGCGCATTGCGGTTATGTGGTCACTTATGAGACGCGACAACGGCGCGACTACACGCGATATAATGCATGCCACCGGATGGACAGCGCAAACAATTAGGGCGCGTGTCTCCGAGATGCGTCGTGATCACGGCGAACAAACTGTGGTGTGTAACAATCAGCAAGCCTATGGTCATAGCTATGGTGATAGCAACGGCGAACATGATTTGAATGGTTATATAATACCGCAATCAATAACCATACAACGGCGCGACAATGGCGGTTTGTTACCAGAAAATCAGCGCGGTGTTTCATCCATATGGGCAGGATTAGATGACCAATTGTTTGAATACTTCAACACAAGGCGCGATCAGTTAAACTGATCGCACCAGCCTAACCAGATCAAGCCCGCGCTAGTCGCGGGCTTTTCTTTTGCCTAGTGTTTGCCTAGGTACCCTAGGCCGCGCCGTCAATATTTGTTCGGGATGCGGGCGGGTATGGCACCCCCCCTTTTTTTAGTTGACACCAGCGGGCGCTTCGCGCCCTGTTCCCCACAAACAATTACCAAAAAAATTGCATATATTTTTGTACTTGATTTATCGCAATCATTGCCCTACATATATCTATATCTTTAAAAGGAGGCAAAGATGGCTAATTACTTACTACACATTGGTGGTGAACCTGTTGGGTTTACCGCAAACACACCAGAGGCGTTTCTTGATGCGTGGCGTGATGTTCACAGGTACCCTGACCGTGATGAGGGTGCGTGGATGAAAACCGCTGCGGCTCTTGCCTGTGATTGGAGCGGCAAGCCTGTCAGGTACGATACGCTAGAAAATTTTACACATGACATGATACGTCATGGGATGTTGGAGGAGACTCATGCCTAAGAAGTCCAACGCCTACTACAGCATGTGGGAAGGGTACGATCTTGAGCGTGAGCGAGTAAGCATGCAAAAGAGCCAAGCTGCATTTGCTAACATGCTTGGCATGAGCCATCGCATGTACTGCTATTACGAGCGCAACGAAAAGCCGATACCAAAAAGCGTTGAGTATGCGGTTCGATACGTTGTGAGGAGGGATTGCGATGATGAAGTGAAGCCCGAGCCTGTGCAAAAAGTTCAAGGTACCCTAACAAATTTTGATCTTACCAGAATAGAGCTTCTTGCGGATGCGGCGGACAAGGCTTCTGAGTTGCAAGAAAACACACATGTGAAAAAAATTTTACAACAAAGCTCTAAGGAACTGGACTTGTTGTTGTCAAAATTTGATAAATAACTTATCATTGGCTCTATGTAATTACAAAAGGGTACACTCATGGCTAACTTCATGGGGCCAATGGCACCACCACCGGCTGCTTCTGGGCAACCGCCGCAACTAGACATTCGCACAAATCCGAACCAGCGACAGCGGTTTCGCAATTTCATGCGTCAAAACACACGTCCTGCTGGAATGACTGGTGTGCCACCTATGTACCCTGCGTCACAAACGCCCTTTCCTGCGGCACCTATGCCGCCCATGGCTATGCCTGCTCCTGCGCCTATTATGCCTATGCAGATGGCACAGCCCATGCGTCCGCCTATGCAACAACCTATGGGGCCTGCGCGTAATGTAGATATTTTCTCACCGCAATATATGCAGGCACAGCCTCCTGTTGGTATGGCAGACGGCGGTGATGTGCCTATGCCTACTGTTGCACCAAATTCAAAGCAAAAAGATGTAATGCTGAGAATTGCGTATGATGAGGCACTGAGAGAAGGCGCTGTAGAAAATGCTTTGCGCCAGCTAGAAACTGACAGAGTGATTGAACGTTCAAAGCAGATGGAACTTGACCGCATAAGAGACATAGAGCGTCAAGATCGTTTGGATGCTGTCAAGCGCATGCGTCTTGAGGCAGAGCTTGCTGATAGAAACTACAGGCTCAAGGGTTTACTGACTCCGCCGGATCAGGGGCTAGAAGACGATCCGTTGTTTGCTTTGCCGATTAAGAAGGAAGACGGCGGTGCTGTACCACCACGCCGCGTAGACATTCGTGGTCAGGATCACATGTTGTCGTACATTACACCTGAAGAGGCTGGCATTTTGAAGGCTTTGGGCGGTGCTGGAAAGCCCGGCCCTATGGGTATTCCCTCTTACTATGATGAGGGCGATGGCATGGGAAGCTCTGGCGGCGATCAGGCTGGTCAGGCTGATGGCTCTCAGGGCGCTCCAGATGGTGGTAACGTTGGTGGTGGTGGGGACACAGCCACCCCCGGAGATCCCGGAGAAAGATCAGCGGCTGATGCTGCTCAAGCAGCCGCTGTCTCTGATGCCGTTGGAGAGCAAGCTGCTGGACAACAAGGTCAATATGATAGTCATGCTGGAGATACCACTGTATCAGACGCCGAAACTGATGACCCGGTAACTGCTGGCAAGCAAAGCAGTGAGTATGATTCAGAAGTTTCTATTTTTGGCGTTCCAGAAGATGAAAGAAACTTTGTTGAAAGAAATATAATTTCTAGAATCCAAGATAAAGGGCTAAAAGGTTTAAGCATTGAAACAGACGAAGAAGATCGTGTCACTGGGTATACTGCAGAGACTACTCCATTTGGCGCATTAGGTTTCTTGAGTAGTGTTTTTGATATGCCTGTAAGCACTTATACAGGCTTTGGCAAGGGCGCTGGTATTAGTGATGGGTCAGATATGGGGGGCGATAGAGCTTCTGAAATTGTTGACGAAACGATTGCTGCAACCACTGTTCCACAGCCTCCTGTTAGCAATGTTATGGGCGGCGTGGGAAGCTCATATGTGGCTCCGCCATCTTTGCCTTCTCCACTGGTTCCTAGCGATAGAGCTTACACGCCTACCAATTTACCAATGCCTGTAGGCTATGGCACTCCGCAAACTGGATATATTAATCCGCTGGCGTATTTGACTTCTGGCTTTCCTGTAGGTACGCAATTCTTTGCAGATGGCGGTCAGGTATTAGATCAGGCGGCTGGCAGATTTTTGGAGGCGCTGACAGCGGCGTAGTGTGGGCATGGACACCGCTTTTGACATTAACACGGAGTTTCTGACTGATGCTGAGTTAGAGGCTCTGGCGAAACACCTTGATAAATACAGGGAGCTTCACGACAGGGAGGAGTATCAAGACAACTTCCTAAAGTTTGTTAAGCATGTATGGCCTTCTTTTATTGCTGGATCTCATCATAGGATTTTTGCGGAGAAACTGGAAAGAGTTGCCCGAGGTGAGTTAAAGCGTCTGATCGTTAACATGCCACCTCGACACACCAAGTCCGAGTTTGCATCTTATCTGTTTCCTGCGTGGGTTATGGGGCAGAAGCCCGAGACAAAGATTATTCAGGCAACGCACACGGCGGAGCTTGCTGTTGGTTTTGGTCGTAAGGTCAAGAACCTTTTGGACAGTGAGATATACCGAGATGTGTTTCCTGAGATTCAGTTGGCGCGTGATGCGAAGGCATCTGGTCGTTGGTCAACTGACAAGGGTGGTGAGTATTACGCTGTTGGTGTGGGCGGTGCGCTGGCTGGTCGTGGTGCGAACCTGTGTATTATTGACGATCCTGTGTCTGAACAGGATGCGTTGTCACCAACCGCGCTGGATAACATCTACGAATGGTACACATCAGGTCCAAGACAGCGTTTGCAGCCGGGAGGCTCAATAATAATTGTGATGACGCGGTGGAGTATCCGCGATCTGACGGCGAAAGTGTTGCAGAAGCAGGCCGAGGGCGGGGCGGACAAGTGGGAAGTGGTGGAGTTTCCTGCGATCTTTCCCGATACCGACAACGTGTTGTGGCCCGAGTTTTGGAGCAGGGAAGAGCTAGAAGGCGTTAAGGCGTCTATTCCGGTAGCAAAATGGAACGCACAGTATTTACAAAATCCGACAGCCGAAGAAGGCGCTATTATCAAGAGGGAGTGGTGGAATGTTTGGGATTCTGATGAGCCACCTGCCTGCTCATACATCATCCAGTCCTATGATACGGCCTTCACGAAAAGCGAAAGGGCTGACTTTAGCGCTATTACAACGTGGGGTGTGTTTCATCCTAACGAGAGTGATGAGGCAGCGATCATATTGTTGGACGCTGAAAAAGGTCGATGGGAGTTTCCAGAGCTTAAAGACGCGGCATTGCGACTGTACGAAGAATTTGAGCCTGACTTAGTTCTGATTGAGCAGAAGGCGTCTGGGACGCCGCTCACACAAGATTTACGAAAAATGGGAATACCTGTGAGCGGCTTTACGCCGGGCAGAGGCGCGGATAAATTTTCCCGCATGAATGCCTGTGCGCCAGTCTTTGAATCTGGTATGGTATATGCTCCTGAATCGCGCTGGGCTGAAGAGGTCATAGAGGAATGTGCCGCATTTCCGAATGGGGAACATGATGACTTGGCGGATAGCATGACTCAGGCTATACTACGGTTTAGACAAGGTAGCTTTATTCGCACTCGTTCAGACGAGGAAGATGAGGATTTTTATAACTACAGGCGCAAAAGAGAGTATTACTAATGGGCAAAGTTAAGACAATGGCACAAGATGAGCTTGATGAGTTTCTTGACTCGTTAAGTAATTCTCGTAGAGATGTGTTTGAAAGCAAGGTTGACTCGCAAAGAGAAAGCGATCCTTTTGGCGTCATGCGTGACATGAAGGCTGGTAAGTACAAATATGGCGGCGCTGTCAAAAAGATGAAAAACGGTGGCTGTGTAATGCCCGGTCGCGGCGGAAAATTTAAGGGTGTAAGCTAATGGGCAAGACAAAAAAAGCTGATGTTCGCACAATGTCTCTTGAAGAATTAGAGCGTTACATTGAACAGTTAAAGCAGCCTGTTAAAAAGAATAAAGGCGGTATTATGGTATCCCCACGCAAGGCCATGGGCTATATGTGCGGCGGTCATGTGAAAGGAACAAAATAATGGGTAAAAACAAAATGCCTGGCGTACTGCCAAAGCCGAAACCGAAGACTTCCACTAACAAAGAGACTGGTGCCACACGCGGCGCTGGCGATGACAAAGAGTATATGCGTAAAGCAGCCGCTGCGAATATGGAAAGCGGTGGCGCAGTGCCGAAGCAATACAAAGGCTTTGCCAAGCTGCCTGAAGCTGTTCAAACAAAAATGGATCCTGCTGCGGCTCGCAAATACGAAGGCGGCGGCGAGGTTCGCGGCATGGGTCGTGCATATCAAGGAAAGCCGAGAGGTTGTAAGGTGCGGTAATGAAAACGATTAAGATCGAAATCAATGTAGATGATCTGATTCCAGACAACGGCTTTGAGCCTGAGATGGAATTTGCCTGTCCTGTTGCAACAGAAGATGCGAAGGTGAACGATGCCAATCGTCAATCGGCTATGGAAAACTACGCTTACGGTCCGGCGACAGAGACGTGGGAAAATAAAAATGCCCGCTGTGGTACTTGTGAGTATTTTGACATTCGATCCAAGATGATTTCTTGCATGGTTGCAGGCATTGGTTACAACGAGGGCATGGGTTATTGCTCTGAATTGAACTTTGCCTGTGACAAAGAAAACGTATGTAACTTGTGGGATCTTGGCGTTCCTGTCATTGATGGCATGGATTCAGAGATGAATCCTGATGACGATGGGAACCAGAGGGACATCCTGTAATGTTAGAAAGAGAAGCTGGGCGCTGGTTACGGTCTGCCCTTCTACCGTATCGCACCGTGCATGCTTCCCACACTGGCACTGATGCGCCGCGCCCAGCTTCACCCAAGGGGTTATTAGATGGCTGACGATCAAGGTATTATGGGAGCTTTCAAAGCTCCAACCATGAGCGGTCAGATGTTCAAGGATCTCGCTAACAAGACCAGCATGTTTACAGACCCTATGGGTAGTGAAACTCTAGGCGCTGTTAATCGTGCTATTGTAAGCGCTCCTGTTGATGCAATTGATCTTATAGGCCGTGTTGGTGATACGGCTTTACGCGGCGTTGCGTCAGGTGCGGGTAAGCTGGCGCAAGGTCTTGGCATGGGCGAGGGCATGGCTGACAGGCTCAAAAGAGATGTCTACGGCCTTGGTATTGCCGCATCTACTTTAGCTCCGACAGCCGCTCCAAGGCCGCGTGGCAAATCAAACAAGGCTCTTGTTATTGAAGCACAGAAAGATAAGGTCAAGTCTCCAGTCGCCAAGCAGAAGCTTGATGAGGATCTGGAGCTTGAAGCGATTGATGATGCCTTGAAAGACGCATATATGGATCTTGACGAAACGCTATCCATTCAGTCTGTTGATGACATAGCTATTACTGCTGATGAATTTGGCGATGTTTTTAGCAATAATTTTGCAATAGCAAGAGACGCTGGGAAAAATCGTGGAGAGTCTGTATCTGACGCTATTAAGATGACTCAAGATGATTTTAATGTTGTTATTGACCGCCCGATACAGGACAAAATATTTGCTCGCCTTGATGATGACTATGATTTTGGTGTAAAAAGAGAATTAAACCGCCGTGAGAAAGCAGCGGCAAACAAGGCCGCATTAGAAACTGAACTGGCTAAAGCCAGAAATGTTAACAATCCAATGCGTACAGTTAACATTGAAGACGCTACGCGGATGCAGAACGAAATTAGTGGCATGGGCATACCGCAACCAACGCCGCAGAAGCCAGCGCTTACTGTTATTGAAGGCGGAAAGGATTAAAGATGGCTGTTGAAAAAGGAATAGGTGCAGGCGGAGACGCTATGACACCGCAGGAACAAGCAGAAATTGATGTAGTTGATTTTCCTGCACAGCCCGGCATTGCTGAGATGGAAGACGGTTCAGCCATCGTTGGTGAGTTGATGGCAGAAGAGACGATGATGGCACAGGATGTGCCATTTGACGCTAACCTTGCAGAATTTATTGATGACTCTGATCTTTCTGTAATTTCATCTGATCTTGTGGGAGAGATTGAAGATGACATGTCGTCACGCCAAGATTGGGAAGACACATACAAGCGCGGCATTGATCTTCTTGGTATGAATTACGAGGAGCGCAGCCAGCCGTTTGAAGGCGCGTCTGGCGTTGTGCATCCACTGCTTGCTGAGTCTGTTACACAGTTCCAAGCGCAGGCTTATCGTGAAATGCTTCCTGCTGGCGGCCCTGTTCGCACACAGGTAGTTGGCGCTGATACGCCTGAAACATCACAGCAGGCACAGCGCGTAAAAGACTACATGAATTACATGATCACCTACGAAATGGAAGAGTATGATCCAGAAACGGATCAGATGCTGTTTTATTTACCGATCATTGGTTCAACCTTTAAAAAGATTTACTTTGATCCTTTGTTGCAACGCGCAGTTAGTAAGTTTGTGCATGCAGAAGACTTAGTTGTGCCGTACAGCGCGACTGATCTTTTAACATCACCGCGTATTACTCATGTGATCCGCATGGACAAAAACGAAGTTTTAAAGCTTCAGCTTGCTGGCTTTTATAAAAGCACAGATCTTCCTTCTGGTTATGATGCAGAAGACTACAGTGAAGTTCAGGAATCAATTGACAAGGCGCAAGGCGTACAATTGTCTGGCTCTGGTTCTGAGGAAGTAACCCTGTACGAAGTTCACACTTCTCTGGACATCCCGGGCTTTGAAGATATTGACACCGAGGGTGAACCGAGTGGCCTGAAACTACCATATGTTGTGACCATCATGGAGTCCACAGGCGAGATCTTGTCTGTGCGCCGCAATTATGATGAGCAAGACCCCCTGATGCGCCGCAAAGCATATTTTGTGCATTACAAGTTTTTACCTGGGCTTGGCTTCTACGGCTTTGGTTTGACGCACATGATTGGTGGTTTGTCACAGGCATCTACCAGCATTATGCGTCAGTTAATTGATGCTGGTACGCTGTCTAACCTTCCTGCTGGATTTAAGGCGCGTGGCGCTCGTATTCGTGACGAAGATGAGCCACTACAGCCCGGTGAGTTCCGCGATATTGATGCAGCTGGCATGGATATTCGTCAGTCAATTATGACACTGCCGTTTAAAGAGCCTTCAGCGACTCTGTATAGCCTTCTAGGGTCGCTTGTGGACGCAGGACGCCGCTTTGCGTCTATGGCGGACATGAAGGTAGGCGAGATGGGCGGAGAGACGCCTGTAGGCACTACAATGGCGATTATGGAGCGCGGCACAAAAGTGATGAGTGCCATTCACAAGCGTTTGCATTACTCACAGAAGCAGGAGTTTAAACTTCTTGCTAATGTGTTTGCTAGATTTATGGCACCTGCATACCCATATGCTGTTCCGGGCGCACCGCCTGAAATAAAGCAGATGGATTTTGACGAAAGAATTGACGTTCTACCTGTATCTGATCCCAACATCTTTTCTATGTCACAGCGAATTGCTTTGGCACAGACACAGTTGCAGCTTGTTCAGTCCAATCCAGAGATTCATGGCGGCCCGAAAGGTTTGTATTCAGCATATCGCAAGATGTATGAGGCGCTTGGCGTTACTAACATTGACACGATCCTGCCTGCTCCGCCAGAGCCACAGCCGATGAACCCTGCGAAGGAAAATCAAGAGGCTTTGCGTAACCAAAGACTGCAAGCGTTTCCACAACAGAACCATCAGGCGCATATTGAGGCTCATTTGGCGATGCTTTCTACGCCAGTCGCACAGGCAAACGCTAATATTGTTATGACACTGCAAGGTCATATTTCAGAACATATTGGAATGATGGCTGAAATGCAGGCACAGCAAGAAGTTATGGAGCAAATGGCTCCAGAGGCGCAGATGATGGCGCAACAAAATCCACAGATGATGCAACAAGTTCAGATGGAGATTGAAAACCGAGCCGCAGAGCTGGCTGGTGAGCTTACTGAACAATATGCACAAGCAGTTGCTCCTGCTGATACAACTGATCCGTTGGTAGCAATCAGGCAGCAGGAGCTTTCCTTACGCGGCGCAGAAATACAGGAACGTGCGCGGCAGTTTGAAGAAAAGCAACAATTGGAGCGCGAAAAAGAGCGCAACGATGTTCTTGTCAATCAACAGCGCATTGATCTCAGCGAGGAAGCAAACCAAGAGAAGGTTCGTGTAGCTGAAGAGCGCATTCAGACCCAGCGTGATATCGCTGCGGCAAACTTACGGAGTAAAATGCAATGAGCGCCAGTTCAATAAACAGAAAAGTGGCTGAAGTCGAAAAGGCCAAAAAGGTGGAGCGTAGAAATGCCATTGAAAAAAGGAACCAGCCAGTCAACGATAAGCCAAAACATATCGAAGCTGAGATCAGAAGGGTACCCGCAGAGACAAGCTTTAGCGATAGCCCTGTCGTCAGCCAAGAAGTCCAAGAAAAAAAGCCCGTTGAAAAAAAGAGCGTCTTCAAAAAAAAGAAAGCCGCGAAAAAAGGCTGAAGGCGGCGTAATTAAGTCGTTTTCGCCTATTGCTAGGCCGCAAAGGTTCCAAGGAGTGTTTTGATGAGTGGGAAAAAAGATACACCGCCTCTAAAAGACGTTCTTGCTGGCCTTGAAGATGAGCAGCTAGAGGCTTTGAAAGAAGCTATTAAAGCAGGAAAGAAAGGATACACTTATGATCACAAAACTGGTCAATATGGGTTCAAAATGTCTAAGGGTGGCCTTGTTGCCCGTGGCATGGGCGCTGTCATGCGTAACAAGCCTTTTAAAATACGTTGAGGATTGGTTGGACAAAATCATTGAAAGGGATCTTGGTAAGTGACGGTTGATAAGTTCCTTGAATGGAAAATATTACCAAGATTTATGATGCTGATGAGCACAGCCATGTCGTGGCGGTGCGCTGAGTGGTTTATGGAATTGCCAGATCCTACAGCGAGTCAGAGTGCTTTCGTTTCTGTCGTGATGGGCGTTATGACAGGTGTTTTTGGTATATGGATGGGGCATGAGCATAAGCCAGCCCTTGCGAAGGAAAAATGAAAACAGTGTGGGTAATGGTGTGTTTCTTTGTAAATTCACCAACTGATATTTTGATTGAAACAAGGTCGCAACATGAAACTATTTCTAAGTGTCATGTTGCCAGTACGCTGCATGGATTTGACAATGATGACCCTAATGAGTGTGTTTGTGTACAAGCACGACAAAAATAATGTTTAAGGTTATTGTTTTAGCTTGTAGTGTTGCTTTTCCAACAGATTGTTGGGAGTATCACGACACAAGAGGCCCATATGAAAGTATGGAAATATGTACGAAACGGGCTTATAAGATGGGTAATGACATAGCAACAATACATGAGGGCCGCATTATGCCCCGAAAATTTCGTTGCGTACCGTTAAAAGGGACACAGTTATGATAAAATGGCTAAAATGGCTAAAATGGCTAAAATGGCTAAAAAGATTGTGGGTAAACCGATCTATTGATGTATCACAGCATCGGCAGCACACAACAAAATACGAAGATTTGTGTATGTGATGACAAAGGTTGAAAGAGAAGTAGCTGCCAGAATGAATGACGGCACCGAGATTACAATACCTTTGCGTAATCTCATATCCATGATAGCTGCCGCAAGCATTGCTACTTGGGCGTACTTTGGGCTAACTGAGCGTATTAGTTTTTTGGAACATAATCTTGAACTGACTATGCAGGAGGTTGAAGAGAACGATGATTGGATTGATAACTTTCAGCCGCCAAAAACTGTGCAGGATACAGTGAGCAGGGTGCATGAGTTAGAACTAGAAATAGCTAGGCTTAAACTGCTGTTGGAAAATAAACAATGATACAGGCTCTGATTGGCCCAGTCACTGGGATACTAGACAAGTTTATTGAAGACAAAGACCAAAAGAACAAGTTGGCCCATGAAATCGCCACTATGGCGGAAAAACAGATGCACGAAGCCAACATGGGGCAAATCGAAATTAATAAGGCCGAGGCTCAGCACAGAAGCATATTTGTGGCAGGCTGGCGTCCTTTTCTCGGCTGGGGTTTGGCGTTTGCCATGATATGGCACTTTGTATTAGCGCCTATGATTATATTTGGTTTTGCATACGCTGGCATGGAAGCGCCACGGTTGCCTGCATTTGACATGGACAGCTTAATGACTGTCTTGTTGGGAATGCTTGGTTTAGGCGGTCTTAGGACTGTAGAAAAAGTTAAGGGCTTGACAAAGTAATGGATGGACTACAATTAGCTGAGTATCTTTTGAAGGACATACGCCAACATAAGGCTGATTTAACGCAGCGTTTGGCGGATGGTTCGATAGGCGGCATGGACGACTATCGGTTCATAGTGGGGCAGATACGCGGAATGACCTACTCTGAAGATTTGATCAAATCCGCGATGAAAGGCGTAGAGCTAGAGAATGGCTAAAAAACTATTCGTCCCTGAGAGGATGGCTAAGAAACCTGAAGTCAGCGAAGTACCAGCGGCTATCAAAAAAGGTTTTAATCAACCCGAAGACTTAAATCAAAAAAACACCGAAGACCCATCACAGATGGATCTTTCTGCTATTGAGCGATTGCCGCAACCTGTTGGTTATCGCTTGCTTGTTATTCCTTATTACATGAAACAGAAGTCGGCTGGAGGAATCATTATTCCTGATTCAGTTCGTGAGCGTGAGAGCTTTGCAACTGTTGCTGCTTATGTAGTTAAAGTCGGCCCTGACGCATATATGGATGCTAACAAGTTTCCTTCAGGAGCTTGGTGCCATGAAAAATCATGGGTGTTAATGGGAAGATACGCAGGTAATAGGTTCAAAGTTGATGGTTTAGAGGTAAGACTTATCAATGATGACAATATTATAGCAACAATACTTGACCCAGCAGATATTTCATATGTATAGTGTGGGAGACATGAGCATGAACGAAAATCAAGAAGCAATGGCAGAAGATCAGCAGGAAACTGTGTCTTTTGATTTTGACGATGACAACAATGTTGCATCGCCTGAAGACCTTTCTGCATCTTCTGAAAAAGAAGAAACCCGAACAATTGTTCGTGATTCTGAAAACAGCGCTGACGAAGATGAGCTAGAAAACTATAGTGACAATGTTCAAAAGCGCATTAATCAGTTAACAGCAAAGCGTAAGCAAGCCATCGAGGAAGCCGAGGCTGCTTACGCCTATGCTCAACAGGTGCAGCAACAGAACGAGGAGATGAAGAAAAAGCTCTCCGATCTGGATAAAGGCTACATCAGTGAGTATGGGTCAAGAATTGAAAGCCAAGGTCAAGCGGCTCAACGCATGTTGCAGGAAGCATACGATGCTGGCGACATGGGTAAAGTTGCAGAGGCTCAAAAGGTTATTGCAAAGCTTGCCATCGAAGAGGAGCGGTTACGCATTCAGAAGGCTCGCTCTGAGTCGGTTGAAGCAGAGCAACCGCAGCCACAGCAGGTTCAGCAACCGCAACGGCAGCCTGAGTACGATCAAAAGCTTGTAAATTGGATGGGAAAAAACCCTTGGTTTGGCAACAACGGCGATATTGTTATGACCCGTGGCGCACAAGCCATCCACGAGCAACTTGTTGCTGGTGAAGGTTTTGACCCAACAACAGATGAATATTATGCGGAAATTGACAAGCGTATGCGTCAAGAGTTTCCGCACAAGTTTCAGGGGAAGCGGCAAAACGCCCAAGCCGTTACTCCTGCGTCCAGTGGACGGTCAGCTACCAAAAGTGGGCGGAAAAAGACGGTGGAATTAACGCCGGGACAAGTGGCTTTTGCCAAAAAAATGAAAATTCCTCTGGAACGGTATGCTCAAGAGGTCGCTAAACTGGAAAGGAAGGAAGCGTAATGTCTGATCGTGCAAGCCGGGATTCGCAAACCCGTGAAAATCAAGCGAGAGTAGCAGATTGGCGTCCAGCTTCAACCCTTGAGGCTCCAGAAGCACCTGTTGGTTATAAGCATCGTTGGATTCGTGAGTCAGTCATGGAATATGATGATCGCAATAACGTGCATAAGCGCCGCCGTGAAGGTTGGGAACTTGTTAGGGCAGAAGACTACCCTGACTTTGATGCCCCCGTCATTGATGAGGGAAAGAACGCTGGCGTGATTGGTGTTGGTGGTCTGGTTCTAGCCAGAATGCCAGAAGAAATCGCGGATCAACGTAACTCTCATTATCAGAATGTTACAAACAATCAAATGGAAGCTGTGGATAGAGACTGGATGAGAGAATCAAACGCCTCTATGCCAAAGCTTAAACCGCAACGTAGCTCCTCTGTGTCCTTTGGTGGACCCAAAGGGGTAGCTGACAATTAGGAGAATAAGAGATGGCGAATAAAGACGCATCTTTTGGCTTGCGCCTTCATAGCGCAGGCGGCGGCTCCGCTCTTGCTCATATGCAAAACAAGTATCGTATTGCTTCTAGCTATGCGACTGCAATTTTCCAAGGTGATCTTGTAGAAGTTCTCACCGCTGGTACAATTGGTCGTAAAGCTGCTGGCGAAACAGATCCAGTTTTGGGTGTGTTCAACGGGTGCCGTTATACTGACCCTACCACTGGTAAGGAAACTTTCTCAAACCACTACCCGGGTTCGATTGCCGCTTCAGACATTGAAGCGTTTGTTATTGACGCCCCGCATGCCAAGTTTGAGATACAGGCCGATGACACATTCCCCGTCGCCGACCTATTCGGAAACTTTGACATTGTAGACACAAATTCAGGTAACAGTGATTCAGGAATTTCTGGAACTGAGCTTGATGTCACAACTGGCGCGACTACCGCTGGCTTACCTCTCAAGGCCATGGACATTTCCACTGACCCTGAGAACAGCGATGTAGCTTCTGCCAACACCAATGTCATTGTCATCATCAACAATCACCTGTACTCAGGTGGTACTGCTGGCTTGGCATAAGGAGGCTGAATAATGGCTATTTCTCGCGCACAACTAGCGAAAGAGCTAGAACCCGGCCTCAACGCCCTGTTTGGTATGGAGTATGACCGTTACGATGCGGAGCATGCAGAGATCTACGAAACAGAGTCTTCAGATCGTGCATTTGAAGAAGAGGTAATGTTGGTCGGTTTTGGTAACGCCCAAACTAAAGCAGAGGGCGCTGCTG
>WLWE01001142.1_pt1 | contig 20721 bp, 22 predicted proteins | sample 6718301 | NCBI WGS metagenome assembly WLWE01 (sample SAMN12718691, study PRJNA515312) | sponge metagenome | isolation source: marine sponge | host: Mycale hentscheli | place: New Zealand: South Island, Marlborough, Capsize Point | collected 2003-05-01 | reverse complement strand
GATTTACACTTGATAAAGAGTTCATTATTATAGTAAAGATACAGTCTATATTTGTCTTTCATATATAAGTATAGAAAAAGATATATCTTTATGTAAAAATTATGTAAAAATTTGATAATGGTATAGTTGATACATAGTAAATATAAACTAATAATGATGTCACCTACCACAGAAGTGAAGCCATCGCAGGTAAACCAACTCATGAAAGAGAATGAGAAACTCAAAGCAGAGAATGAGAAACTAAAAAATGATTTTCAGAAAGGCTATGATGAAGGACTCGAAGAGCATGTGGTAGATAAAGAATATCTAGATGAAAAAGAAGAGGAGATTGATACACTCAAACAGCGAGTCTGTGATAGGAACACATCTCTCAGTATTGTAAAGGAAGAGAATGCTAAACTCAAAGCAGAGATTGCTAAACTCACCAAACGAAATGATATTATTAATCTTATGGTGAAAATGGTGAAGGAGGATATGATTACTGAAATTACGCAAACAGAACGTGGTCTCAAAGTGGTGAGTGCCAAACTCAAAGAGGAGGTTGAAGAATTCAAACGGCAAGTCTGTGATAGGAACATATCTCTCAGTGTTGTAGAGGAAGAGAATGCTAAACTCAAAGAGGAGAATTATACACTCAAACGGCAAGTCTGTGATAGGAACATATCTCTCAATATTGTAAAGGAAGAGAATGTTAAACTCAAAGAAAAGAATGCTAAACTCACCAAACTACCTGAAATTATTTATAATATGATTGAAGCGATGAATTGGGACGTCTATGCTGAGATTGAGAAGTATGTAGAATGAGATAAATAAATAAATAAGTCATAGGTAGGATTAGTTAGGTTTTTTTTATCTCTGATTGTAATCTCTCAAAGACCTCTTTTGCTAAATCTGTATTAAGAGTTCGTATCCGTTCAATTTTAAATATTACTGATGATCTTAAAGACACAGGAGCAGGTGATCCATCTGGCTCAGTGATAGATACAGCTATTGAAGATAATCTTGTAGGTTTGGTGATTGTAAATGAGATATCTGTTTCTGGTGATATGTAGAAGTCTCCCACTGGGTTCTGCTTATTCACTATAGACACTATCGGCATACGGGTATTCCCTGTACCATCTATAAAGGATGAATTACCGATTATATCACTGCGGATATTATAATAGCCGTTAAACATAGAGATTGGATATTTCTGAGCAGATATCTGAATACTTGTTGCTGATTGATTAATAGGAGGCAACCATCGAATGAGTTTTAAATCTTGATTGACAGCAGAGTCGGCAGTTGTAGCAATAGGGATCGTATAATTCACTAACATCTCGCCATTGTATTTGGTGATACCAAATTGATTTTGTATCCATGATTTTGTATCAGAGCAGTCTATGGTCGCATTTGTGGTGACTATATTCAGATTTGTAGAATTGTCTAGATTAATGATTTCATTTCTGGTTGTTGTATCTTTGTTGAACTGAGCATAAGTAAATCCTAATCTACCCCATAGACCTTGATTCCATGAATCTTCCTCCAAGCCGAAATCTTCGATAAAGATGCCTGTTGTTGTATCATAGATTGTCAGTGGTTCTAAATTAAAGTTCATTCTCCGTAGTTTCCTCTCATGTTCAGACCCTGCTAAATAATATGATGACTCACGATTATAAGGATATTGAACAGGTGAATACATCTCATAATCTTGCTCTGGATTAATCTTGTATACATCTACGGCTCCTTGTGAAGGATCAAAATCAGTATTATCTAACGGTTCTATTTGCTGTAAATTACCTTTATTCAAAGGAGTGTGGAGACGAGAGAAGAAGAAATTAGTTCCATTAAATCCAATCTCTGGCTTATCTGCTCCGCAATATATCTTATTATTTACATATCCTGTATCTAATTGATCACTCTCTTGTAATCTTAATAATCGTGCGTCTATATCGGGATAGATAGGGACAGTAGCATCTGGTTGTGCTAATCCTGACCCAGCCATTGCTGGATTTGTTCCATTGGTGACTGTTTGGACGTCCGCTGCTCCTCCTCCCGGATTTGTAGTTCTGGTTGTATTCGCATATCCATACTCACCCTTTCCAGATTGTAAATTAATCATAGATGTCCCCCAAGCATTCCAGTGTCTATCAAATCCTATTTTAGTCTCTGCGGCTATCCTTGTTCCATCTCCATAATTGTGAAAGAAAGATTCAGGTAATCCTATATTCTGAGTGATTGCTTTTGTATCTTGAGAGAAAGTCAATAAATTAGGATAAATGATTACATGATTTGTATTCCCTAAAAGAGTATCAGCAGCAATAGATCTCCCTAAGAATCCATAAGTGAAATTACCTGATTGATAATTACTCATTGATACAGGTACCTCATAAAACTCATCCTTCAATGATTCATCATAGTGAAAGTAGAAAGGATTAGATTGGGACTTAGTATTTAAATCTCTGTTAAATGTAGGGTCTAAAGCAGGATCTGTTCCAAATCGCTTCCCAGTCCCTCTGTAATCATAATAGGATTGACCTAATTTCCAAAACTGATTTTTAGGACCTGAGCGGATATCAGTAGGATCTACAAATCTATTGACATCAAAGGATATAACATCACAATTTGAATATCTTGTATGATCCGCCTGTACAAATGAATCCATGTGAGCATATCTAGCATTGTCTTTGGTTATATACACTTCACCTGAGGCAGTATCATAGTATGGATTTATGACTGGATGATACATTCTTCTCACAGTATCCTCAGAGAATAATTCAGGATAATGTCTCTGACTTTCTACGTATGCTTTGAAGTTCAGTATTTGTGGAGAGGGTCTTCGAGGGGTCGCAACGATACCATCTACTTTTCCATTAATTGTCGCAAAATAGGGTATATTCAAGACTAATCCCTCAGTTAACTTATTAGCAACGACCAAATTATTAGTCGTAGGGATACCAAAGATATCATTTAACTGACAACCTGTCTCATATATTTCAGGTCTCTTACAGGCGATATATTTATATCCATTATAATAAAAAGCAGCATCTGAGTCAGTTGCTACATTTACATCATAGACAGGTGGGACAGCAGCAGAGAGTGTTAAATGAACCCCTCCCGCAGGCGCAGTGACATCCGCGAGAGATGTAGTAGGACCATTGAAGAGTGCTTTTTTATAAAGAGTTTCATTTTGTAATGCCTCTGACCCACATTCAAATGATTGATAGGTTTGTGATTCTACTCGTTTATTCAATATAAAATTAACATTTGGATCAGTAGCACTCACAACTTTGTCTTTTAAATCTTCTCTTTGTTGAATAGATGTCTTTTGTAATTGTTGAGTAAGACTATCCGCGATTGTTTTCGCAGCAGAAAAACCGATATCTGTTTCTAATTCAATCTTTTCACGAACTATATGATAATCAAAGAACTCTGGCTCCCTCGCATAATAGGGAGCATGATAAGTCCCTTGTTTTGTAGCATCCGCAGTAAAGACTAATCCTGGTTGATTTGGATTGACATTGAATGTCTTTGTCATGATCGTGTATCTTGAATTATCATTTTTTAATATAAAATGAACAGGTTCTCCTAATTTAGGTTCTGTTGCTGGGAGGACAGGTGCCTCATAATTTAAAAATGCCCTGATATCTGAAGGAACAAATCCATAGTAATTCGCCTCCTCTTTATCTGTTGTTGCTTGATGACTTGGATACTCAACGTGTGTTCTCCCTAACAAGACTTTGTCTATAGATGACCAGTAATTATCCTCTACAACAAGAGATGCTACGAGTTCAGAAGTAGTCTTTATAAATCTTCTAGGTAATTGAATATAATTAAGAGCATCCATTGTCTTGTAAAAATTGATGACTGTCGATGCTTTATTATCTTTTAATTCAATCGTATCATTAATGACATCATTATCTGAATACGTAATATAAGATCTTTTAGTTGATTGCTGATATTCTGTTTTAATCGCTATGTCAACATTGTACTTAATAGTTTTCTGTTTATTTAATCGTTTGCCCCTGAACTCTATCGGATTATCCTGACCAGATCCTACATCATTCACATAAGAACTATATACTGATACTTTATCGTTCGGTATCAGTTGTATTGTATTGTTCTGCTGGTTTACCCATGTAGATGGTTCACTGTCTTTCTTTATGGTTGCTGATTGCCTATCACACTCAACAAGGATCGTATCTATGTATTCAGACATTTATATATATATACATTATAAATTAAATCTCTTTTTAAATGACCGAATGTTTTCGATGCGACTCGTTGATGGTCCCCAGAGTATCCAGCGACTTAATGCTCCTGCTGACTCAGGATTAGACCAGTTCTCATTTTTTCTATGTCTATCAAGATATCGTTTTCTCTGTGCTTTATCCATAGTGATGGTATAATCTGGGGCTCCGGCTTGACCAAAATACGTCTTTTTAGTTCTACCATTATCCCTTGTGAAGATGGCGACTAATTTTTTAACTGCTTTATCAGACTTCTTAATAACAACTGAAACCATTATATTAAGAGTGTATATAAAAAATAAAAAACATTTTAAATTATTATCCTCATGCGTTCATTATAGACATCAGGCCGCCTTCTAATACTGCCAGGCGACTGTATTCAACATAAGATCTAATAGTGTAAGTAGATCCAGCAAGAGGAGCAGGAAGAACTGAAATATCAGTCATATCCTCTGCCTTGTAATGTAATTCGATGCCGCGAACTCCTACACGGCCCCCAGTCAGGCGAGTAGCAACATACCACTGATGACCCGAAATACCATGTCTCTCATCATTCTGGACGTGATTATCTAAGAAGTTAAATGTGGTATATCCGGCATTTCCATCTTTACAATAACCATCACGAGTGACATATAATAGACCTTCATTTTGAGTGTAATGACTGAATAGACGTGCTTTATTACTGATAGAAGTAGGGAACTCAAATCGGTCATTGTATCGGATATTATATTGAACAAGACCCGTTTTAGCAGCATCCGCAGGATTCTGACTGGGACTCATAGAATTGTATGGACCAAGACACGAATAATCACGTTCAGGGCGAGAGACCATTGTAATCACACGGGAACACAATCGATTCGCCATACCAAGATTAGCGACAATACCCGATGCTAATTGAGTATGACTTACAGATTGTTTCGAAAGTCTGTAATCAGGGAAACTGAACTCAATACGGGGATTTGCCTCAGCATACCGAGCCATTAAATCAGAATCAGTATAGAATACATAATCAGCACAGAACTTTAACTCATTACGGTCAATTAGATACGAAGCATGACCATCCGAAGATACAACACGTTTATCAACAGTCGGAGACCAGGTGAGTTCAATGGATAACTGCTGATCTATCATGTATAGAGGCAGATTATGGGTCTTGAGGAAGGGGAAAAGGTCCGAAAGATCCACTGAATAGACTGGACTCTCCGCAGCAGCTCCTCCTTTGATATCAGCAAAAGGCTGGACTTGTAAATTGACTCCTTCAATATTCTCTCCGACACTAGTCCCACGATCGCCTCCGAGGGTATAATCGCGACCATTAGAAAGACCATAGGCGAGTGCCTCTACATCAGACTGAATGGTATTCTCTCCAACAGCGGCTCCGTCAAGTTTTCTGAATATAAACTCAGTACCCATACAACGACCTGTCGTATATTGCTCACGAGCAATTTGAGTTTCATTATTAATCTGAGCAGATTTAATCTGGTGAAGAGAGGACCAATCACTGATTTCATTTAAGACTTGATTGCCTACCTTTAAGACAGCACGCTCAATTACTGAACCAATTCCAACAGTCGGGGGCATGGTGACCCCAGTTGTAATTGCCGCAGCAGGGACAAGACTTACAAAGAGCTTACTGTGGCTATGGAGCCACCCTTTCTGCTGTAAATCAAATCTACAAAATCCGGGACCAGTAGTAGTCGCCTCTAAGAACGTAGCAGGCTCCATAATATCTGTTTCAATGTTCTGCTCTAAATTAGCAGGGACAGTTTGAAGACGTAGAAGATCAGGTACTTGTGTTCCGCTCATATTTATTTTATACTATGACTTATAAATAATATAAAAAATTAAAATTAAAAAAAAACGATTAATGTATAGAAAATTATGCTAATCGATAATATCCATCTTTGTCTCTGATGATTGATATTCGTTCTTCTTCTAATTCATCACCTGATTCTTCTTCACTTTCTGTACCAGTTTCTCCTTCATAATCTGAATCACTATCATCTACATCTTCAATTGCTTTCTGTGCTAACTCATTAATATCTATTCCTCTTTCACGGCATAGTCTCCTGAAGGCATCCATTATCTGATCCATGTTCTACTATATATTTATTAAGATAATAATCTTTGTGAAAATTAATACATTTTTTTGTTGATAAATGTCTAGCACGATGGGACATTGAATAACCTGATCCACAGGGACATTGGATATACATTGAATCATATATTTTTTTATCTTGTAATATCTTGTCTCTGTTTTTCAAATATAATAGTTTTCTATCTTGTTCTTTTTGCTCTTTAGATTTGTAAGAACAAATCTTATTCACTAATTGTCCTTGATGCCTATCTATCCATTTTTGCTCATGCTTATGTAATTCTTGTAAAGACTCACAGGGGACTGCCTCGACTAATTCAATCTTATAATCACCATTTTTAATGATATCTTGAGATCCACATCCATATCCATCTTTATATTTACGGGCATCGTGTTCGTGTCCACTTAATCTTTGTCTTAATGATTGAATCGTAGATCCGATGTATATATTTTGATTTGTATTATCAATGATTTTATAAATCTTACTATCAATGTATTTACTCATTTATTCTTAAAGATATAATAGTTTTCAATTTTAAACTCACGACATGACCTGAATGCCCCCAGATCCATCGAAGACTACAGTCGCCTTCGATTTGTAGTAAATAAATACAGACATAGGATGGTCAGTGACTAGTGAGTTTTCAATAGAAAGACCCCACTGCTCTTTACTGAAATCCTGCCCCGAGTTAAATTGTGAGTAGCGGATACCTAAACCGAATAAAGGACCTCCATCAATCTGTGTTTTATAATCATTTTTACCTGATGTATTCACCATCTTGTAGTTGCGATTTTGGTTAAGAGCGGATAGAGATGTGCGACTTATCATATACTCTGGAATGACTGCCTCCGCAAACTGGAGAGCAAGTTGAGAATCAGCAGTGACAAACTCACCACCATACTCACCCGCTCCCGGAGGTAGGAAATCAGCATTCAATGCCTCAGTCTTATTAGTTGTAACATCATAATCTAATGGATATTTAGATCCACCTTTGAGGAACTGAATACGAGTTGTATGTACTAAATCACCAGGAGCTCCCAACTGACTTGGATAAGTTGTAGCAAGACCATTCGCAGCAAGAGTATTGATATTTTCAGAGGGGCAGAAAGTGACAAAGGCACTCTGTAGATTTTTAAGACCTACATCATACTGGATCTGAGCATTGCTCGTGTTAAAGGTCGTGTAGAGAGACGAAATGGTATTGAACTCCATAGCACCCGAGGTCTGGGAAGCCATCTCACCCATCTTGTCCTCTGGGATATCAAAAACCTCACATGTTAGAGATAAATCAGAGAGAACATAGTGAGCCTCTTGATTTGCTAAATTAGTCGTCCCATTCTTGGAGAAGAGACAATTACTATCAGGGGACAGGTGAAGTTCTACGCGAAAAGCCCCAAAAGAGGACTCCATAAGATTGATACTAGAACCTCCCATTATGAATCCACTCGGGAGATGACAACTGAACTGATTTTTTCGACCTGCTCCCGCAGCAGTCCCCGCTGGTGAACATACAACATTCTGGAACATAGCCTCCGCATTCGGCTGGATAAGACATGTTTCATTTAAATGTCCCGTTAAATCTTCTTTAGATGAACTTAATCCAAGGTAGGAACTCATATATCTGTTGTAATGCCGGATGTGTTCTACAATCTGTGACGATTTTTGATGACGGATGACTAACTGATCCCAAAGGGCAAAGATACCTAGGCGATTGTCAGCAGTGATCGCCGTAGCACCATCAGCAGCGAGGACTGGTTCGCCCAGACCACCCGCAGAAAACCCCTTGTTGAAAGTCACGTTCCCGTTAATCCGGATTGATCTCGGATCTAAAATAGCATTCTGTGCTTGGACAGTGAAGGATAATTGTGGAAATCCACCTTTAAAGGAAATAGTTGCGTCAGAATTCACATTGTCGGGACGAAGCTCTATAAAACGACTAGTCATTATTTATATATAATGATAGTTAAAAAATAAATAGTAAAAATAATAATAGTTTTTTAGAAGTGATTTGCTTTGATTCGCAGTAGTATAATATATTTATAGCAGAGAGCATCTGTCTTTGATTTGAATTGCTTTCTTACTTGTTTTATTTTACTGATTGAAAATATCCAATGATTTTTATCCCTATTAGCATAACATATATATTTATGACCTGACTTATTACTTTTATATTTATGAGGTGGATTCTGATTTTCTCTTTGTTCTTTACTGGTCGCCCATCGTAAATTACATAATCTATTATCACCTCTAATTCTATTGATATGATCTACTGTTGGTTTATTCTCTGGATTTGGGATGAAATGTTCTGCTAATAGTCTATGAATAAATAAATGTTTCTTCTTCCCATCATTATGTAAATGAACACTTTTATATCCGTTTGTATTAATATCAATCTTCAAAAAATGAGGTTTAGAATATTGATTTTTAATTCTATGATTGCCTTTCGCTAAGATAGAACCATTTCTAAAAATTAAATAATTCGGGAAATCTTTGATCTCCATGTTGTTACTACACTATTACTATGTTATCAATTTTTTAAGTCATTACATCAAGACTTGAACATATCCCTGGCGAATTTGGATCCTTCGTAAATGACAGACAAAACTAGAAAACATCTTGGGCTTAGTTGGGGCAGTTGTTTCAGAGTAATCAAGATTACAAATGAGGTCTTTGTTCCTCAAATCAAACACTCCAGAATTTACAGCGAACCCGCGGCCGACACAAAAGTTGCTCATAAACTGGGAGAAGTCCCGAGGCATAATACCAGAATTATCTAATGTCTTCTCTAATTCAAAGAGATGAATAGCAGAGATAGATTTACGAGTAGCAACTTTGCGTGTGTCCACAGGTCTTGAAGGGACCATCTTGCCATCTATCTGGAACTGTACTGAACTTAAGAAATCACAGCAACCACTGATACCCGAGCGTGCCGAGTTGAGTCTGATATCCATTTCATCCTGGGTGACCTCATAAGTCCCATTACTCGATACTAATGCCTGTTGACCATAGACACTTGAATCAGTAGGTAAGATAATTATTGATTTAGCACGACTATTGAGAGCATGGACTTGGAAGGATGCTTGCCTTTCACTTGCTAAGAGTGAGTTTTTATAATTAGTCGTAGAATAAATATCAAACTCTATGGAAGACCCTTCACGTGCTTTCGCGAGCATCTGCTGTTTGTATCTTGGATCAAGTTTGACCTCTGCTACAACAAGATTTAGATTACTGACTGTGTAAGATAGAGTGAGAGATGTAGCATCACGGAAACCAGTAGAGATACCACATGACTGAGTCGCTCTACCAAGACCTGTCCCTGCTACTCCTTCAAGATTACCCACAGCATTCGCGAGTTGAAGTGTAGCAACGTCTGGGGTGACTTTAATGTAATCCCAAGTCCCCGCACCACCAGCAGGATTCCAAGCAAGATTAATCTTTTCAATCTGACCAATTCGGAAATCAGTCTGTGCTCCCCCATTCCCATTGGTGAATGTGCTTTCAAGTGCGGCAGCAGAATCATACTGAACAAACCGAATGACCTCACCTACGACAAAGGGGAACTTTTCTACCGATGAGCAAGAGTTCGCAGCACACATAAAATATACGTGATTCAGGGTTACATCACCACCATTAGAGATGAGGTCAGGACCATCAGCGGCTGCCCCACCAGCAGGGGTCGCATTCACCCCAGCAAGAATGGGATTTAGTGTCCTGCGGCGGTCTTTAACAACCGAGTCTAACTGACGGATAATACGAGGAGCAGGCATAAAATCAATTTCAATGTAAAGACCAGTCATCATATTAGGATAGATAGAACCAGAGAAAATACCAGATAGTTCTAGAGGAACACATGCTTTCACCGTATTCTTCATTGTTGTGTGAGAATAGGCAGTGTCGACGGCGACCCCTCCATCAGTTACTTTCTTGAACCAAGGATTAGTGAGGACATCAGCCATATCAGACTTAGACGCACCACGACTGGATGAGCAGGCAGGATGGTAATCAGTGCCTCCCTGAGTCAGTGCCTTCATACCTTTGATTGATTCATCTGTATCATAATCAGATTTAAGAGAAACTAATTGATTGTATCCTACAATCTCCTCAAGTAAAACACGATCATCTAAAGAATATATGCGCAGATTTTCAACCATCATGCCGCATCCCGCAGGATCAACTTGGAGGCGAGTGACCCCTGCCTCCCGACCGCCCCCGGAATGAGCAGCAACTGGGTCATCAATCACAGCATCAAACTCAAGATAACAGGATTTCCCATCAATAAACTCAGTAGATTTAGGGACTACAAATGAAACTTTCCGCGATGAAGCAGAGACTGTGTGAGTGAGACCCTGATCAGCAGGGATACTTATTTGTTCTTCGCCAATTCGTACAATATCACCTTCTGCTTCCCAATAACTTGACATTTTATGATTTAGTTTACAAATAAATTAAATATCTTAAATAAAAAAAAAAGATGTATGTTATTAGAAAACTATTATGGTCTTAGGAGCAGAAGTCCAAGATATGAGTGTAGATCAACTCGCTGGGGCGATTGTTCTCGTTTTAGGAGCAATTGGATCGTTGCTTCTGGTCATTTGGCAGAGTCGCTGTGCTTGTAGATGTCGCATAGGTATATCAGATAAATGTTATCTATTTGATTGTGAGAGAAAACCTCCGCCAGATGGTGAGAAAAAGAAAGAAGATAAAAAGGGCGATAAAAAAGGCGATAAAGATAAAGATAAAGATAAAGATAAAGATAAAGATAAAGATATAGAATCACAATCGCCAAAAGAGGAACTAGTCCCAACAAAATCTAAAGAATTAGAATATGTATCAGATCCAATCCCTTAAAGTATAAGTTAAAACTCAGATTTTAATATATCGAAGTTAATATGAGTTATGATAGATTGAAATGGTCAGAACCAGAAATTCAAAAAGATGTATCTCTCAATCAACGATACAAGACCATCAATGAACTAACTCAATTACCCTTACCTCCTGAAATTATCCGTAAAATGATAATGCTTTTCAAGTATCAGTGTCTTGAAAAGCATTATAAAAAAAATTATAGAAAAGTATTATATCAATTAAAACAGAGATTTCGCATCAAGCGGAGGCTGCTTTCAAAGCAAAGTGGTGAGCCTTCTCCATCTCCTCCTGTGTTTTGTTGTGAAAAGCAACTTGCTTCTGATGTAGTCGATCTTGACTACATGCTTTGTCCTTAGCAAAATCAAGTTGACATTTCAATTTACTGATTGTATCTTCCATCGCTCGACAATCCCTTTCATGTTCTGCCTCTAGTTCTTTAATTTTCTCTTTGTGTTCTTTCTTCGTGATCATATTTCCATCATCTCGAAGTTCTTCAATCTCCTTTTGTAGTTCTTCAACCTCTTCTTCCCAGTAATCCCTCATCGCTCTGACGTGCCTGCGACGATTTATAGTCGCATTAGGATCACCTATATATTCACCTGCTTTCTCATCCCAAATAAAATGATAATGCTGAGCGATGACAGTATTCCATAATCCAGACAAAGCACCCTCCTTGTCCCATACCTTTCTATTCTTCACCATACTCGTCCATTTCTTCTTACCCATAAACTTCATCGCATAGTGCTTCACAATCGCTAACTCTTTCGGATCATCACCAATCTTCCTCGCATTTTCAATAAATGATTCCATAGTATACTTAATACAAATATCTTTAAATATATACTAATATTATTAATATAAATCATAATATGAGTAATATCACATCATCTGAAAAAAACTCTAAACTACTACTATTATCAACCTTCCCAAAATATTTTATATTATTCTATAGCAACGATTTTTTTTTCTAGAGCTTTTTCAAATATATAGTATGTGTCTACTATTAGTAGTTTCTAGTATTTTTATATCTCAATTACTTTGATTTATATCTCAATTACTTTGATTTAGATTTCTTAGATTTCTTTGAAGACATATCAAAGATGTCCTTTTCTTTGATTTTTGTACTCATTGGAGCAGGAGGTTCAGGGATCTCTACTCTATTGAAACTCTTTACAAGTGCTGACAGGGGAAGTGCTTTCATTTTAGTATGAGGCATTTGCGATTTGTATATATTTATACCATTATTTTTTTCTTATAATTTATATTCTAATCATATATATAAACATGTCGTTAATAATCTGTAAGAATAGACCCACAGAGGATGCGATTGTCTCGGAGGCAAGTAACATTAATAAACCTTACGCGTTTAGGAACTCTATGACTGGTAATATTGAAATACCTGCTAATGCTCAGATTGCTCTACAGAGTGCTAAGATTAATATGGACGGTTCTATTCTAGTAGGTGAAGATCGTAAAATATTTTATTACTATAAAGGTCCTGAAATAAATGAATCAGATGCGACTACCATTGATAATCTCGCAGAAAGTCCGTCCTATCCTCTTAAAGTCCCTTTATTTGATGGATCACGACTGACAAGGGTCACAACCTATCAAATTGCTCAGGAGATAGCAAAATCCCTCAATCGTGTTGCTTTCTCACCCAATTTTAAAAATAGAATCACTGTCGACGCAATTGTAGATGCGACTGGATTTAAGGGATATAAGTTTGACTTTAAAGAACGAATCACAGGCGGTGATGCTGGATTTGCTCCTACAAATACTGTACCTCCCGCGAATGTCTTAGGGACTCAAACTGGTATGATTGACGCAGGGAAAACTGCGATCCGTAAATATCAACTGACAAATGGGGCTGATGGGGTAGCACCCTCCTGGCAATATGCTGATGTTTTAGGGATCGGGACCTTTGAAGTGGATACTCAAAGAGCCATCACACGCTCGGCGATTGGAAATGTCCCCCCTCTCAATCAGAAGGGAGGATTATTTCAAGTAAATGTCAGTGAATGTCTTCAACAAGCGGCAGCACGTTCAAGAGCAAGATTCATGGTGGGTTTAAGTCGTGGATCAAGATCTTTACGTTTTGATAGTATTACAGGAGAACCAGAAGCAGGTCCCGTTAATGTGATGATACGTCCTGAAAACTTTCGCTTAGGTAATGGATCTTTAGGAAAACCATGGATGAATACCTTTGCGGATTATGCTTTTATGTATGATCCATCTACTTCATCAGGACTCAATCATCAGGATAGATTGAGATTGGTACATACAGTTGTGAATAGAACTGATATATCCGGTCCTAATGGACGAAGACCAACCTATGCGGATAGAATTAAGTTTCAAGAACTGAGATATGGTGATGGATTAAATGGGTCGGTGAATACAGGAGCAACTGCGGCAGTATCCGCGTCTGCTGGTTTCTCAGCTCTTTATGGATATGATCTAACTGGTAATCCGTTATCTATTGAGGTAGTTCAATTTAAATTGGAGGGAGGACAAATCACTGCGAAAATGATATCTGATGCTGCTTCAGGAAATAATGAATATGATTTAATCACTTATGATGTCACTCGAAATAAAAGAAGACTATTCAAATGTGTGAATCAGAATTGTGAATGTCTTCTACCCGTTCTCGCGATTAACAATAGAGGAATGCTTGATGATACTGGAAACCCTGGAACAGCACAGAACTTAGGAATCAATCGTTATGATGGGGTGAATTCGAACTGGGCCAACTTTAACTTTTTATCAGATGATACTTCTAAGAATGATTGGGTTAATAGAACTTATACAACTGATGCCTCGGCTATCATTGCGGCTCGGGCATTGGATCAAGAGAGAGATTTTAATGACTACACGACCCCTGGTGATGTTGCTTCGCCTATTGATTTCACTTATCCTGGATTACACGCGAATAGTTTTTCTGATCAGAAGAGTGTCCTCATCACTATGCCTGACAATTCTTACGGGGGACATAATGGGCTCGCATCTGAGGGTGCGAATACATCCCAATATTTAGGATTTGATCATCTCTCACATGTAGAAGCAAATACTCTTGCCGACCAATCATATCAAGTATCAAGTGTCACTGTCCCTCCTCTACTTTCAAGTAAATCAGTATTTGTAAGATTAGAAAACTTCGGGCAAGAGTCAGTTAATGCCTACCAGGGATTACGTAGTAAGATTATTGCTCACTTACCAAGATTTGACGGAGTTAATTCAGTCGGACCATTATATCTGGAACCCAATAATATGATTTATCTTGACCTGAAGAACCCGCACCCGTTCAGGATTAATAGTTTTGATTTGTCACTGTGTTTCACCGATGAGACGTATGCTATTAACCTCACTGGCACGACAATCATTTGTTTACATGTGAGAGAGAGACCAGAATCTGCCGTTCGTGTTAATTAATATTCATTGAATAGTCTTGATTACTTTGATTACTATTAGTAAGTATAACTATATGACTTTTTTTTAGTGAATAATTTATTATATTGCTTTGTTTATATGAAACTTGATTCAGCATTAAACATTGACATCGTAGATGATAAAAAACCTGAGCCTGAACCTGAACCTGTGGTGATAGATAAAGATGAATTATTAGCCGATGTCCCGCTCGATGACGGTGATATTTCTGAACAAGAGGTAGATCTTGGATTAGAGTTTGTACAGAAGCCCAAGCCAGATACTGAAGATATCTTCGATAATAAAATTGATGAGATAGTCAAGGAGACAAAAAAAGAAATGGAAGTTCCTCATGTAAAAGTAGTGAAAGAAGAGCCACCTAAGAAAAAGAAAAGGAAACCCATGACACAAGAGCATCTTGCTAAATTAGCAATCAGTCGGGAGAAGGCTATCGCAAAAAGGAAGTTCTTATCCGAGCAGAAGAAGATTGAGAAGGCTCAGGCTCAGCTGGTTAAAGACCAAGAGCAATTGCTTCGGCAAAAAGAATTAGATAAAAAGATTAAAGATTTGAAAGTGAAAGCAGATTCATTACAAGATACTGAACCTGTAATCCCAGAAAAAAAAGAAAAAGAACCAGTTAAAACACAGGGATTTACAATGGAAGATATACAAAATGCTCAACTGAATGCCATCATGGGATACGAGGCTGTGAGAAAGCGGAGAAAGGCAGAAAAGAGAGCAAAACAGCAAGAGAACAAGGCAAAAGAAGATATATTAAAAACTATTAAGACCGCCCAACCAGCATGGTTCATTGAAAATTCGCCCTTCAACGGATTGTTTTGATGTACTTCTGATGTTTGATTGTTTTAAGATGAGTTGATATTCTATTACTTAAATATTTCTGTTTTGTTGAACCAATATATACTTCATTAGTCTCAAGACACTGAATGAAATATATTTTACAAGTCATATTATTTACAATATGACATACTAAGAATAATTTTAAATCAAATTTTACCATAACCATCCCTGCTTTCGAGTCTCTTCCATGTCATTAATATATTTTTTGATATATTCAAGGATGTCTTTGATTTCTAAGATATCTTTTTTTAATTTTATGATATCTCCTTGAATAATATCAACAGGTTTTGGTGGAGGCATTTATATGTAATTAGATTTTATTTAAGCACTGACTTTTTGAACCACCCTCGAAGCCGCTGCTCTCGGTTCTCCGAGTCCCATGGAAGAGCGAGCGGATTTCAATGCGTCCGCTTTAACTCGGTCCGCATCTACAAATTTCAATTTATCCATATCAGATCTAATCTGTGATTTTTTATCTTCAAGAGATGCCTGTTCTTTTGCCGCTTTATCTTGTATCTCCTCCTCACCACCAATAGCCCCTGTGACTGCCGATGCTGCTCCTAAGGCTGCTCCAAGAGCAACGATCTCTGGCTGAGCCGTCACTACCCCGAGGACATCCGCAACCCCAGAAGCTATCTGGAGAGCATTAGACGCTCTTTCAAGATCATTCGCACCCTCTAAATGAAAATCACCCTTAAAACCATCTGTATCTTTGTATAGATCATATGCTCCCTGACCCACATTCATAAATGTTCCCCCAGCACTTAATGCTTTACGGGCAAATTTGCGTCCTACAATTCGTTCCCCACTTTTAGCTACTTCACCTGCTGATTCGTCTGCTGCTTCGGTTGCGATTTGTTTACTGTCTTTATCAAGTGAATCTTTCACAACACTCTCAACTTTAGTTTTTACTGTGTCTTTAAGAGCCTCTTCAGCTTTCTTCTTGGCAGCATTCATGAGAGTGGTTCTTGCTGATGTAGCATCAATTGCGGTTGAGATCCCTGCGGCTGATCCCGTAGCAATCTCTTCAACATTTTCCTCAGCTACTTCCTGTTTTTTATCTTCTGCTACTTGTAATATTCGCTGTGCTGCTTGTCTCCGCAGAGCCGTCACTCTCTCATTATGAGCCAAAGCATCTTGATATCTGACTTCTCCATACATTTTGATCTTATTACGTTCCGAGTTATACAAGTCCATATTTTTATATGATATATAATATATTATTTTAATCCTCCATATTTAAACTATCATCGCCATGCCAAACAACTTCTTCGAAGTTACGTAATATCCTACTCGGGTTATTTTGGAGGTCGAGGTACATAATCTGATAGGGTATCTTATGTATATCCTTATACCATTTGATAAAATTATCATATCCACCACACATCCCTGCGTATTCCTCGGCTATCTTATCCAGTTCAACTCGGTTCTGTTGCCGACAGATAAATATACTATTCGCATTAGATCTAATCATACCAGAGACTGCCCTAAAACTTTGAGTTGTAATCACATAGAAATCAATGTAATGTCTAAATCTTGTAGAGAAATAACTCACAGCATTATTCTTACTGAAATCCTGTGTTAAGATATCATCAAGAACCAGAGCGAATGATGGTCGGTCATCACGTGGATACATAGACTGCTCCTCTTTGATAGCGGTAATCATCCAGTCTTCATAATGGTCTTCACAGTCAAAGTATTTGGAAAGAAGTTGACCTTTATTATCAGTATGTAAAGTATTACTGATTATCTTCACTGTGTCGAACAATCCACGATAGAATGACTCATTACAGAACATGTTCACTAGCAGATTACTCTTACCAGATCTTACAGACCCTATGAGTAATCCTAAACATGGCATCTTAGGTAAGTGATCATGTATGTCAGCAAATCGAGGGTCTTCATCTACATCTTTCACCTTCAGAATCGTGGGGACTTTCATTTTATCTTTCTTCGCCATCTTTGGCTCAGGTTTATCTTTTGCCTCATCCATAGTATACGTTATATACTAATATCATATAAAAATATATATATCCTAAACATAATATCAAATATAGACATTGTATTTGACAATCGGTAATCATTTAAAATTATCTATGATAAAGTATATAAAATATGAGCCTTGAATTAGATAGTCAGGAAATTGCGAATGTCTTGAAATCCTATAAAAAAAAGAGGGATAGAGAGAGAAGGATTTATCACCAGGTAATCAAGCATAATGATGTCTTGATGGAGCGGAGACGAGAAATAGCACGTGAGCATTACTGGAAGAACAAAGAGAAAAAGAAAGAGTATTATGAGAAGAATAAGGAACATATTAGACTTCAAAGATTAGCATCATACTATAAAGATAATCTTGAAACATTAAAAGATAAATATCCTCTTGATTATGAGGTAATGGTAGATTTAGAATTAATCACCATCTGAGTCCCAGCAATGCGCGCCGTCAAGAGCCTCGGTCATTTGTTGATCGACCTGTTCTGAAACATAATGGTCCCAAAGATATTTACGGATATCTTTCCAGGATTTTAGATCATCTTTTTTAAAAAGACAATCTTCACTTTCATCATCTACCCATTTATCCCTCATATCTTGATCTGATGGTATCACTTGTTTCATGGCGACATGTGCCTCTTCTATCACCTCAACGCAGGACCACCACAAATCTTCAAAATATTCGTCTTCGCGTGTTGGTTTGCTCATTTTATAATATGAGATATAAATTATTTTATTAATCAAATTTTAGTATGTAATCTCCTTGCTCAGACTTTAATCCAAAAGAAAAGACATTTTTGGATTTCTCTTTCTCAATCAATTGTTTTTTTACTTGAGGACTTATGATGGGTATCCATTCTTGGATAGTCTCAACGTTTTTATTCATCAGTTTACAGGCACGTCTTACTGAGGGTAAATCCCCGTGCTGGATCACCCACTTCATATCGTCGTGAAGATCTTCTAGTGAATTATAGTTCGTTTTTTCAATGATATACTTATTCTTACAATACTTACATATCTCTCTACATATACCCATAACCGTCGCCTTATCTTTAACAGACAAGACCTTTTTAGGATTCGGATTTGAAATATAAATCTGTAAGTCTTTGATTGTATTAATATTGTAGACATTCTCAGAGAACGTTAATTCCTCTTTGCTTTCAAATACTTCCTCTATTTTCTCTTGTATGTCTCTCTTCTTGTGACCGTGTGAGAAGATAATCGGGAGATTAATAGAATTAATAATATCAATTAAATCGGTTTTTGAATGTGATTTATCAATAGACTTAATCATGTATTGTATCATAGATAATAATATATTTATTTAGACGCAGGACAGTTGATAATCTTAGCCCGCAGATAGGAGACAAAAGAGATTCGCGAATAATCTTTATCCAGACCTAATGTACCGACTTGATTATCTATTTTGAATATACGAGGGAGAGAGGCATTATATTCGTCTTGCTCTGGGGTAGTCCATATCTCCGAGTTACAGTGATGCTCTGAGACCTTAGCAACAAGAATGTCTCCCTCTCGCAAGTCAATACCAATCCCGTAAGCAGGAATCATAAATAGTCCCCCATTATATTGTCCTCTCTCTAAGATAGTGAGGCAGGCATATCCCCCCCAATCACCGCTATCCTGATGTAGTCCTGTTCTGAAGTTTCTATTAATAGTCACAGTAGAGAAAGCAGTATTTGCTATTCTAAAATTAGGTTGTTTATCTGCTCTTGCTTTCTGCTTAACATAGTGGGTAGGATGTAATTTCTTGTACCAGCGGTTTATTTCTTCAATGTAGGGGATACCTTGCTGATATTCATGAAGTGAGTGAGCAGTATGGTATGTTAAGCGACATGGTAAATCAGAGCCAACTGCTTTCATCTTCTCATAATATCCTATCGGGGTAGAGCAGACTTGATTACTGACCATCATTTTCGAAGGTGTCCCATCAGGTTTCAAATACCCAGTCTTGAACTTGCTGGTTTTGTGGAGAGTTCTCTTTTTCCAATAGACTGATTCGGGATCAATGGGACCTGCGGCGGCTCCCCTTCCTCTTGCGGGGACAGCGAGTTTAGCCAGATTGATCCAAGCAACATCATTTTGTTTAATACGTTTTTTACGTAAAGAGCAGATAAGTATTTTTGATTGTTTATCATAGACATCGCAATCACTAGTAAGGTGGTGAAATATCCAAGCATCATCAAGATAGTCTCCTTTAATTGATTTGAGTTCATCATCACTTATAATCTTATCAAGATATATATTTTTGATAGTCATTTAATTAATTAGAGATAAAAAATCATTTGAATATTTGTTGTTTCTTTGAGTACCAAGAACTCACATTGAAATCATAGAAGACTGCTGTATGAGGATCACCTATCTTTTTTCCCTTACAATCTACAAAGACAATATCGAGGAGATCATTATAATTATATTTTTTCAATACTCTTTGTATCATCTTATGACCTGTGGTTTGATAGACAAAGCGACCTTCCCATTGTTTGTATATTTCTATCTTATTCTTTTCGTAAAAGGATTCTCTACAATGTTCTAATATCTTTTCAAATAACTCGTTTTTAGGTGAACATCCCATAATCGCATTATAGCATGTAGTATGCCCTGACCATTTGACAAATAAATCATGTCTGTTCTGAAAATAGTCTTCTAAGGATTTTACAGGATATAAATCTAAATCTAAATACAGACCTCCATACTCGTAGAGTATGACTAATCTCGCTAGATCACACTTCATAATGTAGTGAGGCAAAGTATTATATAGATTCTCATAGATTGGATATTTCTTCAAGAGTGCTTTAATTCCATATTCAGTCCAGAGAGTATGTTCTATATTATGATTTTCACAAAAGGTCTTGGTTTTATCAAAGCATATTTTAAATGTAGGATGGTCATCAATGGATTTAATATCTGAATCAGGGAATACTATAAATATCTGGTGAATTGATTTAGGTATCATATATAGTAGGTGAGAAAAAAATCCCTCGAACATTTTACAACATGTATGACAAAAAAAAACTCTAACTTACTACTATTATCAGATATCTAAAAATAATTTATAATATTCTATGATTGTCAAAATAAAATCTCAAGGTTTTTCAAAATATAACATAGTGTCTTATATTACTACATTAGGGTAATTTTCATTAGAGACTATTCAAGGACTATTATTTGTTTTTATAGTCTGGGGAGGCTGGTGAGCGATGGTGATATAAATGTCAGTTAGTGATATAAAT
>WLWE01001141.1_pt1 | contig 20740 bp, 29 predicted proteins | sample 6718301 | NCBI WGS metagenome assembly WLWE01 (sample SAMN12718691, study PRJNA515312) | sponge metagenome | isolation source: marine sponge | host: Mycale hentscheli | place: New Zealand: South Island, Marlborough, Capsize Point | collected 2003-05-01 | reverse complement strand
GAGGTATTCGATCTGGAGCATCTGTTCAGACGCAGCTTTAGCATCTTCGTAGGCTTCAGGGCTACTAAACCCCAACGCTTCCCACTCTGGTTTTCGCTTTGCCATGACTAGATACCGAACCGTTTTAGATGGTTTATACCGAAAAATAATTTTTTATGCAAGGAGGTTGGGACTCCTACCGGGGGTGTTTCCTATGTAGAGGGGGGTAGGGGTTTAGCAGGAACATGTTAGGGGGTACCCAACTCAAAAAATAGATAGTTATTTGAGTAAATTAGTAATACTAAGAGATGTGTGGAGTCCCATAGCAGCAAAGGGGGGTCGGGGGTAGGTAGGGTATCGGCCCGATCCATTGTTAGGGATGTCCCTAACATTCCATTATCGACCATTATCAGATAACTCTGGACATTACCTTCCAGATGTGGATAATACGTTACCAGCAGGCAAGCATACCGCGAGCCGCTAAAACTGGAGATATAAAAAGTGACTAAGAAAATTACATGTAACGCGACAACAGCATCGATCCTCACTAACTACATGGCCGCGCATACCGCAGTCGAGAAGAAGAAGGGCGAATTTGAAAACCAGCTATTCGACAAAGGGTTGCGCTCGATTCACTTCGTCTCGCCCAAGAACGGCGGGGGTTTCGACCAAGCATCTTGGGACGCCATGATCGCCGGTCTAATCAACGGGTTACCAGACGACGAAAAGCGACTGTTTCTAGTCGATGTCAAGGCGCTGTCTCCCGAGGATAAAGACCGCAAGCGCAAGATCAGGTCGGGCACAATCGGGGGCCGCATAACTGATCTAGGGAAGGCTATGTTACGCCGCGAGATCGATGCTGGCGAGATCGAACCCGAGCAAAAAGAATCGAAGTCTGATTCTGAGAAAATCATCGCGGCCCTCAAGACCATCGCCAATCTTGCGCGAAAGGATGAGACGCCCGAGTATGATCCAGCGCAGCTCATCAAATCGGTTGCTCACACCATGTCGCTCATCGGATCAGATGACGACCTCCGAGCCATCATCGAAGGCTAAACCCACGGCCCCTTCGGGGGCCACACCCTAACCCCGCTTCGGCGGGGTTGATACCAGTTCCTAGAGTAGCGTTGCGTCAAACGTGTTACTGCCATGATACCAGTTCCTAGCGTAGCGGTGCGGGACGGGGCGCTGTGGGAAGGGGCACGTTAGCGTGTTAGGGAGTTCCCTAACAATGTTCGGCAGGTTCGCTGGTAATGTTCTTAAATGTTCCATAATGTTCCTACAATGTTCGGTAGTGAAACGAACATTTGAATAGTGGATGACGATGGAATATAAATGAATACGTTATATGTTTAGCGGTAAGTATTGCCCCTATATATATATATATATTGTAATGTTCGCTAATCTATATAATTACTACCCAAAGGTAAATTAAGGGAAGGTTTTGTTCGGTTCTCCCCTGCCTTCCCTTCCCCCAAGGAAAAGAGGTAGTAATTCCATGAAAACAGGAACAATTGGAACATTTGTTTATTTTCAATAACATGCAACCACCACCAACAGAACATTCCGAGACATTACGAGACATTCTGACGGTTTCCATATTCTACCACCATTCGCCATCATTTGACATTACGTTCCATTTAGGGTATAATAAGTTTATGGGATGGGAGTTCTCATTTCATGTTCCACACAAACTTGTTAGGGAGTTCCCTAACACAAACAACTTATGAGGATATAGCAATGGAAATACAAAACGTGTTACCACTAGCGCCCAAGGTATCGGCACCATCGATTCAATCGAGCGCCATGATCGTTGAGTTCAACGCGTCGGTGTGGACGGGACGCAAGAAAGACAAGAGCGCATCAGCGCAGATCACCATGCAGAACAACGCGGCATCGGGTACAGCAAATGTCAGTAAGAAATTACTCGGTGACTGTGCCGAGCTTGACGCCATTCAGAAGTTCGTGGGTAACGTACGCAACCAGCACTATGCGCTCACCATGCCGTGGTCAGATCTGGGTCAGCGTTTGATACCGACTGCGATGTTCTTCGATTACCAAAATCAAATGTCTGCGTTTGAGCAAGAGTTCGACCGATTGGTGCAAGCGTTCATCGATGTTTACGATTGGGAAATTATACAGTCTCGCGCCAAGCTGGGCACGTTGTTCAACGATGCCGACTATATGTCAGTGCATGACCTGCATCGCAAGTTTGCATTCCGTGTGACCTATTCACCTGTGCCCGAGGCCGGTGACTTTCGGGTTGACATGGGCAACGAGCAAGCCGATATCCTGAAAACACAATATCAGGAACATTACGAAGCGCAGATCACCAAGGCAATGGACGATGTGTTCAAGCGTACCCGTACCTATCTTGAGCGACTGCACCATAGTTTGGACGATGCCGACGTGGGTAAGCGCAAGGATGGCAAGCCCAAGCAAAAGCGACTATCCACCAGTACGTTCGATGGTGTGCTCGATATGATTGACATGCTCAAGATGTGCAACCTGACCGGTGATACCCAGATGGAAGCGGTACGCGCTAAACTCGAAGGGCAGTTCCGTGGTGTGGGTAGGATGCCATTATCACCCGAGGCATTGCGTGAGGACAGGCATCTCCGCGCCGAAACCAAAACGGTGGTAGAAGACGTTATCAGTAACTTACCTACCATAGACTTGTAAAACACACCTGTAGGGAGAGTGAGATGGAGCGGACAAAACTAGAGATAGTGCTTGATTGTCTCATTGATACTGCCGAGCGGACGACGGAATTGTCAGTTGTTTACAACGACAAGGATGGGAGCGCAGTGTATTGGGAAGAAGTGTATGCAGTCAGAAAGGAGTTAGAGCGATGAGATACAGCGCAGCCGAGGATCAGTTGTGGTTCAAGCATGGGCGTGTGGTGTTACACCCACGCGATGCGTTCAAGGATGCCATCCGTAACGGGATGGATGAGGAAGCGAAGTGGCACTATATGTATATGTATTCGAGCGAGACGATGCACTATTTCAAGCACGTCGATACGCGAGAGTACGTCAAGTACAACCGAGTGCATAGGAATAAGCGGTAACCAAAAACTTGTTAGGGAGTTCCCTAACACAACAACCAGTCCAATGAAGGAGGACATAACATGGCAACATCAGCCAATCTGTATGCGGTAAACCTAGACGAGATCGCCCAAGCAATCATTGCCGGTGGTCATCAACGTACCATACTTGTGCAGGGTCACATGGGTACGGGTAAATCATCTCTGCTAAACATGTTATCGGCAGAGCTACCCAAGCACGTCGCGTGTTACTTCGACTGCACTACCAAGGATCTTGGTGATATCACCATCCCTGACATCATGCACATGGACGACGGCAGCGGGTTCGTGCGATACCTGACCAATGAGGAGTTGGGTGCACACCATGACAAGCCGGTCATCTTGATGATTGATGAGTTCGGTAAGTCCAACCCAGCGGTCAAGCTCGCGCTGTTACGCATGATGCTCGAACGCAAGATCGGGAGTTATACCCTACACCCTGACAGCATTGTGTTTGCTACCACTAACCTTGGTGCCGAGGGTGTCGGTGACTTGTTACCAGCACATGCACAGAATCGCCTGACGGTGATCGAGTCTACCAAGCCGACGTGGGAACAGTGGATCGAGTGGGGTGTCAACAACGATATCGACCCGACAGTGTTGGGGTGGTGCCGCAACAATGACAAAGCGTTTGCCGACTTCCGTGATGTGCAAGATCCCGAGGACAACGACTATATATTCCATCCGCGTTCTACCCGTACGTCGTTTGTGACTCCGCGTTCACTTGAAGCGGCCAGTGACTGGATGAAAGTACGTGACCAGTTCAATGACAAGACACTAACATCTTTACTGATTGGTACCATCGGTGGGTCAGCAGCGGGTGACCTGATGGCGTTTGCCCGATTGTCTGACCAGCTACCATCTATCGACTCAATCAAAGCCGATCCCAACAGTGCACTTGTGCCTACCAGTGCGGGCGCTGTGATGATGGTTGTGTATAAGGTGTTATCAACACTCGAACGTGACTGGATTGACCAGTGGATGGACTACATGTTGCGCCTATCCAAGGAAGCGCAGGGTGTGTTCGCTAACGGTGTACGCGGTAAAAAGTACGCCAAACAAGCTATCGTCATGCAGAACAAGAAGTTCACGCAATGGGCGATGGACAACAACTATCTGTTTACAGCAGACAAGTAAGGAGGTGTGTGATGACTAGAGAAGAATTTTTTGAGTGGCTTGAGACATGCCCAACCCACAAGTGGGAAACCACCGCTGACGAGTTTGAGTTTGTTGTGGTGCATTTCCCTATAACAGCAGACAAGTAAGGAGGAGACATGTTAGCACTTAACCAAGCGTTGACCGCCGAACAGCGGTTACAAAAAGCCGTCATGTCTATCATGGCGCATGACAAGTACGTAGGTTTATCCAGCGTGCTGATGATTGGTGACCGGACGGTAGATGATACCGTCCCAACCGCATGTACCAATGGGCGTGACGAGACATACGGCCGAGCGTTTGTCGATGGCCTCAACGATGCCGAGTTGCGATTCCTGATACTGCACGAGTGTTACCACAAGATGTACCAGCACCTGACTACGTGGAAACATCTTTACAAGAAACATCCACAGATAGCCAATGCCGCGTGTGACTACGTTATCAACATACAGTTGGTTGACGGTGACAATGGCGAGGGGTTCATCAAGATGCCCGATGTGGGGTTGCTCGACGCACAGTATCGCAACATGGACAGCGCCCAAGTATTCCACAAGATCTATGACTCGCTACCCGAGGGTGACGATGGGCGTGGTGTGGGTGACAGTCTTGACGACCACGGTTGGGAGGATGCCGAGCAATTGAGCGAGGACGAGAAGGGTGACCTTGAGCGTGAGGTTGAGGAGGCAATACGTCAGGGTGTACTCGTTGCCGGTAAGTTGGGCAGTGGTGGTGCCCGTGACCTTGAGGCGTTACTCAAACCGCAGATCGATTGGCGTGATGTGTTGCGTGAGTTCATCAGTACAACGTGTGCTGGTAAGGACTTTTCAACATGGGCGCGACCCAACCGTCGCTTTGTGTCTGCCGGTGTGTATATGCCCAGCGGTATCAGCCAGAGTGTGGGTGAGTTGGTGATTGCCATCGATACGTCAGCGTCTATCGGTCAGCGCGAGTTGACTACGTTCCTATCCGAGATCAAGTCAGTGTGTGACAACGTGCGACCCGACCGCATCCGGTTGTTGTATTGGGATACCAAGGTATGCGCCGATGAGACATACGACCATGCCGAAACCGATACCCTAGTGCAAAGCACTAAGCCAGCAGGTGGCGGTGGTACCGATGTGAGTTGTGTGTCCGAGTACATGGCCGAGCACAAGATCAACCCGCAAGCTGTGATTGTGTTTACCGATGGGTACGTGTTCGACTGGGGTACGTGGACATGTCCCATACTGTGGGCGATCTACGACTATGAGCGAGCCAAGCCCGACTGCGGCAAGGTTGTGCACATTGCCAAAAACAAGTTATGAGGAAAGATATGACTTACAGTGAGGACAATCTATACGACGGGGAGCGTCACCCCCAGTCAACCAAACCGATGAAGAAGGGTAGACCCCTGAGTAGTGGCAAGTACGCTACCCGTGCGGAGTTGGAAACGGAGGTAATAGACCGGCGCAGCCGAGGGTTTAGCTGTAAACATATCGGCAGGATAGTAGGTTTGAGCGGTGTAACCGTGGCTAACATAATTAAACAACGGGGAGATCCCAGACTACAGGAGAAACAAAGTGAGCATAATGCTGACAGATCGTGACCGGTTGCGGTATGAGCGACAGAAAAAAGGCGCTGAAAAGGCTAATGAACTAAGGAGAAGGTTTGGTATGAAGAAAGTAACTAACGTAACAGCGCGGCAGTACGTGCAGAAACGTGAGCGGTTTCACGGTAACAACCTATACGGAGAGTGGCGTGGTGATCGGTACGTCGTGACATCGTATGGTGACCACTTCCCGCTGTTCATTTGGGAGAACGGTACGTGGTATGAGAACATCGAGAAGATTACGGTGACAACAACCAAGCACCGTACGCAAACACACCCCCATGAGGATACGTTACCCATGACCTGTAACGATATGGTCGTGATAATGAATCATGGGATTGTTGGAGTAGCAGTAGGATTAGCAAGTTAACTAAGTCTGTAGGAGGACGACATGAGTGCAAAAAGAAAGTTAGTTTCAGAGATAGAAGCACGTTGCTTAGAAGTAACACCGGAAATCAAAGAAGTGCAGAAGTTACGTGTGTTTAATGATGCTGAGGATAACAATAGATGGGATGAGTTCTTGTTAGGACTCATGGAAAAGTTACCGACGTGTAAGTTCGCTAGGGATGCGAACAACCACAGAAAGGTGTACGTGTACCTCCCAAGCGATCTGTATGCGATGGGTTGGGTAGGTTGCAACGACTACCGGATTGAAGGGTCTGGTACAAACACGTTAGGTGTATACTCTCACACCATCACGAACGACAAGTACAGCAGCCATAACGATCAGCACCATATGCTGATGAGCACGAACCCCAAACGTGCGATAAAGAATGCGCTGTCACACCTGCGACCGTACACACCCAGAGAGCTGAACGAATGTTTTGCCTACCCCGTTGTACGTAAAGTGCGTGATACAAACTATGAGAACCAAGAGAAAGTCGAGGACGCGCAAAACGCAGTTACCAAACACAAACAACTGCAAGCCGAGCTACGTGCGGTAGTTGCCAGCGGGTATCAGTTTGTTGATGCCGATTTCGGTAGCAAGGTGACAGCGTTTCTCAGTGAAGTTGACGAGTACGCGTTACAGACATCCGAAGTCCACATGTTCTTTGTGCGTGCCTACATGCTCAACGATCAACAGATGTTTGATGTGACATTCCTTGAGAACGCGCATAATACTTGGGACTACAAAGTCTCTACCGAACCAGCAGAGCGTTACACTTCTGATACGTTACCCGAACACTTATCCGGTAAGTTGTCTGTGTTAATGATGTGTGAGCTGGACGAGTATGTGGACGGCGTGGGCATCCGCATGAACGATGGGGTATTCTATGTCAACCAGTGATGGTGGGTATGACACAATGTACCGTGTCATGGTAGACGATGGAAAAAGCTGTGTGAGAGTGCAATGTATTGGAATGTATTGTCTTGACAGTGACGTAGAAGACACGTATAGTGGGTTAGAGAAGTTGCCGCAATGGATGCAAGAGAAGGTTGCCCTATTGATGATGACTTCTACTGACCCACCGACCGTGCCTGTTGAAGGTATAGGTAAACGTATCAGCGAGAATACATTTTGGGTTTATCAATGAAATTATACAAGAAAGCAAAAACTGCGAACGAGGCTTTTATAGACTGGTTTTCTGACCACATAGATAGCGGATACACCGGTACCCTTCTCGACGAAATATCTGATATAGAGTTTCATTCTGACGTAGAAGCACGGGCTGGGTATAAACAACTTACTGGTAACGAACCTCGGTCTTATACCCTAAACATATCTGAGCCTAAAGATGCCTCTGGTTATTTCTCTGCTGTAAGAGGGCCACACGCTTTAAACGGTGGTAAGTGGAGTGACCGTGCAATAAGTAAAGCCTACAAAGATCCAAGACTAAAGAAGTTTTGGAGGAAGATCGACGGGTTGCATTCTAAGAACGAATACCTTGACTTGATAAAGAAAATTATATCGGTAGATAAGTGGTTACGGTACCGTGAGAAATACTACACCGAAGAACAGTTGTGGAATCTTTCGACATACCACATGAAGTTACGGACTTTGCACAACCTTAAACACGAATTGGAAACCCTAATAGCCAAGTACGACTTACCTAAGTTGGATATGGATACGATGCAAGAGGAAACGCGATGAACGACGAACAGACTGAAAACGTGGTGCGTGCTGTAGAGAACATGGCACGTAGTCTTGAAGACATCAGCAGTAACATTGATCGATTATTCAAATTGATCGAGCAAAAACTAGAGGACGAATAGATTGTTAGGGAACTCCCTAACATTTAATTTCTGCATGACATGATACCAGTTCCCAAGGAGAACGCATGACCCCCGAAGCCAAAGTGAAACGCAAGGTAACCGAGCAGCTTAAATTGATTGGTGCCTACTACTTCTTTCCTGCGACAGGTGGGTACGGTAAGAGTGGGGTGCCTGACATCGTTGGGTGCTACAACGGTAAATTTTTTGGGATTGAATGTAAGGCTGGGAAGAACACACCAACAGCTTTACAGCAAAAGAATCTCGATGACATCGCCGCAGTGGGTGGTGTTGCCGTCGTGATAAACGAGGGTAACTGGACGGATGTAATGTTCCTACTGGGGGCCAAGTCCAATGACCCTAATCAATATGAGTTCGATTTCTAGGAGAAGGATGTGAGTAAAAGAGAGAAGGTACTTGAGATAATGGCGAAGCACCCGAAGTGGAAAGTGTCACGGGTAGCAAAAGAAGCTAAATGTAGTGACGCGTTGGTGTATATTGTTCGCAATCAGGCTAGGGAAGATGAACGTCATGCAGCGTTGGTTGAATTAGATGCGGAACGAAAAGCATCAGTGTCGGTAGTGAGTCTGGAAAATAGTGCACAACAGGAATACAAAACGTCGGTATTGGTACCATCCACTGGAGTAAGTGCAGAGGTACAAACAAGTTATGAGGAACATAACGACATACCGCCGCAGCCCTTGGCAACAAGAGCCAACCTGTTAGATGTAGCGAAAGCCTACATTACCAAAGACAGGCAAGCGGATCATGGCGATGCGGAGGATAACTTTTCACGTATTGCTCAATACTGGTCAGTGCACCTAGGCGTACCCGTCAAAGCTCATGATGTAGCGGTGATGATGGCGTTGCTAAAGGTAGCGAGAATCAAGCAGAACCCTAACCATATAGACAACTGGGTCGATGGTGCTGGGTACTTTGCGTGCGGTGGTGAGATTGCCAACCTACAATAATTCAGATGGCGTGAACTTTCTAGTGTGTTAAAGCCCGCCTAAACAGGAAGTATAACTGACACCGAGGGGGTGCGATGCCCCCACTGATTTTTAGAAACTCCAAAAAGTCCAAATTTAACACTGTTGAGAATGTGGACTTTGGTAATTAACGGTTTTGCAGATAACTTGTTACTGGATAGATTATGGATCTCATAACGGTAGACTTCGAGACGTACTACGATAAGAAGTTTTCATTGAGTAAGATGACAACGGAATCCTACGTACGTGACCCTCAATTTGAGGTGATTGGCGTAGCTATAAAAGTGAACAACGGGCCTACTGAATGGGCGAGTGGAACACATGAACAACTTAGCGAATACTTTACGGAGTTTGATTGGGGAAACTCTATGGTACTGGCTCACAACACCATGTTTGACGGTGCTATATTGTCTTGGATATTTGATATTCATCCTCGGGTGTGGGCTGACACTCTGTGCATTGGTCGTGCTCTTCACGGGGTGGAAGCTGGGGGAAGTCTCAAGGCGATGGCCGAACGATACAACCTTGGAGATAAAGGCACCGAAGTTTTAAACGCCATAGGTAAACGGCGGTTGGATTTCGATGAGGCAGAGTTGAGCCGCTATGGTGACTATTGCATCAACGACGTAGAACTTACCTACAAGTTGTTTGGTGTTATGGGTAAGAAGTTTCCCAGACAAGAACTAAAAATTATAGACCTAACCCTACGGATGTTCATCGAACCCCTATTGGATCTAGACCTTGGGTTATTAGAGCAGCACCTCGAAGATACCAAAGACCTTAAAGATAAGTTGTTAACAGACGCTGGAGTTGACAAGAAGGATTTGATGAGTAACCCCAAGTTTGCCGAATTACTTGGGGGGCTAGGCGTTATTGCGCCAACCAAGATAAGTCCTACCACAGGTAAAGAAACATACGCGTTCGCCAAAACGGATGAAGCGTTCAAGGCATTGTTAGAGCACGAAGACGTGCGGATACAGACACTTGTTAACGCTAGACTCGGCAACAAAAGCACGTTAGAAGAAACACGAACCCAACGGTTTATTGACATAGCCAAGCGTGGGCTACTACCCGTTCCTGTTAAGTATTATGCAGCACACACCGGACGCTGGGGTGGCGCTGACAAGATCAACCTTCAGAATTTGCCTAGCCGTGGGCCAAACGGTAAGAAACTCAAGAAAAGCATGGTCGCTCCTGATGGGTACATGCTGATTGACTGCGACTCAAGTCAGATTGAAGCACGCGTATTATCATGGTTGGCAGGGCAGGATGACCTAACTCAAGCGTTCCATGTCGGTGATGATGTGTATAAGAAGATGGCGATGTCGATATATGGCGTCAACCGAGAAGAAGATGTGACCAAAGACCAGCGGTTCGTCGGTAAAACTACCATTCTGGGTGCTGGTTACGGTATGGGAGCCGTGCGTTTCAAAGACCAATTGCAATCGTTTGGGTTTGACATAGAGCTAGACGAAGCTCGCCGCGTCATAAACATCTACAGAGAAACAAATTTTCACATAACTAGGTTGTGGAAAGACGCCTCATACACCATAGAAAACATGACTATGAACAATAAAACCCAGTTGGGTATCGGTGATGTGTTGGAAGTGTTGCCTGAACAGAACGCAATCAAATTACCATCTGGCTTGTTGATGTACTACCACGACATAAAAGGTGAGCAAGGTGAGAAAGGTATGGAGTATACCTACAAGGTACGCCGAGGCCGAAACCGGATCTATGGTGGGAAGGTAATAGAGAACGTATGTCAAGCGGTGGCTCGTTGCATAATCGGTGAGCAGATGTTAAAAATTGCTAAGAAATACCGTGTTGTTTTGACGGTTCATGACTCCGTTGTGTGTTGTGTCCCCGAGGACGAAGTTGCAGAAGCCCAGCGATACATCGAAGAGTGTATGCGTTGGATACCTTATTGGGCTAATGGTATGCCGATCAATTGTGAATCCGGTGTTGCCAAGTCCTACGGAGATTGTGAATGAGCCAAGTTGTTGATTTTGAAGAAGGTAAGAGACGACTTAGGTTACGCAAGCAACCTCGTACGTTATACAAAAACGACTTACCACGAAACGAAGAGTCCGACATCATCTTGAGTTCAGTAACAGTCTCCAAGGTAGATAATGAAGTCTTCGTAGTGGTAAGTCAGATAGACATGGTTCAAGACCCACCTATCTTCGATACAGTGACGTTTAGTCAGGAAGACCTACCGGTACTCATCGAAGCACTGATAGAAGTAGATCAGTGTCTATCAAAGGAAGAGTGATGAATGTAGATGATTGGTGGCCTTCCTGCGTCCCCGAAAATCAGAGACGAGTTTGGCTAAGGCCAGCCATTATGAATAAATGGTTTAAGGTGGATGGCATACAGCCAACTAGTTATATATCCCGCGCCGAGCGACAAAATAAACCTATAAGGTATAAGAGACAAAAGCATGGCGTTAGGAAGGACTGTATCATAGGCCCGAAAGCATACAGGGTCTTGGATTTAGTGGCCCGTGCTAGGAGTGAAGGTAAAAAAATAGAACCCGCTGATGAGTTGTACCATGAACGTGCTATGGACGCGCTTACCCTAAAACGGTATCGCATAGAAAAAGAAATAAAGCAGTTTGAACGGGAAGTAACGCATATTATAGAAAGCAGCGTACTTAGTAATACGTTAACAGGCAAGCACATGGTGTCAGAACAAGATATAGTGGCACAGGCAGAATCTTTTGAAAACCAATGCGGTGTTTATTTTTTGGTGAAAGACAACCGCGTAGTTTATGTAGGTCAATCAGTACAGATATCTGCTAGGTTAGCAGATCATTCTAAAACTAAGGATTTTGATTCGTACGCTTTTATACGTTGCGGCAAAGAAAAATTAGACGTGCTGGAGAGTTTGTATATACACGCTCTATCTCCTGAATACCAAGGCCGTAGTGGTCACAAAGGAGCGCACATTGCCGCGCCTTATAGTTTTGAACAGCTTGTAGCTTTAGGAGGTAAAACATGAGCATTACCCCTTGGTCGTTCAGTAAGATAAAGGCGTTTGAGCAATGCCCAAAAAAGTTTTACCACTTGAAAGTTGCAAAGGATTACTCAGAGCCTGAGACCGATGCGATGTATTACGGTACCGCGTTTCATGAAGCAGCCGAAGAATACGTACGGGATAACGTACCGCTACCGCCACAGTTCGACTACGCCAAGGCCGGACTGGATGCACTTAACGCTAAACGTGGTAAGAAGTTATGTGAATACAAGATGGGGCTTACCGAAAACTTGGAACCCTGCGACTTCTTTGCAGATAACGTGTGGTTTCGCGGTATTGCAGACTTGGTAATCCTTGATGAAGAGAGTGAGTTAGCTTGGGTTGTAGACTATAAGACGGGTAAGAACGCTCGCTACGCTGACAAAGGGCAGCTTGAGTTGATGGCACTGGCGGCATTCAAACATTTCCCCAATATCAAAGAGGTACGGGGTGGGTTGATGTTCGTTGTGTCAAACGAGTTAATAAAAGATACCTACACTCTAGCAGGTCAGGGTGACTTATGGGGTAAATGGTTAGGTGACTACACTAGTATGGAGTCAGCCTTTGAGAATGATACGTGGAACGCTAACCCCAGCGGGTTATGCAAAGCACATTGCGTGGTGCTGGAGTGTCCGCACAATGGGAGAAGTTAGATGCCTTACAAAAACAAAGCAGACAGAAAGAAACAAGTAAACAAACCGGTCGATAGTCCAGAGTTCAAACGTCGTATGGAACGGCAACGTGCCCGACGTGCAATGGATAAGACAGGTAAAGATGCGAACAAGAACGGCAAAGCGGACAAGCGAGAAGGCAAGGACGTTAGCCATAACAAGCCACTGGCGAGAGGTGGCAGCAACAAAGACGGTGTAAAGGTAGAGAGTTCTAGCAAGAACCGTAGCCGTAACCTCAAGAAAAAACCAGTTTCGAGGCAGAAGAAGCCTACCAGACGCTGAACCTGATGCGTCTTTAAACCACGTACGAAGCACCCTCCAGTTGCAGAGTACAAAAATCAGGCTAGTCCTAGGGTGCAATTACCCTTCATAGCAGACCTAGCCCCATCTGTGGACGAAGTGGGGCTTTAGGAGGAAATATTATGCGCCCTATATACCAGACTGAAAGAGACGCTGATAACGAATTAGCGGTTAAAGATTTTATACAAGCTAAGTATAGATGTAATTTTGTATTGACAATGCCGCTAGACCCTTTTGACGCTGTAATCCTAAACGATAGCGATGAAGTAATGGCCCTAGTCGAGATAAAAAGTCGGCGTAATACTAGTGATAAATACCCGACTTATATGTTGAGTGCAGCTAAAGCGGATATGGTTATAAGGATAGCGGGTTCTATGGATGCTATACCTTTACTTATGGTTAAGTTCACGGATGGTGTTTTTGTCACAAAATTAAAGGACGGGTTTGAACGCAAGCGAGGAGGCCGATATGACCGAGGCGATGCGTTAGATATAGAAGAATGTATATTCATACCTATGGATAGGTTTAGAGCATTATGAAGATAATAGATAACAAAGCACTGCTTTTGCGACTGCGTAACCCGCAGAAAGTAACGACCGTTATACCTGAAAGCCAAGAACTACCAGATAACAAAGTAGTGGTTAAGTGGGGTATAGACGAGGCGCATGTGTTGAAGAACTTAAATATAAAGGTACCTTCGCCAATCGAAGGTAAGTACAAATGGACGGGTAGGTACACTCCGTTTGACCACCAAAAAACTACATCGTCATTCCTCACGCTGAACAAGCGTGCCTTCTGCTTTAACGAGCAGGGGACGGGCAAAACAGCCAGCGCGATATGGGCTTCGGATTACTTGATGAACGTAGGGCGTGTGCGTAGAGCACTCATTATCTGCCCGTTATCCATCATGGATTCTGCATGGCGTAACGATTTGTTTACTTTTGCTATGCACCGGACGGTTGCGGTTGCGTATGGCTCCGCGAAGAAACGTAGAGAAATAATCCAGAGTGATGCTGAGTACGTGATAATAAATTATGACGGCGTTGAGATCGTACTGGACGCCATAAAAGACGGTGGGTTTGATCTAATCATCGTTGATGAAGCCACGCACTACAAGAACGCACAAACCAAACGCTGGAAAACCTTGAATGCGTTGATGACACCAGACAAATGGTTATGGATGATGACCGGTACACCCGCTGCACAGAGTCCCGTTGATGCTTACGGTTTAGCAAAACTTGTTAACCCCAGTGCTGTACCTAGATTTGCCGGGGCGTTTCGTGACCAAGTTATGTATAAAGTAAGTAACTTCAGGTGGATACCCAAAGAAGATGCAACCGATACGGTATTTAGGGTGTTACAACCAGCCATCCGGTTTACTAAAGATGAGTGTCTAGACTTACCACCGATGGTGTACACCAAGCGTGAAGTTGAAATGACCCGACAGCAGATTAAATACTATAAGTTGTTAAGAGATAAGATGGTAATGGATGCCGCAGGTGAGCAGGTTACTGCCGCCAATGCAGCAGTTAACATGAACAAATTACTACAAATATCTTGCGGTGCAGTCTACACCGATAACGGTGACACGCTAGAGTTTGACATCAAACACCGATACAAGGTTCTACGTGAGGTCATCGATGAGTCCAGCAAGAAGGTATTGATCTTCGTGCCTTTCAAGCACGTCATCGACATATTATCAGACAAACTACAAAGCGACGGTATCAGCACAGCGATTATTCGTGGTGACGTATCGCTACCAAATCGAACCGAAATATTCAGGCAGTTTCAAAAGACCGAAGACCCTAGGGTATTAATTATTCAACCCCAAGCAGCAGCGCATGGTGTGACCCTGACAGCGGCGAATACGGTGGTGTGGTGGGGGCCAACCAGTTCACTAGAAACGTACGCTCAAGCCAACGCACGGGTGCACAGATCGGGACAAGACCACAAGTGTACCGTAGTCCAACTGCAAGGATCTGCCATAGAAAAACGTGTTTATGCTATGTTGGACAATAAAATCAATGTCCATACAAAAATGATTGATTTATACAATGATTTGCTTGCGTAGTACCTAGTTATCCATTATAGTCGTTCGTTCGATAAGTGAAGGAGATCGAAATGAGCAACGGGGAATCCATATCTTTAGACAAGTTGGTCAAGACTTATATAAAGATTCGTGAGAGACGTTCAGAGTTAAAAGCCGAATTTGATGCACAAGACGCACCACTGGTGCAGCAGCTTGAAACTGTCAAAGGGGCTTTGTTACACCACTGCAAAGAGCACGACGTTGATAGCGTCAAAACTTCCGAAGGTCTGTTCTACCGGACGGTTAAACAATCTTATTGGACAAGTGACTGGGATCAGATGCACAAGTTTATTCTTGAGCACGCAGAACCATCATTGCTTGACAAGCGGATTAACCAGAAGAACATGAAGCAGTTTTTGGAAGAGAACCCAGAGTTGCTACCGAAAGGTCTTAACTCTAATTCCGAATACACCATAGCCGTTAGAAGGAACAAGAAATGACACCCCGATTAGTTTCAATCAAAGAAGTTGCCCAGCACTTTATGGTATCTGAGCGACTTATCCGTAATTGGATGAAGCAAGGGCGAATACCTAAAAACACTTACATCCATATTAACCAAACCTACCGGTACGATCTTGATGCTGTCACCAAAGCGTTGCTTAGTGAAGTTGACGAGGACGCACCTTCAGTTACGTGGGATGAGGTTAGCCCAGAAGAAGCGGCACCGATTGAAGTGCCCGACTTGGATACAGACGAAGACTACTGATGGAAGAAAGTGTTAAAAGAATAAGTATCCGCAACAAGAAGTTTGAGGGAACACCCCTCGAAAGTGGAGATAGTATTGATGTTGTCGTCGTAGGTGTTGCCTACCGGTCGAGAATGTACTACAAAGATGATTACGACCCTGACAAAGCATCTACTCCTACTTGTTGGTCTAACAACACAGAAACACCTGCTTTAGACGTTCCAGATGAACAAAGGCAAGCTGGACGTTGCGTAGATTGTGTCCGCAACATTAGAGGTTCTGGTAGAGGCGCTAGTCGTGCATGTAAATTCGTGCAGCGGTTAGCCGTCGTGTTAGAAGATGATCTGGAAACAGCTTATCAACTACAGCTACCACCCACTTCTATATTTGGGGACGCAGTAGATGGGGCTATGCCCTTCCGTGCTTATGCACGGTACCTTGAGGCGCGTGAGACGCCTTTTGTCGCTGTAATAACAAGAATTTATTTCGACACTGAAAGCGACACACCAAAACTCTTCTTCAGGCCAATACGTCCACTAGAAGAGCAGGAGTACGAAACCGTCAAAGATATGGGAGAACACGCAGATACTATCGCTGCTATTACGTTAAGCGTAACGCCGCTAGAAGATGCCACTGTTTCACCATTCACCGAAGTTGATGGTTTTACATTTAATGACTAAATGTTTGGAGAAACATACATGAACCACCTTATAGAGGATGTAGAAGTCCTATACCCGCGTATCAACAAAACATACCGCTTCGATTCAGCGGAAAACCGTAGTGTGCCATGCGATCCGTTTGACGACGGTGCAGCGTACTCCATGCAGTTTCGTATGGATTCGGCGCAAGCAAAAGAACTAATGGGCGCTATGGCGAAAGCATATGCTGAGAAACGTGAAGCCAAATGGCCTGAAAAGATACCAATGCCGTTCAAGAAAGAAGAGGACGGGTCATTCGTTGGTAAGGTCACACTGAAAGGTGCATATGGCAAAGAAGCCACCAGCAAACCAATGCAGGTAGACGCCAAAAATAAACCGCTAGGTGATGATTTCATGTTGACTACTGGGAGTACCGCTAACATTGCAGTGGTGTTGTTCCCATACAATATGCGAGAAGCTGGCGTATCATTGCGATTACGCGGTGTGCAAGTTACTAAGTACGTGCCTGTGCAAACTACGTCGCCATTTGGTGTAGTAGAAGGTTTTACTTCTGATAGCGATGACAATATGTTCGCTGATGTAACTGCGGCTGCACCTGTCACTGCCGAAGAGGTTGAGGTAGTAGAAGAAGTCGAAGTAGCTGAAGCGCCTGTCGAAGAACCGAAGAAGAAAGTAGTTAAACAGAAGTCATCTGCACCGAAAGACGAAGCTGATCTTAGTGCAATCGTTGACGGTTGGGACGACTAAGCCTGACTTTCTTGGGTATGCTCATGCGCGTACCCATGCTTTTAACTTATACCACGGATAGGCTTACCGAAAAGGGTGGATAACTACCCCTGCCGTGGTAACTTTCGGTTCTGAGATAGCTATGGAAACAACAAAATTTTTAGAAAATGCCCTAGCAGATGATGGACTGTATTGCGTTTTTGCTTCTAACAAGAAAACAGATAGAAGGGTACAAAAGTTTTTTACCTCTGTTACTGACCTAGTAGACAACGCAAATGATCTAGACAACCAAGGCTACGATGTATACTTCGCCTTATCTACTTTCAAGGAGGACAAGTCCCGCAAGGTAGACAATGTTAAATACGTAAAAACATTTTTCCTAGATTTAGATTGTGGCCCATCCAAAGAGTTTGCTAACCAACGAGACGCACTAGCTGCGTTACAACAATTCTGTAAGACCAACCTATTACCACGCCCAACACTAATCAACTCCGGTCGTGGAGTGCACGTTTACTGGGTGCTGAAAGAATCAGTCTGTCTTGATGACTGGTTACCTGTAGCAGAACGCCTCAAGGCTCTATGTAACAAAAACAAGTTTCTGGCTGACCCCGCAGTTACGGCGGATGCAGCACGGGTACTGCGTGTACCTAAAACCCACAACTACAAACCTGATGATCCAGTCAAAGTATCTTTCATAGGGCCAACGGATTCGACATTAGTTGACTTCGATAAATTCTCTTTACTGCTTGGCGGCGACTTGATACCAGTTCCTACAAGAAGAATGGAGGGTGCGAACGCGATGATGCACGCGGCCCTCGAAAACCAAGACTTTAAGTTCAAACGCATTGTCGAGCGTTCCGGTACGGATAAGGGATGCTTGCAGATATACAACGCATTGGCGAAACCTAACGAAGTGTCAGAACCGATATGGCGTGGGATGCTGTCTATACTGAGAGCGTGTAGTGATGGCAGCAGAGAACGAGCGCACCAAATATCGAAGGGGTACGTAGGGTACGATCCTGAAGAGACAGACGCTAAGTGGGACAAGCTAACATCTGACAAACGGTATACGTGTAACAAGTTTGAAGAACACAAGCCCGAAACATGTTTAGCGTGCCCTAACCGTGCAAAGTTCAGGTCACCACTACAACTAGGCAAGCTAATAAAAGAGGCGGCTGAAGAAGACAACGTGGTGCAAGAGCCAGCGTTAGACTTACCTAATTCGCCTGTCAGCACCTATGTAATACCAAAATACCCTTTCCCGTACCTACGTGGTGCAAACGGCGGGGTGTATCTACACACCAAGGATTCAGAAGGTAACGAAGACGAGAAACTTATTTACCGCAACGACATATATGTGGTGCAGCGGGTCATAGACCCTGAAATAGGGGAGCAGATAGCTATACGATTGCACCTACCAAAAGATGGCGTACGCGAGTTTACGTTACCGTTAACTGCGGTTGGGGCTAAAGATGAGCTTAGGAAGCAATTAGCCATGCGTGGTGTAGCGGTACCCTTCATAGATGACCTTATGAAATACCTATTGACTTGGATTAATGAACTACAGGAGACGACAGTGGCGCAAAAGGCTCACAGGCAGTTTGGTTGGGTAGGAGATGGCGTAGATGCTTTTGTTCTAGGCAACCAAGTAATAACGAAAGACGGTGTTGAATATAACCCACCGTCAGCACAAACCGCAGGGCTGTTCCCCGCGTTTGAACCCAAGGGTACGTTGGAGGAGTGGAAAGAACTCATGCAGTTCTACAACAGGCCGGGGTTTGAATTACACCAATATATTGTTTGTGCAGGATTTGGTTCTATATTAATGCACTTCATGGGCGGTATAGCGTGTTCTGCCATGCACGTACACAGTAAAGATTCTGGGCTTGGTAAGACTACAGCGATGTTTGCTTCGGCAACTATATGGGGTAACCCTAAGCAGTTAGTGTTAGACGAGCAAGATACGCACAACAGTAAGATGCTGCGGTCAGAAATACTGCATAACCTACCGCTATACATAGATGAGATGACTAACACTAGCCCAGAAGATTTGAGCACCTTGGCGTACCAGTTTACTTCGGGGAAGCAGCGTGCTCGTATGGTGAGTGGAAGCAATACAGAACGCCTCAGAGGTGAACCTTGGAGTCTAGTAGCGATTACTACAGGCAATACAAGTGCGATAGAACGGATTAGCTTACGCAAAGAAAATCCAAGTGCAGAAGCGCAGCGGATACTTGAAGTACAAGCGGACAAGATATTTAAAAGTCCAGATACTAAAGAAGAGACCGATGCTTTTAGCGCAAAGCTAGAAAAATGTTACGGTCATGCTGGGCCTATATTTATTCGGTATCTTATGGATAACCCCGATCAAATATTTCCAATGATAAAAGAGGTACAACTGCGTCTAGACAAAGAGGCAGCGATGGCTTCTGAAAATAGGTTTTGGTCAGCGGGGGGAGCTGTGAATGTTGCTGGCGGTATAATGGCGCAACGTCTTGGTTTGATACCTTATGACATGGGTGGTATCGCTAAGTTCATAGTGGGTAGGTACAAAGAAAACAAACGCCGTGTAGGAGATATGGCGGTTTCCCTAGAGCAAACGCTAAACGAATACATCAATGAGCATTACGATAACATCTTAAAGATAAAAAGCACGAGTGATCTTCGCAAACAAGACGGCTCTGCAATGGATTCATTGATACAGCCTGACGCCATACCTCGGGGCAGAATGGTGGCAAGGTATGAAACAGATGTTAAGAAACTGTACCTCATACCGAAACCGTTTCGTATATGGTGCGGTAAACAACAAATAAATTACGGGGCTTTCGTTAATGAACTCGTTAAAAATATGGGTGCCAAGCGTGCAAAGGTACGGTTGGGTAAAGGAACGCACTTCCAAATGAAAGGGCAAGACGTAATCATAGTGCAGATGGGCGACGACGATGAAGCGGGGAATACTGCGGACGTATGATCTAAACCCTGATGGGGTTCGGGTTGTAGTAAAGTGGCATGAAGTGCAGGTGGGTATGTCGTTGTTCATACCTTGCATAAATACTGACAGGGCGATACGGCAGGTAAACAAAATAATTAAAGATTGGGGTTGGAATATCGAGACTAGAGTAGGTGTGGCAGGGGATAAATGGGGTGTTCGTGTCTGGCGTATTTTGTGATATATTGGCCTAGACAGTTCGTCCTCCTTCTCGCATAGCGTTCTGTCATCCTCCTGCTCTTCGAGCAAGCCCCCTCTTCGGAGGGGGTATTCTAACTCCTTAACCAAGGAGTACCTATGGAACCAACAAGAAATGACTTGCTACAGGCGTGGATGACGCTGGTTAAACTACGTGACACAAACGTGTTAGACCCCGGCGATGACCAACTAGTCTTATCGGTGATGCAGATACTAGATGCAGAACAACGTCTACGGATGGGTACTTAGGCTACAACCCAAAGTCACTGGCGAAGGTTGGCGAGTCATCCCAATCATCTCCAAGACCCTGCAACTTACTACGCAACCTTGGGCTTAACGTAACGCCGTAGTGCATTTTAGCGGTAGTCCGCATGTGTTGCGCCATAGAGCGTTTGATA
>WLWE01001138.1_pt1 | contig 20787 bp, 29 predicted proteins | sample 6718301 | NCBI WGS metagenome assembly WLWE01 (sample SAMN12718691, study PRJNA515312) | sponge metagenome | isolation source: marine sponge | host: Mycale hentscheli | place: New Zealand: South Island, Marlborough, Capsize Point | collected 2003-05-01 | reverse complement strand
GGTGTCTGCATCAGGTATAAACTTGTCTAGTAATGCTGTTACTGGTGCTATGAGTGCTGTAAACATTAGTTAGTCCATCCATATAATAAACATAATACTAAAGGGGTAATAGGAAGCGCTGCAAGTAATGCAAGTGTTATTACTACAGGTTTACCAAATAACTTTTTTAACGACTCCATCATTGTATCCAGTTTCTAATAAACAATGACAATATTCCCCCGATAAAGGATGCTATTGCCATACCCATCCAAAAGCCGCCCTTGCTTTGGTTGGCTAAGGCAAGTAATTCTTTCATATCTTTTTTAAGTTCGTTTTGAGTCTTTTGCAAATGCTCTATTTGTTCTTTCATCTTGCCAAACTCTACTGGGTTTATGTCGTTCATTATCCTGCGCCACCACCACGAATAGTAATAGTAGGAATTTCTTCATCTCCATCATCTAATAAACCATACATACTTGATGTATATGGAGATAATAAATCTCTTGTTCTAATTCTGTTTGGAGTTAAACCTTGCATTGCTGGAGAAATATTTAATGGTTCTAAAGCATTTTTTCTTAAAGCAAGATTTCTAGCAGGTGAACCTATTAACAAATTACCTAATGGCAATCTATTTACCAAAGTAGATTCACCTAATACTTCAGATAAACCTCTTAATGCTGAAGCTGTATTAGATGTATTAACAGCTGCACCTTTTGGTATTACTTGTTCATAACTAGCAACATTACCAATAGATTTTAATTTAGCAATTTCTGCTTTTGTAAATATTAAATTAAGTTTTTTATTGCCTAAATTTCTTAATTCTTTTTGTAATGTTGACCCACTTAAATTTGCTATTTCGTTTGGTCTGCCACCAGATGCTTTTGATTTTAAATATGCTATTACATTGTTTTTTACTGCTTGTTTAAAACTAGGGTCTAATATTTTAAAAGTTTTTTCAAGTTCATCACCTGTGCTTCTCATAATAATTTTTTCAAAAAAAGTATCTTGATTTACTACTGCTCTACTATTATTTAATTGTTTAAGTGCAGGAATACTGTCTATTAATTTTTTATATTCGTATGTATATCTTCTTGCTTCTTTTTCAGCTTTTAATGCTTCTCTACCAAGTTTTTGATTAGGTAAAAGATTTGCATTTTCTATTTGCTCTCTAACTATTCTTAATGCTGCTTTAACATTTCCATCAGCAGTTGATCTCATAGCTGTTGCAAGTAAAGTTTTTATTTGTGCAGCTTCATTAACATCTAAAACAACTTTACCTGTTTTAATGTCATTGAGAATTCCTTTAAATTCTGCTGGTAAAAATCTTTCATGTCTAGTCAATGCAACATTAGTTTTATCTATAAACTGTTTAGAATCATATTTAGCAGATAATCCACCATCATCTTTTATTTGTTTATAAAGATTACTTATAATTTCTTTTTGTTTATTATTAAAATCTTCTATTTTTTGAAATAAAATTTTACCAAAAGTTTGAGGTTCTACTGCTTTATCTGCACCTAAATCATCTAAATTTTTAAGTAGTATTTGATTATTTTCATTTTCAATTTGTGCTAGTCTTTGTGCATTAGGGTCATTACTATTAGCACCTAATTTTGCTGTATTTTTTTCTTTAGTAATTTTAGCAGGATCTAAAGTTACAGTACCCTGTTTTGGAGTAGCACCAACAACTCTATAATCAATTAATCTTTTTAATGCTTCTGACGAAATATTTGGATTTACTTTTAATGCTTCATCTATATCTCTTTTTACTTGTACAATTACATCATCAGACAAATCAGCTAATTTAATATTGTTATTTGTAAGCACATTATCTAATACATTGTTTACAGCTTGACTTTGATTAACAGATTGTTTTGCTGTAGTAAATTTTTTATACAAACTAGATGCAGGTTTTACAACTGTTTTTTCAAATGTTTTTGGTGCTATTAATGCAGTAGGTAAACCTACAGCTAATTGAGTTCCTGTACCACCACCCATTTCTTCTACACCTTGCATTGCTATACCTGAACTTGTTGCAGCTACACCTTGTTTACCAATAGATTCAGTAAATAATTTTTTAGTTCCCTGTCCTGTTGCTGAAGTTGGTGTTGCAGATTTTAAAGCACCTCCAGGAACTGCTACAGAAGAAAGAAATTTACTTCCTTCTCCCACCACTCTTTCCAATGGTGTTTCTGGATTAGGCAATTCTGCTATGTCAGATAATTTTTTACCAATAGAAATTTCAGGTATTCTGTAGTCAGAGCCAACAATTTTAGGAGCCATATTCATAACACCTCTAATTGGTGTTGCTAATAAATCTAGTATTGAGCCACCACCCTCTAAAATATATCTTCCTGTTAGACCTGCTTGCCTAGCTAATTCATCAGGAACAGACCTTTTTGACTTTTGTTCAATAACAAAATCTGCTTCTCTATACATTTTTGTAAGTTTTTTAGCATCCTCAACATTACCTGCTGCATCTGCTTTTTTCAAGGCTTCCATTATTTTTTCTTTATCTGTCATTTTTATCCTAAGAATATTTATTTAACAAATCTTCTTCTTCTTGTGTTTTTGTTTTTGGTTTAGACTCTAACTTTTTTCTTTCTGGGGTTTGTAAGGATTGTGTTATTGCATTAGCTAGTGCTTCCTCACCACCTGCTTGTCTAACAATATCTGAATATAAAGTAAGAACTCTTTCTACATTATATCTAACTGTTTCCTTATCTTGTGCTGTATTTAATTGACCTAAAACAGAAGCTAACATTTCTAATTGTGATTGTGGCACTTGACCTAAACCTGCTCCACTTGCTTTAATGTCTAGTAATTTATCAATACCAATATTTGCTTGTATTGATTTAACCATTTGATCTAAAGAGTATGCATTTGTTCCAGGAGCTAATCTTAATGCAAACGCATCTGCTCCTGTAGTTGAACTATCTAAGTCTATTAAATCTAATGCTCTTTGTGCATCTACAATAACCGTTGCTGCAATAGTTGCTTTACTTTCTTTTCCTACTTTTTCCTTTTTGTCTTCTTTTTTTCTTTTTATATCTTCTGCTGACCCTGCAACTGGAACTACATAAGGGTTACCTTCTTCATTTGTTTTAAGTGTTCCATCTGGGTTTTTATCGTAATAATAACCTTCAGGTGCAGTAGGTAAATTAACTCCACCAAATGTTTGTCCTGTAGGCGAACCAACACTTAAAATTTGTTTTATTGCGTTCATCTCTGCTTTTTGAGTATTTGTTAATGTTTGATTAGGGTCAGCATCCATAGTCATTAATTGAGCTAATCTTTCTGACTGACTTAGTTGTTTTTTTGGTTTATTTAATATTTCATATACTTTTTCTGGGTTAGATTCAACAGCAGCTCTTAAAATTGGGTCAGCTTGTACTCTAGGGTCATTTAGTAATTGTTTTTTTAATTCTTCATTTGCCTTTTGTTGTCCCAATATTCTTTGTTGTTCTTTAAGTTGTGTGTCCATCAAATATTTATCTGCTATTTGTTGGAACGGAGCTTGAGCAGCTTGACTTGCTGCTAAATAAGATTTACCTAAATATGGTAAAGGACTACCAAAACCTTGATTTTTTGGTTGTGCTAAATAACTAGCTAACCCTGTCATAATGCCTGTGCCTATTGATCTTTTATTAGCTGCATCTATTGCATCCTGAGTTATTAAGTTAGAATCTAAAAGGCTTTGTGTTCTTGGGCCAGGCCCTGCACCAAAAGCATTTAATCCTTTAAAATAATCAAATAAATTTATTGCCATTGTTTTCCCCTATGCTCTTGATATATAACTATTACCAATTCCAAACCCTGTTTGAGGTATGGTTCCAGTCATAGCCAATCCTTGTTGATGTTGCAATATTTTTTGTTGTTCTGGCGTGAGATATTCTACGCCTTGCTGTAGTGCTAATTGACCCATGTCTTGTTCTGATGGAACAAAATCACCTAGATAATCCATTATTCCTTTTACAGGTTCGTAACCTCCTGTGCCTTGTTCGGCTCCAGAAATTGGAGAAAAGTCAGGTTGATAATTTAACTGTTCAGCACCTAAACTTGGATCATATCCACCACCAGATGCAGTTACAGAATTATTTAAACCTATAGGAGTTGCACCACCTAGATTTTGATTTGCCATCATACTTAAATCACCTGTGTACATACTAGTAGGAGCTACTTGTGCATTATACGCAGAATCCATTAATATATTAGGAGCGTATTCTGGAGTTACTACGCTACCTATATTAGGTGTTAAACTTGCTACTGAAGGTGTTGATGCGTTCATAAGTCCTCGACCTGCAACAGTATTGAATCCACCTTGACCTAAAGCATTTCCAGCCATTACACTATTAGCTCCAACATTTGGTGCTAAAGCAGAACCAAAATCCATACCAAAACCACTTCCAATACCTTCTGCACCACCAAACATACCTCCACTAACACCACCTAAAGCTGCACCTAACAATGGATCTTTTCCCATTGCTAAAGATGACATAGCACCAATTCCTGCACCTACTAACATTGGTTTCATTATTTACCCCCACCTGATTGTGTTGAAGTCTGATTAACTGGCGCTGGCGCTCCATACGCAGCAGATAAATAATTAGAAAGTTTGTTATATGGTGCGTTTTGACCATATTCAAATCTCGATATATCAGCATTTAGAGCTTGTTTATCATATCCTTCACCCATCTTTCCAACATTCATTAATTGTTGTATGTCTGAATAATCTTGACCAGCTAATGCACCTGCTTGGTTTATTGCTGCATCTTGTCTACCTCTTTCTGTTGCATAATTTTGATAACTTAATTCTGCTGCTCTGTTTGTTAAAGAGTTAGCTAAGTTTTCTGATGCTTGTGATTCCATTTCACCCATAGCACCTGAGCCATACCTTCCAGAAGCTGCTGTTCTACTTCCTATATCTCTTATTGCTTTATTAAATTCTGTTACAGCAGGCACAGCTGCTGATCTCATCATGTCAGCAAAATACGGATTACCTGCTGTTAATCTGTCACCACTTATGGTGCTTAATGTTTCTGCTTGAGCTGCTGGAATTAATGGACTTCCTGTTCTTGCTCTAGCTGCAGCTGCATCCATAGCTTCAGTAGTTGTAGCACTTGCTGGTATAAAGGTATCAGATGGATAATATTCTGGGCCATCTTCGCCATAGAGATCCTTAGCTTCTGATAAACCATACGTTATGTATGGAAGAATCTCAGGGTCGATTTCAGATTTTGTTGTAGTGGTGCCACCTCCACCTCCACCTTTACACAAAATTCTACCCATTTTTCCATTGTCAATGGATTGATTTCCGTCTAATTCTGGGAAATAGTCATTCATAATTTAAGCTCCATTAGTGTATATTTCTCCTCATATCCGTATAGCTTATTAAATAATTTAGCTACACCTTTAAATTTAGTGGCACCTTGTATGCAAGTTCCACCATTGCTTTTTGCCCAATGTTTAAATTGTTCAAATCCATCTTTTGTGTTTCGACCACCAATATATGTTATGTAACAAACACGATCATTTGGGTACATAACCCATTGCACAGTCAATGCACAAACACATTTATCATCATTCATTAATAGAAGTAATTGCTGTTGGCCTTGTGCTATTGTTAACTTTAAAGTTTGTGCTGTAAATTCGCCATCACCTTTATCTAATGCTTTTTGTAGTAAAGGTTCAGCTAAATGCCAAAATTGTTGTACATGAGTTTGAGGTACAATGTATAGTTTCATGCTTTAATAATAACACTTAACCAACTATAATATAATCAAAATTTAAATCTGAATGAGCAACACTTGTATGTGTGATAACTGCACTACCTTTAGCATGAGTTGAGATGTAAGGTGATTGTGCTGCTGCATTTGCAGTTAAAGGTGATAGTAAAACAACACTATTAAAACCTAATCTCTCATCATTTAAAGTAGTAGATGTAGAACTAGCTGACAAGGTAATGCTGCCAGTATTATTAGTTTTGCCATTCATAGCATTGTTAGTTACTTCTGCAACTGCTCTAGGCTCACCACCTTGATAAGGTAATGTTCTATACATTCTTGCCATTATCTAGTGCCTTGAGGTTTAAAATCTACATCTACTGCCATAGCTGTTTGCCAACTTCCTGTTGGTTTTACAGAAACCCTATGAAATCTACCACCTGATCTAATATTAGCTCTACCTTCTGAAGAAGTAGATACTGTAGCTCCAAAAATAATTGAATCATCTAATTCCCTTCTACTAGCTACAGAAACATCAGCACTTCCATTATCAACCATAGGCCGTAATAAATTAATTACAGAATTATACCCATCTTCTAAATCAGTAGTTACTAACTCACTATTGTAAGAGGAACCAGTAAAAGTAATTATTTTAGTATCTTTTGCACCAGCAAATAAAAATTTTCCACCTATCCATAATCTAGCATCTAGTGATGCAGGCATAGTATCTATATCTGTGTACCCTAGAGTTCCTAAACCTTCTAAAGTCGTGCCGCTAGTTGCAATATTTCCTAACACAGTTGCTGTAGTTTCTACTCTTGACCATTTATCAATAGTCCAATTATATACAAGCATACTTCTGCCACCACCAACATTAGCATAGTTCCAAATAGCAATATTTAATGCTGGATTAATAGAAGTTGTCATTGTAATTAAATCACCTAAGTCACAATCAGAAAAAAACCAACGATCTATTTTTTCATTTCCAATAGCCTGTACTTGATTTCCGTCACATTTATAAAAGCCATCATCGCTTAAAAAGAAAGAAACATTATTATATTGGCATACAGAATTACCATTTAAACAACCTAATCCTCTAGATATGTTGTCAAACTGAAAGAATAATGGTGACCCAACATAAGACATTCGCACTACAGATTTTTCTAAAAAAACTAAACCAAATTCACCACCTGTTAATGCTTGTACATTACCACCATCTGCAATAACTTGTACATCTGATTGTGAAGTAGAGCCTGCAGTCCAATCAGTTTCATCGTTGATGTCCGACCAACGTACTGAAGATCGACCTAAAGCTCCTGTTGCTAAACTTCCTGTAACAACAAAATCTCTTACTACTGTTATGTCTTTTGCTGTTGGAGATGTTGCTACGTCTGCCCATGCAGTTGATGTACCAATTGTCCAATATTGAATGGGGGTCGTTCCGTTAACAGCTAAAACTGTTTTTCCAAATTGCGTAAACTTCCAGGGGAATGTACTTGTGTAACCACCTACTTTAGATTTATCTTCTAATGCTTCTGTAGCAGAATTGAATTTAAACAATTTAGTAAAGCCACCTGCAAATAATACAACTTCAGTATCAAATTTTGCAACAAATACAGAATTAATATTTTCTGATGCTACTCCACTAAAATCTTCAGCATTAGGAAAAGGTTGATAGCCTACAGATACAGGTATTACATTTTTTGCATCATTTAAACTTCCTGCATTATCAGGTTGGTCAGGATTCCAGTCAGTAAATTGTACACGTTTAGTAGCCATTAGTTTATTTCGGTTCCTATTATTGTTCCTGCAACTGTTTTAGTAGTTAATGAAATGCCATCGATAGCATAACCAGCTCTACCACCTAAATTTGTACCATCAAAATCAGGATTAGGAACTCCACGAGAACCAGCAGTTCCAAGATTACCACCATTACCACCTGACGATCCATATTGTCTTTCACCAGAACTACCTGATGAATAATAAGAATTTCCAGAGCCTCCAGTAGTTGCTGCACCTGATGCTGCAGCTGGGCCTGCTCCTCCTCCACCTAGACCTACAACACTTCCTGCGCCACCTCCACCATTTCCTGTGTAGTCATCATAAGTTTCGCCAGAACGATTAGTTCTTCCACCTCCACCTCCTCCTCCACCACCACTAGCAATAGTTGTATTGTTAGTTAGTTTAAGAGTGTTTCTAGTGTATATAGCAGTACCACCTTCTGTGCCTGGTTTAGCAGCTGGGCCTATTCCAGCTACCCTATCACCACCTTTTCCACCTGCTCCAATAATACTACCATTATTTGTTAGGTAAATAATAGTTCCTGAAGCAAATCCATCTATAGACAATGAAGGTAATGTATAGCTAGAACTGCTAATTTCAACGCCAGATGCAATTTCGACTATTGCTGTTATTGGCGATGTAGGACTACCGAGTAAAGTAAATAAATTTACATTTTGTGCAGATGCAGTAATGGTAGCTGTGGTAAACATAAGGTACCAAGTACCACCTTGTCTAACATAAATTTGGTTTGCTTGTTTCCATACACCACCATCTTTAGCATAAATTTTAGATGGAGCAACCCATGAGCCAGAATTTTTTACTTGTATTGTCATTAAATTTGATACCAAATATCGCCATCACTACCACCACTTGGAGCAGATGAAGATATTGTTTTTGTTCCTGTAGCGTTTGTTCCTATGTCTGTAACATTAACAGAGTTTATAGTGCCAGCACTTGTCCATGTGCCACCAGTAATTGCAACAGCATTTGCATTTTGAGTTGCAATAGTACCTAAAGTGCCTACTTTAGTTTGCACAAAAGCAGTAGTGGCTAGTTGTGTAGTATTTGTTGAAGCAGCTGCTGTTGGGCCAGATGGTATTCCAGTAAAAGTAGAACTACCATCAACTGTAAGATTTCCACCAACTACTAAATTATCATCATCGTATCCAGTAGAAAAGTTTTTAACTTGTGCCATAATTTCACGCAACGCATTATTAATAGTTGCTGGAGGGCATCCTTCGTTTATGTTGATCCCACCGACATCCGTATTAGAGCCTGCTGTGTCTGACCATTCTGATATTTTATCTCTACTCATATTATCCTATCCTTAACCAAATGTTTGAGCCTACTGGAACAGGTGTCCAATTACGACCACGATTATGCCCACTAGCTGTTAAATTTACTGTTGACGAAATTGATGCATCTGCTGAAAAAATTACACCACTTGCTACACTTACTGAAGCTATTCCAGATATGCTTGGAGTAGCTGATATAGTATATCCACCTAATGCCGTTAGATTACTAGTGCTAGATATATCGGCCTCACCTAACACAAATTGCCCAGCAGATTCTGCTGTTACACTAGCTGTACCACTTATAGTTGCTTCTGCACTAACTATTTGACCAGAAGTTATTGCTTGTAATATTGCTACACCATTTATATCAGCATCACCAAGAACTATTTGATTTCCAGATACAGCTAATACAGTTGCTGTGCCTGATAAACGAGCTTCACCTAATACAATTTGACCTGTTGTTATTGCTACAACAGTTGCTGATGCAGCTATAGATGCATTGCCTTCTCTGATGCCACTAGGTAATGAACTAAAAGGAGCTGCTGAAAAACTACTTATACCAAACATTCATTGCTCCTAAAATTTATCTAATGTTTTTTTAATTTTGTCTAAGATCATAGGCATTAATTTCATTCCTGAATAACCTACAAAAAATGCTAATGCAGGTGCAAATGTATTATGCAAATTAAATGATTCCATGACTGGTGGTATTAAAAATTTAGCTGATACTAAAGCAATACCTATATTGTAAAATAATTCTTGTCTATGTCTTTTTCTTTCTACTAACCAATTTATATGGCCGCCTTTTGGCCTTCTGCCTTTTACTTTTTTAGTATTGTAGTTGCATAAACCACCTGCAATAGATGCTATTACAACAAGCCAATCCATTTATGTAAGACCTAAGTCTACTTTTAGTTTATCTAAATCTAAACTATTATCTATATCTGGTGTTTCAGAGTTTTCTAAATCTTTTGACCAAATTGTACCTACTAAAGTTTCTACTTCTGCTTGTTTCTCAGGTTTATCATCTAACATTTCTTTTTTACAATATGATTCGCACCAATTTAACCCTGCTTGTGATAAAACATCTTTTAAGTCTTGTAAACTAGCACCTTCTTCTACAAGGTTTGCTATGTCAAAATTAAGTTTTTGATGACTATCAGGATTCTGTGATTTTGTTGCAGTAGAAGCAAAACTAGCTACAACAGTTTGAGTGTCTTTATTGTATTCATGTACTTTTGTATATATTGTTGCCATAATTTTTTCCTAAATTAAAATTAAGTTACTCCACCTAAACGTGTTCCTGTAGCTGCCCATGTGATATTTGAGTTGCCGTTTGCATAATTTCCTGCAGCTCCTCCACCTCCTCCAGAACCTATTGCTCCTGTTCCTCCTGAGCTACCTCCTGCACCTGGGCCACCTCCATTACCAGCAGCAGGTGAATAACTAAATGCCGTACCACCTGCACCACCTCCTGTTTTACTACCTGCTGAACCTGCTGTAGCAGGGCCATAATAAGAACTGCCTCCTCCTGGTGCACCACCACCTGCATTATATCCTGCACCACCTCCCCCACCATTTCCGTTTACATAATGACCAAAATAACCAGAAATATAATTTCTTCCAGCACCTCCACCACCACCGCCGCCTCCTGCGACTGTGCCGTTATTAGTAATAGTAACAGCTCTTGATGCTAAGATAGCTACGCCACCGGGACCACCACCATTACCATTATTACCTCCAGAACCAGATGGCCCACCACCTGCTCCTCCACCTCCACCCGCACCAATAATAACCCCATTATTAATAATAAATATTTGGTCATCTGCATGAAAATCGGTTGGTATAGTTAATGCTACTGTGCCTGCACTAGTAGAACCTACATAAATTCCAGAGTTAATAGTAAGCGTTATAATACTGTTACCTGCTTCGTAAGTACCACCTCTGTTCGAGTAAACATTATAGTTATGTGTATCGCCAGAAATAGTTAAAGCAATCTCAACTGGGCCTCCTGCATTTCCTGCAGCTTGCATCATTCTTGACCTAGTAAACATTAAGCAAATCCAGTACCAGATTGCATACCATACCAGTTAGTGCCATCTGAATAGAATACATATATTTCTATTGCTGCAGCTGCTGTTGGTGCAGAACCTCCATTCCATTTAATAGTACCTGCCCATGTAATTGAATTACCTGTAGCGTGAACAATAGTAAAAGATTTACCTGCTGCAGCTGTTGGCATAGTGATTGTCATTGTACCTGTGCAAGAAAAGACTGTGCCTTCTGTTGCAAGGTTAGGTGTAAAACTCGCTGACTTAGTTACCTGTGTTTCTGTAACACCTGTAAATGTTTGTACACCTGTAAATGTTTGAGCATTAGTTAAATCTAATGTAAAGGTTGTGCCACCAAGACTTAACCCAGAACCTGCTGTATAAGTGGTGTTTGTAGGTACTGCCCAAGTCATTACGCCAGATCCGTCAGTTTGTAAAAACTCACTAGCATCTCCATCATCATTAGGAAAAGTTAATGTGTAACTAGCTCCTGCACTATGTGGTGGACTTTTTAATTTAATACCATGAGAGTTTTCAGAACAATTTAATTGTATATAACCATCTGTAACAGTTGATGTACCTTTAGCTTCTAAACTAGGAACAGAACCAGTAGATACTAAATTAAGTTTGGATACTGTGACTGCATCATTATTAATTTTATCAGTAGTAACTGCATTGTTAGTAATGTTAGCTTCTACTACCACATTACTGCCACTAATATTATCAGAGTTATCTAATGCTACGGCTTTTTCAGCAGGATAGGTGCAAAATACATCACTTGTACCAGCTAAAGTAATTGCACTACCACTATTACTAGATTCAAGGACAGTTGTTCGTGCTAATACTGTACCTGATGCTGTATAAGTGCCTAGACCTACTTCCCAATTATTGCCACTTTTAATAGCATAATAGGTAGTATTACCATCACCAATAACAGAAAAAGACTGAAATCCATCTTTAGCACCTGCTAGTGTTATATTACCAGTACCAGTAGTCGTGGTAGTTTCTTGTACTCTATCTTTGACAATAAGTGCCATGATTTATCCTCTATGCTAATGTTACTGTTAAATTACCTGTTACAATTTTAAATACATCGCCTGCGTCAATAGTTTTAGCTGCATCTAAAGCTGTGTGGTATAACATATTACCACCAGAAGCATTATCCCATAAACCTATCCAACCTACAGTTCCAAAAGCTGCTGTTGCTGTGGGAAAAGTCACATCTGCTGTAGATGCAACACTACCACCTGCACCTGATGCTGCAGCCATTGTTACTCGTGTTCTTGCATAAGAGCCACCAGTTACTTCGGTGCCTGCTGTTCCTGCATCTGTTGGGTCTGATGTGTGTAAAGAAACATATGGTCGGTCAAAACCTGCATATGCTGTACCTTTTAATGTTAAATCTAAAAGTTTAATTTCTAGATAGTTAGACATATCTGCCATAATAAATTACCTCGTTGAGTTAGTTATAGTAAGTGGATGAGCAGGGAACTCCCCCTCATCGTCTGATTTTTGTAAAGAAATTACCCCTCTATCGTACATAGCTGCCCAAGTGGCAATTCTTTCATCATTCATCAAGAATGGTTCTGCTTCACCAAGTGCTGCGTAAAGCAGTAAATCAGGTGTGTTTGCTAACCAAAGATTTGATGAAACTGTGCTGCTCATATATGATGGTTTTATGTAATAGAGCATTTGTATCGTATATACAGAGCTAGGTATAGGTGCCAATTGAAATTCACTTCCTAAAGCTGTGTAATTAACTGGTTGTCCTTCTGTAGTAGAACGTGTATTTCTAAAAAAATTACTTGGTGATTGATAAGTTAAAACACCAACAGGATCAGTAGATGATATATGCAAATCTTTCATTGCTAAAAAATCATATGGCATTTCAATTGTCGAATCTCCAACAACTGTTGTAGTTGTAGCAACTTGCAACATTTGTCTTATTCGCAAATCTCTAGCCAATCTATCTTCTGCTAATCGAATAAATTCAGGTATAGATGCAGTTAAATCTTCTCTAGCTAAATAATTAGCTATAGTAGCTTGTAGCGTTGTATAGTCTGTAAAAAATGCCATTTAGATTCTGCCCTGTTTTGTTCTAAAAAACCTATTGTCTGGATGATTTAGAAATTCTTTAAATTTTTTAAGATCAATAATCTGAAACCCTTTCATAATTTTTTTGTGGTTTAAATCATCAATAACTGTCATTGGTATAGATGCAATTTTGTTATCAAACATTTCATTACCCCATCCTGATGATTTAGTAATAATTTCTTCTTTGTTTGATTCTACAATATCAGTTACATCTTGTTTTGTTTCTATCACATAACCATCATTATCATGGTCATCGTGTTTTGTTTGGTGTCTGTATTTAATTGGTTGCGACCAAGAACTTTTCCATTCTTTTTTTTTGTCTGCCATAATTTTTCCTTAAAAGATATGCCCACCGAAGTGGGCCATATCTATACTTAATATTAAATTAAGCTGTTAAATCTGCAACGATAGCATGAGCTGCTTCGTTACTTACTTGCAGAGTAAGCTCTGTAAGCATTTGATGTTTTTCAGCATCACCTGTTTTAGCTAATACATTAGACTGGAATGGTCTTAGTGTAGCTAAAGACAACATTGTTGGGTCTAAGATAAGAGCTTGTTCACCATTGTTAGCTGCGTAATCAGCAGTCATAAATCTTTCTGGGATTACTGAAAGCATACCAAAATCGCTGAGGTACACGTCAGCCGCACCAACGATAGCTGCTGCTTTTGTAGTAGTACCAGAGTTAGGTGTTGAAACACGATTAGATGCAATACCAGTAAAAGCTGATACTTTTACTTTTTGGTTTGGAGGTACAACCAACATAGTTGGAGATCCACCAGAATTAAAAGCTGCTTTCATTGCATTTTTTAATGATGTTTCAGTAAAAGCTGCTGTGTTACCAGCTGCTGCTTTGGTTCTAATTGCAGAGCCTGGAGGAGCTGCTGGAGCTGCTGGAGCACCTGCTGCTACTGTACCAACTGAAGTCCAGTTAGTTCTAATCCAAGTTTGAAGTGAAGCCATTTTTGGTGCTGTAGCTGCCGCTGATGTTACTGGAGCAACATTACCAAGAATAGCAAATTCAATATCTCGTTTTAGTTCTTGACCAGCTTTAGCTAATTGATAAGCTGTTTCTGTCTTACGACCAGCTTTATCAACAGAATCAAGAGTACCAGTAATGTTTACTGTTTTACCCATAATTTGAGTTCTGTTAGTAGCACGAACTGTAGGTACTGCTGTAAATGCTGCTGCATCTGCACCTTCGACAAGAGCTGTGTTAGCTGCGGCACCTAATGTGTCAGTTTGCCACTCATGTAGAGTAGCTGTTGCCTTTGTTTTTCCGATAGAAGAAACTACAGGAGTTTCAGTCGGAGCAATATTGTATATGGTGTTGGATAAATCCTCACGCATACCAATTGCTTGATAAGTATGAAATGAAGCCATAATTATTATTCCTTAAATAAAGTTTTCAAATAAAGCTGCTGCATCTCTGGCATCACCAGTTTGCAGTAACCTTCGTTGTTGTTTTTTCTGTTTATCGGTTACAGATTGTTTTACTTTGGCACCAGACTTAACCATCTTAGGTGCTTTTGCGACTTTCTTCTTTACACCTGATTTAGATGCTTGAAGTTTATCCCATTGCGCTGCTTTCTGTAACACAATAACTTGTCGGTGGTCTATAACAGATGATAATTCTTGATCTGTAAAACCGACTTTTTTTCCATAGTTGCGAATTTCATTTCTGATTTGTTCGCCTTTGGCCTTGTCTGAAAACTCTGGATAGGCTTCTGCTAGTTTAACTGCTTCATTAGCTACAAACTTTTGCATTTCATCTGCCCTAACTGCGTTTTGCTCTTGAGCAATGCGTTGTTGTTCAGTCTGCACAGCAAGTAACTGTTCTTTCTTTTCGGTCATTTCTGCGACCTTAACTGCATATCCTATTGGGTCGTTCTCTTTCATAACAGCTAGATCTTCTGGTGTATCGTTAGTGCCAACCAAAAATTGTTCTACTGCCTGAAGTTTTTGAGCATAGTCATCTCTAACTTTTCTAGCTTCAATAATAGCTTTAGCTTCTTGTTCTATAACCTTACGCTGTTCAGCTACTTCTTGAGTTTTTTTAGTATAATCAGAGCCAAGTTGATATGATTTCACAAGTTCATCAAGGGTAACTTCTTTTTCTTCTCCAGCTGCTTTAACTGTAAAGGTTTGTTCTTCCTCAACTACTTCTTCTTCTTCATACTCGGATTCATCTTCGGTTTCTTCTTCAGCATATTCAACTTCTTCAGTTTCTTCAGCTTCAGCTTCGACCTCAGTTTCTTCTACCTCTGCTTCTTGTGTATCTTCTTCCTGTTCAGTTGGTTGCTCGTTAGAGTCCTCTGGTGTGGACAACATACCTTCAAATGCAGACGCTGCTTCTGACATTGTTATTGGACTGTCGCCACTTTCTACTGGTGTAGAAGTCGTGGTTTCTTCACTCATTGTATTTCCTTAATTGCCATCTAGGTGTGGCTTTACCATACAGGCTAAATGCCTATAATATTGTCCATGATTTATCCTTAATCATATCGTTATCTACGACTGATTGAAGTCTAGTCATCATGCTATGTATTGCTCTAATCCTTTGATATGCACTTTCTCTTATAGCTATATCTTCTGGACTAGAATTTTCTATTTCTGCGTAACACTCTTTTATCATGCTTTGTATTTCATCTAAAAATGATTGAGTTTCTAATACGCTTTTTATTTCGCCTTGTTTATCTATCATTTAGGTGTTGCCATATTTTGTATTTTTTCTAAAGAGTTCATAATTTCTTTAGTTTTATTTATGTTTGTTTTCTCTGCATCATTGTTTGCTTTTTGAGCTAACTCCATTTCTTTTAATGCCATTTCTTTTTCAAATTGTACTTCTTTTTGTTGTAGCTCTAGCATTTCTCTTTGTACTTTTAATTCTAACTCTTGTTTTTCTATTTCTAATTTAGCCATATCTGACTGCATTTTCATTTGTGCTTTTTCTTGCTCTACTTTAGCAAGTATTTTAGCTGCTTCGGTGTTAGGGTCAGATTGTGGGTTTTGTGCTTGTTGCTGTGCTAATTGATCTGATTGTTCTTGAGTAACATCTTTTAAGAATCCAGACTCATCTTGGAACCCTGCCATGTTTACAAATTTAGCTAACGTATCTCGATATTGTTTTAAACTTACTAATGGATTAGATAGGCCATATTGAGTTAACATCTGTTCTTGTTTATCCAGAACCATTTGCATTACACCCAATTGCTCTGCTTTACTACCTGTGCCTAATCCTACGTTTACTGTTACATTGTATTCTGTATTCCATTCTCTTGGATTCATAGGTACAAACTTATTGTTTACTTTAATAATGCGTTCTTTTTGTTGGTACTTACATACCAATTGCAATATGCCTTTCATTAAAGTTGTCATTCCTGTATCAGCAAATATTCTAGCTATTAATTCTATTTTACCACCTGCTGCACTTGACATAGCTGCTACTGCTGTAGCTGTTACGTTCTGTAATATATTTGGATCTAGTCCTTGACTAGCTTCACTCACTCCAGTTCTTTTTGCTTGTGTTGTATCTAAATAATCAAGCATAGGAAATGATTGCGCTGCACTTGATTGTACTGTTAGAGGAACTAATGCATTTGGATTTTTTATACGAATAACTCCACCTGCTGTTGAGGTTAATAGATCATCTAAATTTACTTGGCCTTCTACGGCTCCTACACGATAGTTGTTAGTAAGGTATAGGTTATCTAACATTTGTCTTGTAATCGTAGACTTAATTAATTGTAAGTCCATTGTTCTGTCAGCTAATGACTCACCAAAAAATTTGTGAGGTATTGGAAAAGGACATACACTATGAAATGGTTGATAATCACATTCTTCATGCATTAAAACTTTATTATCTGCATAACAAACTCTGTGTCTTTCTGCTATGCCATCTCCATCTAAATCTGCTCTTACATAACATTCGTAATATTCTACGACCTCCATAGATTCGTTGTCACCATCATCACCACTAAATGGTTCCTCACCATCTGCATATCTAGCTACACGTTCTGGAGTAAAATCTAACGTATCACCAACAGCTAATTCTGCTACCATCTCTGGGTCGTAACCCATAGCGACTAAATCTGATCTTGTAACTAAACTTCTTTGTGCAACAAACTCAGCATCTTCTATTGTAGTAGCTCTTTTATCAATTAAAAATTCTTCTGGAGCAATTGACTCTACTTTTATTTTTGAATAATCTTTGGTACGTTTACATTTAACATTGTAGTAAACATTTATAATCGGTGGCACATCCATCATCATAGGCATACCCATTTCATCCATTACAGGTTGCCCAGTCATAGGGTCAACTGCTGGTTGTGGTTCTTGCTCTATAACTTCTTCTACTGATTCTTGTTCTACTATTTCTATTTCTTCGTCTTGCATTAACATTGCAAGTTCATCTTCTGTTAGGTTGTCATATTTTTCTTTGGTTACATCTTTCTTGTCATCCCAATATGCTTTTAATACACCTACTTTTTGGCATAACGCATCCCAGAACATATCGTGTAATAGCTCAACACCATTATTGTCTTTATAAAATATATGATTTACATAATGTGTTGCTTGTTCTGCTAATTCACCATCACCTTCATTTACCGGCTCGAACACAACAGCGTTTTTAGATTGAGTAAAGACCTTCATAAGTTGAGGCAAAGCACCATCAACAGCTTCTGCTACTTCAGCAGTTACTATTTGACTACGGCCCTCTACTTCATTGCCATAAGGTTCTCTTTGGTAATACTGTAAAGCTCTTTGTCTATCTAAAGAGGTATCTGTAGATACATAGCCTAAAGAATCATCAATATGAGAGCCAACAATATTAACTAACTCTCGACTTTCATCTGAATCTTTATCCATCATTTTTTTATCATATGCCATTTAAACTATCCATTGTTTATTAATCTCTAGTGGTTTATCCCATCCGTCATCTGTTTCGTTTAGGCCTACTGCTAAATATCTAAATGAGTCAGCAGCATGACTGGTAAAATCATGCACAGGCTTATCAAAAAATACATCTCGTTTTTCATCATATTGTCTACGATAATTTCTTAATAGATCAACTGCATCTTTTACTTTAGTATGAAACCAACAACGTGGCAGTATTCTTCTAACGGCTTGTATGCCATCATCTACATTTAATTTAGGTACGACCCTACAATTTAATCCAGCTTCTTCTAAAAACTCTAACCTAGACTTGCCAGTTCCTAGTTCTCTTACTTGTATATCATGAGGGAGTAGCTGTTCTGCTGTATCGTATCGGTTATCCCTCAACCAATTAATATAATAATCTAATCCCTGTCCATGATTCTCTAAAAAATCTATGATGTGTATTTCTTGTCCTGCTGTTTGTGCTACGAATATTGCTGTACTATCACCCATACCTAAATCCCAAGATACGAATGTTTTGCAAATATCATCACGAATTACACTATCGTTTATTTGGTTTTTAAACTCTAGATCGTTTATAAGGTTGCCGTAATATGCACCTTCGACTGGAGTGTGAAAGTTTACCTCGAACTCTTGTGAGTATTTATCTTCACCCATTTCTTTGAGCGCTGCATCTAACTCATCTTTATCTACTAATCCAGTTTCACTAGCTTTAAACTCTAATAAATTCCATCCATCTTTACCAAGTTTTGCTCTATCTCTTAGCGTTGCAAAATGGTTTCGGCCTTTAGGTGTGCCTATAAACATTACAAAACCTTTTCTATCAGCGATAGCAGGTCTTATAATCTCACTAAATAGGCTTGGGTTTATCTGTGCATATTCGTCAATAACTACACCATCAAGGTATATGCCTCGAAGTGCATCAATGCTATCAGCACCATATAAACTAATTCTACGGCCTAAGAAGTCTGATCGTAACTCTGCTATGTTGTTTATAGCTTTTAGTGGCCTAGTAAATTCGGTTAGCATATCCCATGCAATTCTTTTAGCCTGACTGTATGTTGGAGATATAAGAGCAAATCTTGGATTCTTTAACTCACAATTTAATGCACTATGTATTAACTGATTGATAGCACCAACAGTTTTTCCCATTCTCCTATGAGCTACAACGACTGTAAACCTATTATCTCTTACAGACTTATGTATTAATCGTTGAGGTTCCCTAGGTATATATCCAGTATTAATCGCTGTCATTTATTCCAGTAACAACTTTAATCATTAATGGTTCATCACTATCACCAGATATTTTTGATTCTTGTGCTACTTTGCCTTCAGCCCGGTCTAAAACCTCTTTAATTGCAGCAACATCCCCATCTTTAGCTTTAGTAAGCAAAGCCATAATAATTTTGTTAGCTTCCTCACCATCGTTTTGCATTAACCTACGTTTTAAGGTGTTATTTAAAAGTCTACTTTTACGAGATGAATGTTTATTGCCCTTATTAACTATAGAGGCTTTTTCTCTCGCTAAAGCTAATTGTTCGTTTTTATCCATAAGAGATTTCTCTGGATAAGTCATTGATTTTAATGAAAGGTAAACATATTATAATAGCTTCTAAATTACCCCCACAAGCATCATCAATTATTTGTTTAGCAACTTTATTTATTTGTTTTGTACTCACAGTCCATAGAGACTTTCTATATCTTATATAGTTTTTATAATCTACTACTATGCTGCTAGTTGGATAACCTTTAGTTGCTTTATTCTTTAGCTTACTTATACCTATCTCTTGTATTAAAAATTCTTCTAGCTCTAATGCTTGAGCTTCAGATATATTTTTATCTATAATCTTTACAGTGTGATTGTCATAATCTCTTTTTGAGTAAGCTCTATGGTCTTTACCTTTGCCTACATAAATAGGTTGATTATCTTTTATATGTATATATGTGTAGTATTCCATTGTTATGCAACTCCATTATGGGTCATTGCTCCGTAGTTAAAATCTTTTGTTAAATAAAAATTGCAATCCTTTATCGTTATCATCTTTAAATGCTTCAGCAGATAAGTTGCCACCAAACATATTACTTAACAATCCTTGTACACCATAACGTGTATTTTCTGGTGTTTGAGTTATGTTAGCATTAAAATTATTGCCTTGTAAGCCTAGTGATTTTATTAGCTCATCATTTTCAGTTTCAGTTACGTTAGCATAAAGAGGCCCAGCATATGCATTTGCTGATTTACCATACTCATCTAACATAGCATTTATACCCATGTTACCCATGCCTGTTGACATACCAACCCTACGATTTATTCGGTTGTCTTGATTAAAAGGTTGATAGGAGCCACCTACTAACATATTAAAAAACATATTACCTAAATCAGTATTATTAACTACATTAGCAGACAATGTAGGGTCAACTGTATTCATACCTAACTCTAACTCACCTCTGTTAGGGTACATATCATAAATATTTAATGTTTTATATTGATCCATTTTATTCCGTTAAAGTTTCTATAAGCATTTCGCTACTGGATTTTTTATCTGTAAATAAAGTAGTTGTATCGTAAACAGTTACGCTTCTATCTACAAATTGATAGTATTCGTTATGTATTAATAATGTGCATCCTTGTAAAAAGAAACACAAGATTATAATTTTTACCATTTCTTACAAGACCAATATCCAGCTGATAATTTGCTTTTTTTCTGATCGCATTTATGTCTGGCCCTAAAAGATTTTCTGTTTTTAGGTTGGTCTTTTTTTATAGCCATGTTGGCATCACCAAATCTTACTAATTTTACTGTATTGCCTTCTTTAGCTAGTACAGCAAACTTTTTTGTTTTAGTTCTGGCTCGTTTAGGTTTATTGTATCCAGAAAATTTTTCACCTCTGTAGTCAATAGTCATTATGCTTTAGCTTTAGCTTTTGCTGTTTTTGACAGTTCACTAAAATGAAAAAGTTTTTCA
>WLWE01001136.1_pt1 | contig 20812 bp, 8 predicted proteins | sample 6718301 | NCBI WGS metagenome assembly WLWE01 (sample SAMN12718691, study PRJNA515312) | sponge metagenome | isolation source: marine sponge | host: Mycale hentscheli | place: New Zealand: South Island, Marlborough, Capsize Point | collected 2003-05-01 | reverse complement strand
TATCATATAATACAATCTCTTCGTTTAATATATTTATTTGTCTGTTCTTGTAATTTAATAACAAACTATCTTGACTAGATAAGAATTCATAATTTCTGATTTGATATTCCATATCTCGAATTAAAACAGTCTTGATACTGTCTTGATAAACTAATGTATCAATAGCATCGAATACTCTTTCTAATTCAGCGTTAGAAATTGTAGTAGAATCTAGACCAATTGAATCATTTGATATTCTCGTAGAATCGCTTACTATTTGTGAGTAAGATGTACATGACATTAGTAAAGTCGTTAATACGATTAATATTGTGTTCTTCATTTTTTATGCTTTTTCTTAAAGTCTTTTAATGTATCAACTGCATCTTTAGTATCTTTTACTTTGGATTTAGTTTCTGCTATTTTGGATTTAGTCTTTTTGATTTCCTCTTTAGTTGCCTGTTTATGTTCAGCAACATCATCAATTTTCTTTTGAGTATCTTTGAAATCGTCTTCTAATTTTCTTTTATCCTTTTTGAATTGTCTTTTTTCTTTAGAATTATTAAAGGCATTTGAAAAGAAAAAGATCAAGCCAAACAATGCAACTATGCCACCAGATATCCAAAGCCAAATTTTCTTAATTTTTTCCATTTCGTATTTCTAATTTTTCAAGATCAATTGATGCCTCTTCTCCATACTTAGCTTGTAATTCAGATACAACGTTCATTTCATTTGATCGTATTGTATGCAACTCGCTTACTAATTGATTTTTGTTATCTAACAATTTTGTAATTTCTTTTTCAAGAAGTTCTATTCTATCGTAACAACCTTTATATTCGTTGATTATAGATTGTACTTTAGTTTTTTCGTCTTTTGTCATTTATTTAATTTTTATAAGTATATTAATTTCTTGTTGGATCAAGCCCTTCCTTCATTTGTTGTTCCAGTTCCTGTTCCAGTTCCAGTTCCTGTTCCAGTTCCTTCTCCACCTCCTAAACCTCCTGTTCCAATTGCAGTCCCACCTGCTCCAGAACTAATGGTCAAGCTTTTCTGTGTTGTGAAATTAACCATAGCACTACCATTAAGTGAAAACCCGTGTGATTCATAAAAAGCTTTATTTCTTTTAGTATCTGCTATTAATTGACAAGCTTCTATTGTATCTAAAAAGAAATCTGAGGCATAGTCTCTCTGTATACATGGAGTAATAATTGGCATACCCCAAGATGTTTCTTTCAAAATATCTTGTTGATAACTTTGTATTGTTCCATTAAGATTTCTGTACAATTGATTACCTCCGGTAGGATAGTCATTGTATTCTTCAGATGTTGGATTGTTTCCTGTCTGAGCAGGTGCTTGGTATATAAACTCTAAATATGTGTTGTCTACATCTTGAGCAATACTCAAATTCCCTGTTCTAGATTGTACTATTCTCCATTGGAACGTTTGTTGTTGGTGATATTTTGAATAATCTGCAGCCATATCTGGATGAAATCCGTAAGTAGATTCATCATAATCGTTAGCACCATAAAAAGTACCTCCTGGAAGTAGAGTTGAGTTTGTTGTATTCTTGAAAGGTTTTGTCCATTTAATGTAATTTCCAAATTCTGATGCATCACCCGCCGAATGATTTTCCCATGCATTTGCATTTTGAGCTATTTGATAATCTTCTGAAAAGCTTCTTGAGTTAATGCCTCCACCAGCTGCTTGAATTGGTGCACATGTAGCAGTGAACCAGTTTGTTCGTAAAGTATTAACTGTTCGATTACCTCCACCGACATCATTTGTTGTGCTTGAACCTGATAAAGGATCTCGACCTGTTTCGTAACTAAATTTTCTTGATGGATTAGGTTCATCAAACATTGATATTCCTTTTACCGCATTATTAGGTAACTTTATTCTAAAGTTTTGTAGCTTCACCCAACTTTTAGGTCCATCGTTTGGAACTTGTTCTAGTGAAGTATCATTTAATGCAGTTTGTCCAGCAAAACGAGCATTTGATCCACTATTCGCGTATCCACAACTGTTAGGTCCGTATACTGGTGCACCGATAGGTTCCTGTTCTCTAATAATCTGACTCATAGCCTGTTGAAATATTATACCCATTGGAATATTAAATGAAACCATTCCAATTCCGTTCGCATAATCTCCAGATGATCGATCAACATTTATAGGAACGAAGCGGAATTCTGCATCCGGTCCTATCCAATTAATAATATTTCCTGCAGAATTAGGAGTAGTTGATACTGGGTTAAAACCAAATGTATTTGGAGCACCGTTAGCATCAAAGTCGTTTGCTCTAATTGCATTCCTTCTTGCATCGTATCGAATTGGCCATTCGTTTAATCCTGGATTTCCAGTACCAGAAGTTTTTGTCATTGAACCATTAAATCTAAATTCACCTACACCTCTAGATCCGTTTCCACTAACTGACCACTCAATATTTGGATCTCCCCATTGATATAGGCTCCATGTCAAAGATTGAAAAATATTCGAATTATTATCATTTCCGCTAATACTGCTAGTTCCAGCATCACCGCTTGGCGCATTGCATCTATAATACATTTTTACTTTATCAGTAAACATTTCGTATCCATTAATTGAAAATCCTAAATGTGATTTTCCTCGAATTCCATAATTACTAGTAGCTCCTGGTTGATCCGATAATAAAGCTGCATAAGCTCCACTATTAGATTTTACACCTAGGCCTGTATTATTTAGACTTACGTTTCCAATCGATTCAAATTCTGTTAACGAATTTCTAATACCTAAAAATCTTATATTACCAGGACCGGTTTTATTTTTATGCAAGAATTCTAACGATATTTGATCTTCCCAACCTCCTGGATTAAATACACTTGTTGATGCATATTCAGTATGATCTGCATTATTAGAAAGTATAATTCTTGGATACTGAAATCCTGTAATAAGTGTATCCGGAGTTTCTTTAATCGTTTGTAACGTTATACTTCCTGGAACAACTTTACCATAAGGTTCTATATTACCTATAGCACCATTATTAGATGTACCAACAATTTTAAGAGCAACATTGTCACTTGAATTAATCGGTCCGTATGCAACTATCGATCCTGGGGTGTAATTAATACCAGGTGTATTATCTCCAATAACAATTCTATGATATGCATCCATAGCGAGTCCTACAGATCCAGACCATCCTCTAGCAGAAGGTGTAGTACAATAATTAATTTCATCAATAAATGAATTTAACGTTAATTGGCCTTGCTGATCAGTATCATTATAATCTAAAGATATTGAAAAATCATTATGTGTAGCTCCAGCATAATCAGTATAATTAGCAAATATCAAATCTGCAACAGAGCCACTTAAACTATTTGTACTTATTGCAATATCGAATCTAGAATATTGACCATAATCTTTATTAAGAGTAGATCCAAATTTTTCGGTATTACCAATAACAATTCTACTAGAACAATCAACATCTTCAATCCAAGCACCAACCGTAAGAGAATCTGCCCAAATAGCGGTTCCTTCGCTAGATTCAGAAACCATAACTTGGCCAGTTGATGTAGCAGAATCTCGCATTCTTATACGACCAACAACATCTAAACTATTTGGATTAGCTAAATGCCATGTTGATGCAATTTGATCAACTGGACCGATTTGAATTCCGGCTGCAGTATTTGCAGAATTGTTAGATACATGTAATAATGTATTGTATCCCGGATCTCCAGATGTATCAATATTAATTCCATTACCAATTCCATAATAAGTAACACTTCCAGTATCAATATAACCTTTAACTAAACTAGTTGCCATTCTAGTTATGCCATTCCAATCCATATCTTGACCTGGTCTACTTGCAGGATCTACTACTGTAATATAAGGTCTAGTATTTGCATCTATACTATTGAGTGATGCACTGTTATTTCCATTAGATTTTATTAACGAAGGTGAAGGCCATGGTTTACCATGTTGTCCTGAAGCACCGCCACCATGTAATCTTGTTATGGCATTAGCTCCTGTTTGTAATTGTATCTTAGCATCGGATAGAGATTTAGTCGATAAGAAAAATCCACCAGCATTCCATGACATTCCAGTTGAACCAGAAGATCCTAATAAATAATAATCAATACCTTTAGCTTCAGAACTTGCTCCTACTCCTACAGTTCCGATTGATAAACCTATGTTCGAGGAAATACTCGGAAGAGGACCAAATCCACCAGAAATTAAATTTATACCGTTTTGAGATTCTAACGAGATAGATGGATTATTCTGTGGAGCTAAACCGGCTGAAACCGAATCTGTCCAGTTAGTAATTCTTAAATTCATTAATGAATCTACAACTATGTTAGACCATGATTCAGGAAAAGCAGATGAGGCTAATCCATTAGTATCTTCTCTACCTAAGGTTATTCCACCACCAATTTGTCGTTTAGCCTCACCGAGCTCATAGCTTTCAAATGTTTTTCTAGGTGAAACAAAAAGCTTTGGCATTGAATCTAATGGCCAAACGTTAATATTGTTTCTATCAGAAGATCCTTTAAGACCTCCTAACCAAAGTATTTCTCTCGAATATTGTGCAGTAATACCAGCAACTAATGCGTTAGGATCAGAAAACAATTCATTTCCTAAATAATCAGTATCACCTTTTAGTAAGTAAAAATTAGATGTAGGTCCTAAATTAGCGACTAATGAATTATTCCATAATGTCGGATTTGCACCTTCATAAAAACTACCAAATAAATTAGCGCCAGAATCTCCTTGTGCACCGGTAGGTCCAGTTAAATTTAATCCAGTATCATCGAATGTATTTGCTAATTCATTCCATTCCCAAACTTGGCCAGTAGGTCCATTTGGTGAATTTGCTTCAGATAAGAATAAATCTCCTTGATATAATGTTGTTCCTATTTCAGATTCTGTTGCAGTAATACCTACATACCATTTATTCCCAGGATCACCTTTAGGACCGGCAGGTCCAGCTAATCCTTGAGGACCAATTGGTCCAGGAGGTCCACCACCGGCAAGAATGAGTTGGTCAAAATTAAAATTGACTTTCTCCATAAACTTCTCGAGAGTGTCGCTTAATATTATTTCCTTTATGACTATCGACATTTGTCCTGTTATTTTTTAATCAAATCTACCTTAAATGAGATAGAGTAGTTTTTAAGTTTGGGTATATTATATATCAACGTAAAATCTAGAGGTGAATCCGTGAAGAACTTTATACTTAAATTCTCACTAATTTTGTAACCTTGTCTTAATAATTCAAAATTTGTTAAGTCTAATTCAATTGGCTCTAGTTGATTAACATTATTTGCAAATCTATTTTCGTAGAATATTATTTTATCAACTTTGTACCTTTGGAATATGTTATCTCTGATATATTTTTCAATATCATCATCTAATCCTTCTTCTCCAAACGAAATTAATGGATTGATAAAGTCGTTAAATTCTGTGTCAATTCCATCTGCTCGTAAATAGTTAATTAATGCTTTTGAAGAAAACACGTTTAATATCAATTCTTTTTTATCAGTTCTACCAGTGTCTGCAGACGGTTGAGGTCTATCTACTGTATTTGCAGGTCTTGATAAAGGCTTTGGTGTTGATGTAATATCAATACGTTTTACAACATCAGCAGAAACATTATCTATATTTCCTATACCACCTTCTAATTCATCTTCATCAATGAGTTCCCATGTTTCTAAACGAATTTTATCAGGAATACTTAATATCTTAGATCCCAAAAATGATTTATTTTCAATAGTACCTTGATATCCGATAATATCTTCCGATGTAGTTCTATCAATAGCTTTCTTATAATAATTTAAGTCCCAATTGCTTAAAAATATATAAAAATCACGCTTATCGATAGTTGTCTCGCCAATTCTAGGATACACACTAGGTAACGAACTATTCGATAGAGATATAACACCACTAGGATTTTCCGGATTACACTTGTTATAAAAATAATTTTTTAGACTAAAGTTATCGCTTGAATAGACATTAAATTCTAAATTCTGATATCCATCAAAACCATAATATCGAGTTCCTTTTATTTCACCTTCAGTAACCCATGATTCTGAATCATATGCATTACCTTCGTTAAAATCTAAGAATCCAAATATATTAGTAAATTTAGGTTGATAACGACCATTGTATCTAGAAAGAATATTAATATTAGCTTGTGGCGTAGTACCCATTTCAAATCCTGCAACATTTCCACTAACGATCGAATCTAATTCGTTCGGTACGTTACGATCCTCAATTGGTCTTAGATAATTAGCTTTCCATAGTTCATCAGGAATAGACATTTCGATCAATTTATCGTTAAGAACAACACTACCATCAGTTTTATATGTAATATACTCGATACTAGGATCTCCTTGATTAACTAGATCTGCAATATTTGCAAATGATAGAACATTAATAATTCCTGAATATGCATTAAATCCTCCATTTTGATAAATAGGAATTTGATAAAATAGTCCAACTGGGCTTCCGTTTTTTACTGGTGATGGCGCTGGAATGCTCCATGGGTACCCATACGCATTTGAAATAACAACACCGGTTGCGGTTTCTATAATAGAAACACTACTATAATCAACTGTATTAGATGTAATATTTGTAAGGCCAGAAATTTTAATAGATAAAGTTCCTGCAGGAATTGGGTCCGCTAATGGTATTATAATATCGTTGTAAGCGCCTAATTGATCAGGTTGTAATTCGTTAATCAAATCTGGTAAAGTACCGTTTTGCGTGTTTATTCCGAATGTTGCAGTTCCGTTATCAAAAAGATCCCAGTCATACAAAGCACCTCCTATTTCACGATCAGAAGTTTGATATGTACCTCCATCAATTTCTATTTGATCGCGTAACGTATATAATAATGTACGATCTATAAAATAATCGTTAGGATCAATTGAATTATTTGCTGCAGCTCCAAACTTAGTAAAATTATTATCCATAAGTCCTGCTTCAATAACTAATGTTATCGTTCTGTGCAGCTCATTTTCTATAAATTTAATAGTTGTTCCTGTCTGAGTTAAACTAAGAATAGAAGCAAATTTATAATCGTTATATTTAGTATTACGTCTTAAACGTTTTTTGTTCAAATTATAATCAATTGGAGTTCGATCAAATCTTTCTTTTACAATAATCTTAGCTCCTCGAAATAAAGTCTCTGCAAATCTCGCTTCGTTTGCATACGCAAATTTTGAATATTTTATTTGTTGATCTACTGGATATACATAAGTTCCACCAACAACTGTTTCTCTCGTAAAGTATTCCGTGAAGTAATCAGTATCCATGGATGTAGGGCCATCTACAGTAGCTAATCCGAAATCTGGACTATTAGGACCACTTGCATAAGTAGATCCTATGTTTATTGCATTATTGAAATAAGAAAATGAATTAATTCTTTCTTCTAAATTCATGTATGGTGGATATTTTTGCAAATAAAACCATTCATGCGTATAGAATTTAGGATTAGCACCAAATTCTCTAAATGATGGACTAAAATTGGGATACCTAAAGGCACCATCAACATTTAATCTATAAGGATTTTGTCGAACATCTAATCCACTATCATCAAAAACCCATTTATTAACAAAAGGAACTACTCTAGAATCAACCGCAAATTCTTTTATTTCGTTTTCTTTCAATCGATCATATTCATTATATATCGGAGTGTCTGTATCTTCTAACAAATTTGGTATACCCATTAGAGAAAAGAATTCACCACCTTCGACAAATTCAGAAGATGCACCAATGATAGAACTGATCCATCCAGTAGGACCAGTTAATCCTGGAATGCTCGTATCAAATGATGAAGTTGCACCAAAAGGTCCTGGACTCGATGTCAAGTAAAATTTCGATAAAGCTTTTGGTGATGCATCGGCATTCTTTTTATATTGAGTACTGTAAAAGTCAAAGTCAAAATCCTTCAAAGGGTATATAGAAAGCAATCCACAATTATTATATCTCAAAGGAACTATCGAACATTGTTTGTTAGATGTTAACAAAATATTTTCGTTAGTATCTTTAATATTAACTGTATAATATGAATCAAAATTATCAAATCCTATTATCTGGCCAGACTTATCTCGCACAACCTCATCTAAATAAGGTACAACTGTATTTATTTTAGAATATCCATCTGAAGTAACCAAATACTTATCCGTAGAGAATAAATCGGTATCTTCTGTTGATACTTTAATCTTCGCTTTAGTATTATTATTACCTCCAACAAATTGTCCTGTAGCCAAAAAACCTAAGACTGTCGTAAATGGTTGTGGACTCGATTGATATAAAGATGAAACATAATTAGTTGATTGTCCGGAGATAAATCTAATCGGAATATCTTCCGGTAAAATTACTTGCGTAAATGAAGTTACTTTTATTTTATTCCAAGTTTCACTACTAACTCTTGAAAAAATTACAACCTTAGTTCCTATAGCAACAGCTGAGATAGCAACTAAATCAGGATAATAATCATCCATATTCCTAACACAACTTGCAAACGCAATTGCACGATCTTCATTACTTCCTAATGTACTATATAAATTAGAAGATGATGTTCTTATAGGTATTGTATTACTAGCGGTTGCTGTAAAAAAATCTATGAAATCTAATTGTGCAGGATCATTACTATCAGTAAAGAATATTCTAAATTCATCATCGTTTAATGGTGCACCATCAAATTCGATAACACAAGCTGGTCTACCTTTGATATCATAATTAAATTCAGACGTAACATAATTATCAGGATTTTGAAATCCTGTAAAATCTTTCCAATTTACATTTTTGTCATTAAGACGTAAAGTGTTCGAGTTAAATTCTGACGAATTTTTAATTTTATGAAAGTTTCCAACTGCATCTTGACAATATCCTATTCTAGCTTTTCCATAAACTATTTCGTTAGGAAAAAACGAAGTACCACCTGGATCTATTGATGAAATTACTGGTTCTTTTGCATATACAACAATACCATTTTCGTTAGTTTGTACTTGATCTTGTATATTATCTTCATACGCTATATTATTTTTAGTTGGTATAGGTAATTGATCAGACGCAAATCTATCGTCAAACAATGCGTTTCCATCTACAAAGAATTCGTTATATTGAGCTTTATTAACGTACAATCCAAAATATCTTTGAAATCTATAGTCTTCTACATCAGCATCATCAAAAAGAAATTCTAAATTAATAATGTTAGGATGCGCAACTCCCATTTCAGAAAAGCCATCGGTTATTATATTTTCATATTCAATAATCGTTTTGTCATTTGGCCATGAATTGTAATACATTTCCTTTTTCTTACTACAAAAACCAGGCTTATCTAAATTAATTCCGTTATATTCGAAATAATCATTTTTCGGCCAATTAGCAATAATAGAACTTTCCGGGAAGTTTTCGTTATTAGCATGTTTCCTAATATATCTACCAAGATTAGAAGTTTCTCTAAGATCAAAGCTAGATATAATAGTACTTTTAGATAAAATGTTATCAACAAAATTATTATTATCGATTAATCTATCTGAAGCTGTTTGAAAATCTCTAGTGCCTGGAATTAAATTTTTAGAATTTACTGAAACAGGATCCTCAATTCTACATATAATAAAATAATCAGGTATATTAGATGGCTCGATCCAAAGAGGCGCTAATAAGCTATACTCTTCATCATATAATTTCGAAGGTTTTGTTTCTGCTCCATACGAATAGAACATATCATACTGAAATCCGTACAATTCTTTTACTGAATTAACATCATCTCTTTGATATAAATCAAACGCAATCTGATTTGATGTTCTTCTGCCATTCTGATTATAGAATCTATAAAGATCGTAATAATAATCACCATTAGATGATACTTTGAATCCTTTATATTTAGACTTTGAAAGCTCTTCATTAGCATCGAACGATTCTAAATATAAGCGATCCGATCCATCAGTTATCAATTTGATATTTGATGTTAATTTAGGATTTGTTCTTAATATTCCAAATGATGTTTTATCAAGGATAGGTTTACTCATAGTTTATTTATCTCTGTTTCAAGATGACAGTTTAATCGATAGAACCTAATAAGCTTGATCCACCACTACTTGGTGACTTATCCGAAGCACCGGAAAGTCTAGGATTCAAAAACTTAACTGTTCTAGCTAAATCGTCAACTACGTTTTCTAATTGTCTATTAGGTACCTCTTCGTATTGTAAAGAGTTAGATCGGTATCTAGCTGTTATTTCTATATCAAATGAAAATCTGTCGTTTTGATTCGAGTAAATATCTATTCCAAGCCTTTTTCTATATTCTAATTGAGTTGTCTGATTTGTAGGATCTCCACCAATACTTCCAAGACCAGTAGTACCTTCTCCGAAGAAGTCAGACATACGATATTGAAATATGATAGGAATATTTATTGAATTTTTAGATCCAAATGATAATTCCTTAACAGATAATTGATTAGATCCATCTACATTAATAGCACCGGTATTGTTAGTCGGTGATAAAAATAAATATGCACCACATGAATTTCTACCGATTAAGTATTGATCATATTCTTCAAAGGCCATTTTACTTAAGTATGCAGATTTTGGTAAACCGGTAGCTAAATTATCAAAATAATAATAAGCAGCTTGTTTATTAGATCCATCAGTAATATCACTTGCATTTAATGGTGCAAATCCTGAGTTTCTTACTCCAGTTGGACCGAATGCTCCGGTAGATGTTGGTGCAGCAGTTGAACCAGCAAAAACAGGGCCCCATGTAGGAATTAACGGATGTAACATATGTACATAAATTCCATCGTTAGGTGCTGTTGTATAATTCGTATTATCTGTTTGTAATATTCCATCACCACTCCAAATAAATTGTCCTGGGTCAGATGTTGTACCGAAAGGATAACCACCAGCTAACGTATATTCGTGTTCAACATAACTAACTAAATCGTTTCCAATCGTTGGGAAGTCATTTCCTGGATCTGCAGGTAATGTAGCCATAGAAACACCACTGGCTCCAGCATTAACATCTTCGTATAATTTAGCGTTACCTTCAATATTTAAGTATCTTGTATTGATGAATTGTCCTTTAACTTGACCTGATTGATATGGTAAATTTTCAAATTGATTGTATGTATTTACTAAATCTGCATCTAAATTTGATGGTCCTAATGGAACTGAATCATACTTACGTGTAAGATTATAATCGCTATCAGATGCATCATATCCTAATCCAGGATTCCATGATTTGTTAACTTCTTCAGTAAAGTTACCGTATTGTCTAGCATATAATTCGAGATTAGATGCGTTAACATTTGTAAGTCTAAGAGAATAAGTTTTACTAACGATAACACCTTTCTTAATATCTAAGTCTTTAACATCATCTTTATAATTTCCTGCAAAGTATTTAATGTTGGTATCCGGCTTAATAACTTGTTCATTTCCTATTGGATCTAATATAATTACTTGAAGTACACCCTTTTCACCAGTTATAGCTTCTTCTATAAGTCTAACCCTAGTTTCAAAATCACTAAGTTTTTCGAATAAATTAATTACGTTTTGTTCATCTGTTAGAAATCCACTTGCAATCATCGTTGCTGGATGTGCATAAAAACTTTCGTTTTGAGTGAATTGCTCAGAAACATGTTGTGTAACTCCAGAATCAGCTAAGGCAGCTGTAACTTCTAAAGATTCAGAAGTTTCTCTTGCTTGTTCTATAATATTTCCAATTTCATTAGTACCAACTAATTCTTCCGGAAAATCAATTCTAATAATTTCGCACCAATCTGATTCAGTTGGATTTGTAGGCCATCCAGCTTCAGATAAAGATTTTATTTGAAATTCAACTCCTTCACCTTGTCTGATAGGAATTTCTAATTGATTTGAATTAACCGAGTCTGCATTTTCAACATCATTAACTTCCCAAAAATAATTTCCGTTTGAAGGATCGATCGCTCGTTTTCTTACTGGTGTTAAAAATTCTTCCCATGTACTAAAAGTACCTCGCCTAACAGTACCATTGTTATCAGTAAATTCTATTTGATCTGGTTGATTAGATCCACCATCTTGTGTTACATATCTGTATCGTACTTGAAATTGTACAACTTCTTGAGGACCTGTTCTTGCAGATGGTACTGCTTCAGGAACTGGCCAAAATCCTTTAATTCTATATTTAGGTGAAATACCTTCAAGATTATCAGATTCTGCTAAAGAAATTATTTCATCTACCGAAGATTTTAATAACGTAGAAGCGCTTGAGCTTTTGTTAATTAATTCACTTAATTCTGATAAATCTGTATCTCTAGCTGCTTGCGATGTATATCTTTTTGTATTAATATCAGATCTCTTTTGCTTGATCGATTTGTTTAATTGATCAAGTTCTGATTGAATACTAATTTTTTCAGTTTGTAGATTCTTAATTTTAGCTATTCTAGAAACATCAGTAATATGATTGTTAATTTGTAATACCTGAAAATCAGTATCTCTAGCATCTGGAACGTAAGGAGTTTCTCCTAGAGTTGATGGTGGTATTCCATCCTTAGCCATATTATAAAGCAAAGATCCAAAATCCACAACTTGTTCTTGGTAATATTCTTCTAACGAAAGTTGTTTACCTTCGTCATCTAATATATTAAGATTATTTGAATAAAATGCAACTCCAGGCGACCATTCTAATGCAGGAATCTTAGATATCGGATTGATTGCCTTTACAAAAACAACCATATATTCGTTAAAACCGATATTCATATCTAAATTAACTGGTGCACTATCAGGACTATAATAAGATAACGTACTGCCTATTGCAATTGTATCGTATCCTTCGATTAATCTAACTTCAATGATATTTCCAGAATCTTCATCTATGTTTATAATTTCATATTTAGTATTGTTACTAGTACCTTCACCAACAATAACAATACTATCACCAATTTTTAATTGTTGTGTTTTTGAAAATTCTGATACCGCATCATTGTAATTTAATGTATCTAATTGAAATCTAAATCTACGTTTTTGAGTTGTTACACCATCAACTTCTGCATCAATCAATTCATCAAAAACTCGTTGAACCGCAAAATTACCAAAGAATCTAATTTCTCTTGGTGGCATATCAATAACATCTTCATCTAAGAAATACGTTATTCCGTTAGCAAGTAATAATTGAAAAAACGAAACATAATCTAGATTAGATGCTTGATTCAATTGATTATTCCAAACATTTAATTTAGAAGAATTGTCTAGGTTCAAAATAAATCTTTGAACTTTACACCTTTCAGTATCCGCTGGAATTTGATTAGTAAAATTAAAACTAACATATAGTAGAGGATTCAAGAAAGATTCAAAAAACCAATTATTTTTAGATTCAAATTGCGTTGGTGCATTCATCGTTGTGATAGCACTACCTTCTAATTGAAGATTAGATATTATAAGTTTTCTAAACGAACCATCCTGTAATTGAACGTTCGCATTAGAATCGCCAATTCCTGATAATTGTTTTATATTACTATCTAGTCTATTAATATCTGCTTTAATTTGACCATAACTAGGAACAAAAACTTTACTGATCTGATTATTCTCGTCAATAACGTCTATCTCAACTACATCAGCATCCGTAGTCGTGATATCTGACAACTTATTCATTATCTCAAGCCCATTTTGATTAATTCTCAAAAGATTATTAATCAGAGAAGATAAAGAATACTTTGTACTAAAATCTATATTTGTGTCAGCCATTATTTATTTGTTTTATTTCACTACATCTATGTAAAAAGAATAGGTACTTTCATTTACACATATTATTTCGATTATTGGTTTTGTTGTGACTAAATCAGCAACAGTTAAACTACCTACAAGAACACCATAGTTACCTAAGCTTTTAGTGTTTTGTGCATCAGTCTTTATATTTATCGTATGAATATCTAAATTAATATCATCTGCAAAAACAATTCTCATTGTTTGTCCTTGTTTCCATTTATGATTTGTATCATCTAAATTAATTGATATACTTCCTAATACATCTGGTGCTGTTGCACCTATATTTCTAAAGTAATTTGTATATTCTCCAACTAAAATTCTGTTACCGTTTGTTGTATCAAAAGGCTCAGAACCGGCAGTTGGACCGTACATTAAATGTCCACTAGAATTTAAGCATTGATTAAACACATAATAACCTTGAACTTTATTTTCAATAGAAACTTGATTTGGTACCGATTGATCAACAATAATTCCAGGTCCAGGTTGAATAATGTCTGTATTATACGTTAATTGTACGTTAACTTCACCAGTTAATATATCGTTTATGTTACTAGAATTCTGTCTAATTAGATCTAAAATAACAGTCTCATCTTCGAAATTTAATTGAGCATTGTTTAGGCCAGATTCAAGTGAATTAATTCGAGAAGTTAATAGATCAATAGTATCTTGACTAAAGTAATATTGTTCTAAATTTGTTAATCTGTTTTCGATGTTAATTAAATCGACTTTTTGATCGATAAACATATCTGCAGATTCTTGTAATCGAACTGATGCGTCTGCAAAAAGATCCATACCAAATGTAAGATCCTCTCGAATAACAGTCTCAACACCAACATTATCATTTTGAGTATCAAACTTTATGTTTAATTTAAGGCCATATGAATTACCATTTAATTTAGTAACAGGATTTGGTTTGAATTTCTTGAAGTTCTTTAATGAATCATAAGTAGTACCATTATCGTAATCATCTACTACAAGTACACCATATAAGTTTCTTGCAAAATTATCAGGATTTGAAACATCGTAAGAATCGTAATAAACTAAGCATATATTAAATTCAAAATCAGAACTTTGTGCTGAGGCGTTGAATTCATCAATAGTAGTTAATTGTGCATTGTTTGCAATAGGATAATAACTTTCTGGATTGAAGTCTAATGTAACACCATCCATAGAAGATAATAATAATGGTATAGCAGTACCTGATTGCTTAAACGCGGTTGAGCCTACATTTGTAGTGTTTCCGAATGTAGCACCTAGTTGATATGTATTTGTACTCATATCATCGAAGTAACCATCATTAAATAACCCAAATGGAGTCGAAGATCCTAATGTATCTCTTCCATATAAAGTATCTGTTGCAGATTCCCATGATTCGTTCGGTTTGTAATTAACATCTTCTTCAGTCTTAAATAACACTAAAGGCGTACCACCATGGCTAGTAGGTACATGAATATAAATTTCTGAATAAGATTGTCCTCCTCGCGAAATATTATTAATAACATCAATGTCACCAAGATACTTTACAACTTGATTATATCCATTTACAGATGTTGGTGTAATTTTTTCTTCTCGATATCTATTAGGTATTGTTGATTCGTTAGTGGTGTTAGCATCTTGCCATCTGATAGCATTTAGATTCTTCATAAAATGCCAGAATATCCTTTCAGCGGATGTAGGCAATATCGTTTCATCGTAAGCTTCGTTAAAGTTATTTTGACTATCTAATACTAATTGTTCAAAGTTTAATGCATACGATTGAAATGCTTGTGCAAAATTAAAATTGCTATCTGCGTTAACATTAGTTGCTATTGGACTTCCAGAAGAAGATCCTCCACCAAATGAATCCAAAGCTTGCCAGACAACTGAGTTATCTAAATTCTGAGGTATTCCTGCTTTCGGTAAGTCTAAAAGAGCGTATTTAGAAAATACAAACCTAGCATTGTCATCAGTAAAAGTTTTTGAAATATCTTTTGCTGCACTTGCAAATGTAAAGAATGTACCTCCTTGTACTCGTAAAGGTTTTAATAATGGAGTCGCCATTTAGTTAAATGTTTTTATTATAAAGTCATTTCAATTTTCCACCAAGTTGCACCGGTTCCGTTATCCCACCAAAGTCTTAAAGGTGCACTTGCACCAGGACCCTCTTCAGTCATAACTAAAGTACCAAGTGGAATAGATGATGTTGGTCCAACTGCAGAGAAACCAGCACCAGTTAATCTTGGTAAAACCACACCTCCAACCGTATCAGTTGTAGCACCAGGATCTCTCAAATCCCATGTTGGATAATATGATCCAGGTGTAGAAGTTTCTTCTAAATTAAACTGTGCTAATTCGAGTAAAGAACCAATCACTAAATGACTAGTTTCTGCAAGCTTAATATTTCCATTAACCATATTAAGATCTCCTGAATTAATAAGTAAAGCATCTGTAAGAGATGTACCATTAATAGTCAATCCATTAGTTAGTATATCATTTGCACTTCCATACGATGAATTATCAAATCGTCCACTGACGATATCGAATGCACTTAGTATTGAGTTTAACGCATCTTCCAATGTTTTGAAATTATCGTTGATCGTTATTCTGGATCCGCTAAGTGAATCAGTTCCGGCGATCGCTGTAGTTGTTACTGCCATGGTTTTAGGTAATTTTTACAAATTCTTTTTTCGTTTTAGTTTTCTTATTTCCTTGATTATCTGTTATTTCCAATTCGATAGTATAACTACCAGTCTGTGTAAACAAATAACTGAAGTAAGGATTATTATAGTATATATTCACCCACTCAGGATCATTTTCCTTGATGAGTGTCCATTTTGGCGAAGTCTTTCCATGCATTGGAGAATTACTGTAAGTAAATTCAATTTGTGTCAATAAAGGAAAGTCTTTCGCATATTTATGTATCCGTGTTGTATTCCAACTATTATTTGATGTTATTGTTCTACCACACATAGTTCCTGCAAAACCGGATGTACCTCCTAGTACGTCTCCATTATATCCAGTTGCACCAATTGGTCCAAATTTAACACAATCATAATCGTTGTCAGTAAAATTAACTTTACTTCCTTGAATTTTTATTGCAGACATTCCGCTAGGTGGTGGAAATACTGTAGATCCAGTAGGTCCAGTATATCCTGAAGCGCCGTATATAATATTCCATCCATAATCAAGTATAGGACCATCTATATTAATAGGAGCAATTCCAGCGCTAGGGCCGGTTGGAGCAATTGCTTGACTCATCCACGTAAGTTGTTGCCAAAGATCTGGTAAATTTGTTGCACCTACCGAATAAGGCCAATCTGTTATTCCTGTTGCGATATTACCATTTGTATCAATATATGTTGTAGGACCTGGCAAATATATGGTTCCTCCACTAGGTCCAACCGCGAACATTTCAAAGTAAAATGGAATATCTCCCATATCACCAAAGTTCACTGTTTCGTATGCTGTTATATAGTCGTAAGTAGCACCACTAACATAAATTGGCCATTGTGGATATCCAGATGGAGCCAAAGTATTACCTTGTAGTCTTATATAATATTTATTTCTGAGACTAGGTTCTTTAGTTACAAATTGAATATACGGCTCTAACGGATTCAAAGGATCTATATACTGTTCATTGTAATAACAAATAAAATCATTCATTATTGGATGTTCGTCTGAATTGTTTTGTAATTCTTCGTTTATTTGTCTTACAATTTCTTTATATTGATCGTTTCCTAGAATAGTACCTCCATCACTGAAATCTGTTGTTACGAAATGATCGATCGTATAATCTTGTTCAACCCACGAAGTACCACCAATTACTCCAAGAGGACCTCCAAGATATTGATATACATTTGTAGTTCCAGTTGCACCAGGATCTATATTTTTAATTATGTCTCCGTATTGAACATCACCTGGAGTTAAAATTGCTTGGATGTTAGTTAAATTAAGTTGTACGCCAAATCTTTTGTTTTGATTCAGTGGTAAAGGTTGTTCTGCAAAAATAAAGCACGCTGAAGTCAATCCAGTAAATGTCGGATTTTCAATTCTCGCTTGAATTATTTTAGGGCCCATTCCTTCCCACCAAAGATGGCAAACATCATTCCATGTAGCATTATTTTCTATAAGATTCCATTTGAATGCATCTAAATCATATAAGCCAGTAGATCCAGGTATACCAGGATCTAAAGGTAATGTAGAAACATCATCACAAAAACCTTGAAACTGAGGATCATTCTGTGTTTGATAAAATTCTATTTGATCCATATCATTCCATGACATGTTAGCCATAGAAAATTGTTCGGTTTCTTGTGTAGGTAAATTCCAATTACTTGCATAATCTTCCCATATTGGAGATACCGGTCTAGTAGGACCAGGATATCTATCACTCTGTCTAATCAACGTATTATCATCCCATTCGTAATCGCATTCTCTAAATTTATAATGACCTATAAAATCTATGTCTTTAGTTTCTACACATAATTTACTTGTTTCAGTGATCTTAGATTGACCACCGAATGTATCATAGAGAATCATCTCGATTGTGTAAGTTCCAACATATGGTAATAATATAGGATAATTTTCGCCATCCTCTAATGTCATTAAACCACTTTCAACTTTCCACGTAGGATCTTGGTCGTAAGTAATTATCCATTCCATTTCAAAGAAATTTCGATAGCCTATGTTTATCCAATCATATAAAACTGGATTTGATGTAGGACCTGTAGGTCCAGTGAATCCTTGATTATAAGTAGCTCCTGATAAAGGCCATCCTGGACTTGCACCAGCAAAAGGAAATATTGGTCCATCATATCCTTCATAAGGATTTACACCATTATTAAGCGGATACGAATCATTAGTATATGAATAATCAAATGTAGAATAATTAATAGCACCTGTACTACCAACTGTTTTGTAATCAGCTGTGTTCCATGTTATTTTAGCCTCGTTCCAATCTAACTCGAACGAACAATTATTTAATACAAATGGTGCAGCTATCGGAGCACATGGATAATCATTTAATTCATTGACTGGAGTATTATATGAATCAAAATAACCCATATATGCATTTTGAAAGAATTTCATTACACCACTAAAACCATATGTAGCACCAGTTGCTCCAGGAACTGCAGTTGATGTGGTTCCTTGTGCTGTACTTATTACAAAATCTGTGCTTGTTCCTGATGTAGGTCCTATTGCATCATATTGTACAGCATAAAAAGTTTGATATCCAGGATTAGGATCTGTTTCTGCTGGAACTCTTATTGGATACGGAAAAACATTAAATTTATTCCAAGGTTCTGATGCTTGAGATTCCCAAGTAGTTATTATTTCTCCAACAACTTGACCGGCAGTTAAACCATTTGGTGTTGTGTATGTAAATGATGCACCACTTATCGTATCAGTAATAATATATTCATTACCGAGTTGATCATTCACTCCATTATACGGAGGAAATATATTAGTAGCAGTAACACCAAAAGTATATGATTGTAAATTTGTATTAGCACTAATATTTAAGTCGGGTGGAACATTAATTCCTACAAAGTTTTGTGCAGTTAAATCAGTTATTATACTGCAACCATCTTCAGGTAATACAGTTAAGCATGGATTAATATTTAATTCAACATCATCAACTCTTAATGAATCTGACCATATGTTTACGTCATATAAACTATAATAAACTGCTTCTCCTATGATGTCAACAATTCGTGCATTAAGAGGTAAGAAGTATTTTTTAAGCTTTTGTTTAAGTGCAAATAATTTAATAAGAACTTCTTCGTTAGAAAACAAGAATGCTTCTTCAACTATAGGTAAACCATCAATATCAAATTGACCAGGAATATCTCTCGTAATATCATAAAATAAACCAAATTTCGAAGTCTTTTTATAGAGCTTCGAAGGAATCATATTTTTAGAAGTATTTGCAGTTTTAGGATCTGTGCTAAATAAATCTTCTATCGGAGTTTGTTTATATCTAATTCTCGAAACTCCTTCAGGATTCATTCCTTTGAATTCATCTACATTTAACCAATATTCTTTTAACGTAACTTGATCGTACCCATAATACTTTAAGATGTTGATAAGGGCTTTATAAGCTCCTGTATATGGAAATATATTATGGAATTCTAAAAGTAGCTCTTTCCTTTTCGTATTTAACTTAATGAAGTCTGGTAGAGGTTCATTTATATCAACATCATCATAAATTTTTGAATCTTCTTGAGATACGAATCCTCCTAAATTTTCAACCATTGTTTCTAAACGTTCATCTTCGCCTTCTACCTCTCCATAGAATCTTATTTCACAAAATACATGTTCAGATTCTGTACAATTAAACACGTCATATGAAGTTTCATCTAAATAATTAGGATCTATTAATTGAAGAGTTCTAGTATATGAATCTTCTATTTCAGATTGCAATCCTACTCGAATAGATAATGCTTCATCTAAAAATGGTGTAATCGAAGTACCGCTTTGAACAGGCTGTCCAGTAGCACCACCGCCACTAGGACCTACTAAATCACCAGTAAAGTCTCCTAAGTCTATATCTAATTCATCATACTTAACGATTACTGGATCCGGTCCAGGATATCCGTCTATTTCCCATAAAAAGAATTCGGTAACATTATTAGATGTAGATCCTGGTGTATTATCAAACCATTTTGCTTCTACGTTTGTTGATGTTGAACCAGGACAAAAAGGTTCGAGATTAGATTTTTTAGGCTTTCTAAAAACATTCAATCCAGTAGATTGATCGTATACTTCTTCTAATACGTAAATTGGCTCGTATTCAATCAAACCAGAAGATACCGTATCTAAATATACAGTTCCTGTCCATTTATCTTTATCAGCATCATAACTAAAGTTAAGATCTTCTCCTTTTTTATTGAAGAATCTAAGCCATGAATAATTTTGTCTTAAGCTCATAATTAGTTAATGTTAGTATCGTTTTTCTTAACCGTATAGTTAAAAAAGTTTCGTATAATCTTTACTGAGTCAATGTTATTAACTAGTACGTTATTTATGTATCTCAGAAAACCTGCTGTAGTTGCGTTCTGAAATAATCTAGGCATCATTGTTCGTTTAACAATAATATCTTCTTCACGATAATCAAAACCTTTGTTCTTAC
>WLWE01001134.1_pt1 | contig 20830 bp, 17 predicted proteins | sample 6718301 | NCBI WGS metagenome assembly WLWE01 (sample SAMN12718691, study PRJNA515312) | sponge metagenome | isolation source: marine sponge | host: Mycale hentscheli | place: New Zealand: South Island, Marlborough, Capsize Point | collected 2003-05-01 | reverse complement strand
GAAGTGCATGGGCCCCGTGTGTCGTTGCGAATTGATCGATCACGGATAGCAGATGTCTTGCCAAAACTACTGGCGAGTCAACAAGTCCGAGATGTTTCTGTCGAGGACGTGCCGTTGGAAGAAATTGTTGCAGGTCTGTTTCGTGGGGCGGCAAATCGACAGGCAGGCGTAGATCCGGAACAGGAAGTTGGAGCAGTATGAGCACCACTGCAAATTCCGAGAGTCTTCATACCTCGTGCGGTTGGTTCTCAGGGCTTCGGTCGTGGTGGCGAATGCTTGTCATTTGCCTTGAGGAGCGATTGGCGTATCGGAGCGACTTTGCGTTGGGTACGGTGATGCGTTTCCTGCCGATCGTCACTCAGGTTTTTCTCTGGACGGCTGTCTTTGCGGCCTCGAGTCGTACGGATATCGCAGGATATTCTCGTGACAACATTGTTGCGTACTATCTGCTAACGATGGTAACTCGAGCTTTCTCAAGCATGCCGAGCCTGGCAGGGGGTATCTCTCGCAGTGTTCGCGACGGATCCGTGAAGAAGTATCTAATTCAGCCGATTGATTACATTGGGTTTTTGCTTGCCTCTCGGATTGCTCACAAGCTTGTTTACTACATCGTGGCGATACTTCCCTTCGCCGCAGTTCTTTTTTTCTGCCGCGGTTATTTTCCTCCAGCGCCCGATGGTCTTACAATCGCCGCCTACATTCTGTCGTTACTGCTTTCATTCCTACTCGGATTTTTCTTGGAGGCAACTCTTGGAATGATTGCGTTTTGGTTTCTTGAAGTTTCCAGCATTATTTTTGCGTACATGTTGTTTCAGTATCTTCTTTCGGGGCATATGTTCCCAATCGATATGCTTGCAGATATTCCAACAGGAATAACGGGACTAAGCCTTGCGGATGTCGTGCGATTGTTGCCGTTTGAGTACACCGCCTACTTTCCTGCCGCAGTGTGGCTTGGAAAGATTACAGGGTGGGAACTTGTGAGAGGACTTCTCATTGAGATCACATGGCTTGTCATCATGATAGGAGTTTGTCGGTTTGTGTGGTGGCGAGGCACAAAACGATATAGCGGTTTTGGCGGTTAGTTTTCGAGGCATCACTCATGAGACGATACATCAAGATTTTTTCCACGTTTGCACGGGCCTGTCTCGTACGCGACATGACATTCCGAGTAAATTTCTTACTTGAGTGCTTGACCAGCCTCGGCTGGATGTCAATGAATCTCGCTTTTTACTTATTGATATTTAGCTTTACCACAGAAATAGGTCGCGGAAGTGGTTGGTCGCGTGAACCATTTTTTGCATTTGTTGCTACTGGTCTGATTATCAATTCAATTGTTCAGACCTTGTTTATGCCCAGTGCTTCGGAACTTACAGAAATGGTTCGAACAGGTGGTCTTGATTCAGTTCTTGTGCGACCCCTCGATGCTCAGTTTTTACTTTCAATGCATAGGTTCGATTTTTCATCGATGGCGAACGGTCTTGTCGGACTTGGTCTGCTCAGTTGGGCTGTACTCCGCTTTCCTGTTACACCGCCGCTCATCGCATGGCTGCTCTATCCGTTGCTCATTGTCTGCGGTGTGGCGATCTTATATGGACTTATCATTATGCTTGCAGCTGCAACAATACTGATGGGTAGAAACCAGAGTTTGTATGATTTCTGGTTTTATATAACCAATTTTTCACGCTATCCAGCTGAAATATATGCAGGCCCATGGGGTGATCCGCTCCGTTCATTTTGTACTTTTGTCATTCCGATATTACTCGTGGTGAATGTGCCTGCGGGTACCCTCGCTCGTCCGCTTTCAGGAGAATCGTGGGGAATGGTTGTACTGACTTTTGCTGCGGCAGGCATTTCAGTTGGCTTGTCGAGAGTAGTTTTTCAAGCCGCGTTGGCTCGATACCGTAGCGCCTCAAGCTAAGTGAAGTTTCAGAATATGTCACAGCCTTCTGCAAAGCCGATGGGGATATCAGTAATAGCCAGTTGGTTAAAGCTTATCCGAGTGCCAAATCTTGCCACCGCGGCTGCAGATCCGCTTGCAGGGTTTTTGATTGCGGGTGGGTTTTATCAGTATGAAAATCTTCCCCTCGGTGGTTGGCTGGCAATTGCATCATCGTTGTGTCTGTACGCTGGCGGAATTGTCCAAAATGACGTTGTGGATCTTAAGATTGACCAAGCAGAGCGTCCGCGTAGGCCACTTCCAAGCAAGTGCGTTTCTTTTGAACATGCTCGATTTCTATCCATTGGACTTCTCTTGTTTGGTGGCGTTCTGGCATGTGCCGCCTCAGTGGCTGTGCATGACGTGACGCCAGCCGTTATTGCGTCAATGCTTACAGCAGCAATATGCTGCTATAATTGTTACGCCAAAGGCACATGGCTGGGGCCTTTGCTGATGGGAGTTTGCCGAGCGCTCAATTGGTCTCTTGGAATGGTTGTTGCTGGTTCGCCCTCGTTACCACTATGGATGATTCCCTGCGGGATGGGTGTGTATGTGACGGGCGTCACGTTGTTCGCTCGTGATGAGGCGGGTGCTGGAAAACGTTACCAGTTGCTTGTTGGTGCACTTGTTATGTTTGCTGGACTTGTTTGTGCAGGTTTCACGCCATTGGTCAGCATCGGTGTGAACTCCACGAATGTTCCACGCTGGCTTATCGAAGGCCGGCTCATTGCATGGCTTGCGCTGTGGAGCGTGCTGGGGGTTTCAATCCTTATCCGTTGTGGCCAAGCTATTCTAGATCCGGTGCCACAGCGTATGCAGGCGGCAGTTGGTAACGCGATTATGTCTATTATCACACTTGATGCAGTGTTCGTACTCGCGTTCTGTGGGGAGCAATGGGCGGTAACAGTATTGGCTCTGTTAGTCTGGTTCGTTCTCGGTCGCCGTATCGCAGCAGTTACGTGAGCATGATGTCCTATGAAAGCTGGGTACAGTACAAATAGCTTTGGTGACGCGGATCCACTAGATGCGCTATCACTTCTTTGTGAGCAAGGGTACGCATCCCTTGCAATTACACCTGATCGATACGTTCTCAATCCATATGAGAAAACATTTCCCTCAGAGGTTCGTGTTTGGCAGCGTGCCTTGGTGAAGGCCCAGATGGGCTGTGTTGTTGAGACAGGAGCTCGGTACCTGCTTGATCCAAGAAAAAAGCACCACCCAACGCTTCTTTCAGATGCCCAAGATGATTGCAAGCGAAGAATTGCCTTTCTGCGACGAGCGATTGATCTCGCTGGAGAACTGAATGCGGATTGTGTGTCTCTGTGGTCAGGTGCTGTTTATTCTGATGCTGACGATGCATTGCTGTGGCAGAAACTCACCGACGGTGTTGGAGAAGTTCTTGACTATGCCACTCGTTGTGGTGTTGTGCTTGGGTTTGAACCAGAGCCAGGAATGTTTATCGATACGGTGTCGCGTGCAGAAGAATTGTTTGAAAGATTAGGTCGACCCAAGTCTCTCGGTTTTACCGTCGATATTGGCCACCTTGAATGTCTGGGAGAGAGGCCACTGGCAGCTACCGTGCGCGATGTTGCTGATCGTATCGTGAATGTCCATATAGATGACATGACCGTTTGCTGTCACGAACATCTGCCCTTGGGGAAAGGGGATATCGATTATCGCCCTGTTTTCCAAGAACTTTTCGCCGCTGGCTATCAAGGAGGCCTGCATGTTGAACTGCCGCGCCAAAGCCATAGGTGGCATGAAACTGCCAAAGAATCATACGAGTTTATTCAGCGTATGATTCGGCTTACTTCATGACGTGCATCTGGGTATGCGCACACATAAAATAGTGGCTGTTTTTGTGTGTGATGCAGGCGTTTCCTGAATGCGGCTTTAACACGATGTTCTACCAGCTGTGTAGCCTGTGGTTTCACGTTAACACCATTCAGGTGGCGGTTCGATTTCGTCTCCAGGGCGGCCGCCGGCATCAGTTCTTCCGGAGCCTTCAAGGCGGCTTACAGCCTTTAGTTCCATGTCCTCATTGCATGCAATTTGACATGACAGCCGAAGTCCAGGTGTTGATGAGAGGCTGCGTGCCTCAAGGACATCTTTTTCTGCTTTTGTGATGGCTTTCGGCTCACCTGATACGAATTCAACACGGCAGGTTGTGCATCGACCGAAACCACCGCATGCATGCATTTGATCAACGCCGCACTGATCCACAAGTGCATTGACAAGCCGTTTTCCTGCAGGTACTTCAAATTCACCAAATCCTTCAACAGTCAACTTCGGCATGTGCATGCTCCTTTTTTAAAAAATGAAATGAGTGTTCTTATATAAACTGTATGGACAGAAACGTTTTACGGAGAAGAAACAGGCCGTCGTGGTGGCCGCTTTTTTTTTCGAGGTGGGGGAGGGGGGTCAAGGTCTTTCGTCAAGTCAGTATCTGAAACATGTGACGAGATGCCCGTCTCAGGCACATCGAGTCCACTCGTCCAGACCAGTGCATTGAGTATAAGAGTACGGAAGTCGTTATTTGCCCAATTTTCGTGAAAATGACCACCGGTACACCCAAAGCCACGGCCGCCGTCGGGTCGCTCGTAGGCCCAGGCGAGAACTTCGCGACTTCCTTTATTTGTCCGAACGGTTGGGTTGTTGCTGTGAGGGCCATCGGGCCGCTCTCGAGTGCTGTCGGGTGGGATAGCCGTGAGAATTTTGATGACCTCGTCATTGGGTTCACGAAATCGCATGTGGTAGTACCACTCGTCATTTATTTCAAATGGTTTCACGCCAGAGCAAATAGGATGATTTCTAGCTAATTCTGTTTTGACAAGTGTCCAGTGGGGGTTGACTGACCAATCTGTCTCGAAGAATCCGCCAATCCAATTGAGAAATTCTGGTCCACCTTTTTCTTTGGGTACCTCAACGCCGTAATGAAGACACGCAACACCAACACCACGTTTTGCCAGGGCATCAATTTTTGCAAGTCTATTACTTTGTATAACAGGGTGCCCTTTGCCACCGTCAGAAAACAGGAGGATCGCATCAGCATTATCAAAAGCGGTTGGATCTTCTGGCCAGCCATTGGTGTGTACCGCTGTGATTAATTCCTCACCAATGGATTTCCGAAGACACTTTTGGAAGAGAAGGCAGCCTGCTCTGAACTCATGGGCTCCTTGCGCATGACTAGCTCGCCCTGCTAACAAAAGCAGTTTCTTGCGGCTATCAGTAAGCCGTAGACGTTTCAGCCGAATGTCTTTGAATTCGACTTTCATGGGTTGTCCGGCATGAAGTTGAAAAGCAAGTATTCCACTAAAAGATTGCTTGCCCTTGTCATTGTCAGTTGTTTCTGACATCAACGTTCCGTTGATGAAATGTTGGAGATGGTTACCGCGGGCAACAATGCGATATTGATTCCATCCACCGCTCTTAATTACAGATTGCAGGTCTTCGCTCGTACCGATAGGACCATCTTGTTTTTTGACTCCAGCGTTATCGAGAGTAACTCTTTCACCTCGTTTCGTGACAATCCCTCGGCCACCTTGTTCGTAAAGAATCCCGCTGTGATTTTTCCCGGATTCCATGTCAGCTTGGTAACCGGTGACACGAAATTCACCCAGATCCTGACTACGGTATTGAATCCCGCTATTGCCGCCAGTAATCCTGTAGGAAAGAGTAAGTTCGAAGTCGTCAACGGTCCCCTGTCGCCAGATTAAATAAGTTGTTTTCTCTAATGGTGTTGTTGTTTCACCAATAAGAACACCATTTTCGACTCGCCAGAGTTTTTGGTTGCCTTCCCACCCATCGAGTGATTTGCCATCAAAAATTGCACGGGAGCCATCTTCACCAGAGGCAGAGCCGAGGACTGTACGGTCGAGAAGAGGGAGTGCAATGGTCAGGAGTAACAGCATTGCGATTTTTTTTGGTGCATTTGAGTGAAAGAGCATCATTTGAATCCTGAAAAGTCATCACACCGCACAGCAGAAAGTTGTTGTGTCCACATAAGCAGAGGAATCAAACTGCCTCGATGCTCATCAACAGTATTGCACGATTGGCCCTGCGCAACAACAAGCATCCAATGAGAGCGGCTGCAGTATACGCCGTGGTCAAGGAGTGGGCGTAACAAGATGGTCGGCGTCAAAGTAGTTTTCTTCGAGCCCGAACATTTCAAGGAATCTGCCGGTGTTAAGAATCTTAATGCCTAACTCTTTGGCTCTATCAAGTATGTTTTGCCGCCGTCTCGCCATTTCACGGTATGCGTCATCTTGCTCTGGTTGATTTGGCATCCCAGCGTCAATTACAAAAGTAGTGGTGTAGCTGACCTGATCGGTAACAGTGCCCCCAGCGTTCTCAATTAAATCTTTCAAGTCCTCGTCGTCAGTGGCAGAGTCTCGATCAAGTTGGACATGGCCGACAAGCACCACTTGCAAAGGCATCATAGGGTTCCAGATACTAGTTGCAACGGCATCTCCCTCGACTACGGGATCAAAGTTTGAGCCACGCAAGACTCTCCCGCGGGCAATCCTTTTGCTGTCGTTTTTGGAGACGATTTCTACAAGAGCTTTTTTTGAAGACGTTAATGGAAGATGCTCGCCTGGATTGTAGACAGAGAAGATTGTGCCTATCCGGAGAGAAGTTGTTTGAGGGAATGTAATTACGACGGATTGCTCTAGTTCGTTTACAACAACTATTGTTCCATCAAACCCTTCAACGCGATCTTCGGGCAGGCTGTTCTTGATATAAGAGTGGATGTAATCGATAACTTGCCGGTCTGCGATTCGCATGTAGCCGAGGATTTGATTTTTTTTCTTAATCGCCGCTATCTGGTCGCTAAGTTCTTCAGCAATAATTTGTAATTGTGATGAAGGGTCGTCTTTGGCTGCTTTGTATTTTTGCTGCGATTCAGGTCGCATTGAGGGAAGTACGAATTTTTTAATTTGATCTTCCAGGGCAATCAACCGCTCTTTTTCTGCTCGTTCCTTTTCAACTTCCTGAACAGAGGCCTGGTACCTTTCAGTAAAATCGTCTTGCCACTTTTGTGCCTCCTGAGAAACCTCGGCAAGTTCTTTTTGCTTCTTATCTATAGCAGCGCTGTGAGATTCAGTTTTCTCATCTAACGATGCGCGAGATGCTGCAAGTTCAACTTCAAGGTCTCGAACATTTGCCTCAAGAGTTTTATTTGTGCTGTCTTTGTTTGCAAGAGCTTTGTCAAGCGTTTTAATGAGCTCACGGTACGTAGGGGTTGCATTTTCTTCACCACCATATTTCTTTGCTTTTTCCTGAAGAGCAGCCAACTCTTTATCAACGGCCTCAATTGAGTCACCTTCGTTAACGCCAATCCTCGATTCCAACAAATCTTTTTGAGTCTGCTCGACTAAAGCAAGGCTCTGGCGTGCTTGATTGGCTGCGTCATCAGCGGCTTTTTTTGCCTCTTTGGCATCTTCGTTTTGGGCATAGAAGACATAGGTAGTCACTGCCAAAACAAATGTACACATGACAAAGATGATCAGCGAGATCGTAAGAGCCTGAACGGGTCCTTCTCTTTTCTTAGCCATTATTTTTTACAGTTCGGTCTGTTTTGTTTTGCTGAGGAAATTCAGGTGGCTCGGCTCGCGAACACAATCACCAGAAAGAATTACTATCTTGATATCGTCCAAGGGTTGGCATCGACCAAATTTCCAAGGAGGATCGAGCCTGTAAACGATTGTAGGGTTCATACGGACAGCAAAGGCAAAATGGTACCGTAGCAAACCGGTTATGAGGGTTGGTCCGTTTGTTGCGGCGGGCACCAGTTACGGCCGTTTTCTCCGTGCCAGTGCATTTATGTACTGGATGAGTTCCGGCTCGAGAGAATCTGGCGTCTGGCCAAATGCAGCTTTGAACTCAGCCATTCGGGTCGCTGCGGAGTCCTTCGCAAGCGGGGGTTTATGCTCGAATTGTCCGATATATGAACAAAAGGCAGCTTTTTTCATGGTTGCTAGAAATGAGACAAAGGCCCACGCGTGTGCGTACGCAACAATCGCTTCTTCTGGGTCGCGAAAGGGCTTGTCATCTGCAATAAAGCGGGAAATAAGACCTGGTGTGAATTGCTGAACCACCAATTCGAGTCGCGGTGTATTGATGGCCCCAATCGATCGCCACCCCCGGGAATTCGAGAGATCGGGCGTTTCAAAGTATGTTGCAATTCCCTCGCTTAGCCAGACTGGAATTGGTGAAAGCCGAACGTGCAGGCCAGCGTTGAATGCAAGTTGATGAGTTGCTTCGTGAACAAGTGTTGCAATAAGACTTGAAGCCCGAGGGTTTTGTAAAATCTTGACACCTACTGAATTAGAAGACTGGCTCGCTGGTGTGTCAGTCGAGTCGCTTCCTGTGATGTCATAGGTTGTAATTCGATTTGTCAGCTGGTTGTAATATCCCACGATGCTGTGTGAGGCATCTCCAACTTCTTTTTTGGCTGCACGGTCATAGTCTTTGCGACTAGAAAAAATGATGACGATTAGAGGCCGTTCGGGCTGACTCACATCAAGTCCAGCCTGTGACCAAAAAGCGTGAAAGCCGCTGAAGAGGCGTTCAAGGAGTGCTGCAGACCAGCGGGCATATCCGAGTGAGGTGTCATAGCAAATCACGTAGTGTCGAGTCGTGAGGAATGTAAACCCGGCTGGAAGTTCGGCGACGATTTCTTGCCCGAGCTGTTTTGGGGTAAGCAGATACTCATCGTTGAAGATTTCACGATGGGTAATGCTTTCACCGGGAACAACGTGAAGCAATTGTTGGTTATCCTCTACCAGAAGACTGCCGTCTTGAGCTTCTACAACAAGTTCGCCACGCAGTGTTTGTTGGGTGCCTTCTGCCGTCTGCTGAGTGACCTCGATTGTACTGGTGGTCTCTTGATCCATCTCGGGAGGTGATGAACGGACCTGTGCTGCGAACACAGCAACAAGAACAGTGAATCCATAGAGAAAAAAACAGTGTTTACCCATAAACAGTACGACTTCCTTTTAGAGGAAAGGGCGGACTCCTACTGTACCGTACGTCTGCATTTCTGCTCGAGGCTCAATTGTGGGGAAGTCGAAGAGGAGAAGCACACGCAATGCGGCGATCTAGGCAAGGCAGGCCGTTTGTTTTTCGGGTTCATCAGGCCGCTTTGGTGTTGGTGTAGTGTTGAGTGAATGAGTACTTTCCTCGCTGAAGAGTATCAATTCCTACACTCTTTTTTCCAGAGGGCTGTTTACACAATGTCACTATGTCTGTTTCAGGGTCGTCCCACGGCCGTTCGAAAAACTATGAGATCTAGAGCTTTGCTTGCCGGGTGTTTTCTGAGTTGTGTTGTAGGAGGCTGTGCAAGTTCCTTGCCGTGGGTTGATTCGCAACAGGCTGCAATCGAAAAAGAAAAGTATGGGCTTAACGCAGATCAAAGAATTAAAGAACTACGGCAACAGGCAAAAAAAACACGAAGTGCTGATTCTGAAGCACAGGCAGAGTTTTCGCGAGAACTTGTAAATGAAATGTTGGCTGAACATGATCCTCGAGTGAGAGCAGAAATATTGCAACTTTGTGCTGACTTCGACAACCCGTCCTCGCGTGCAATCTGTATTGGTGGCCTTGATGATCCAGATACCCTCGTTCGTATTGCTGCCTGTGATGCCTGGCTTCAGATTGGAGGAGATGAGGCAGTTCAATATCTAGCAAATCGTTTCCGGAGCGATGAGGATGTTGACGTGCGACTTCATGCAATACGAGATCTTGGTGCTCTCGGTAATGAAGCTGCTATTCCCGTGCTTGCCGAAGCACTTGAGGCACCTGATCCTGCAGTCCAATTCCGGGCAGTGGCTTCGCTTAAGGAAGTGAGCGGTCGTGACCTTGGTAATGATGTAAATGCGTGGCGTGAATGGGCGGAAGATCCTGCTGCGTATCGCGAAGAATGGTCAGTTGCTGAGGTCTGGCGACAGATTTTTTAGGTTTGAACAAACCAATCGATTGACACAAGATTTATTAAAGTGAGATTCCGGGGAAGTGGCTACGGGTTCTTATTCTCTTGTTTTGGTCGTTTAAAAGAGAGCATGCATTGGGCTCAATGTGGCTAAAACCGCGGGTTGAATCAGACGGACCAACACCTGCAGCAAGAAATCCCTGACGGATCTACGAGTTTTCTGGTTGTAGAGTCTGGGTAGGTTCTTTGGGCCTCTGGCTGATAGCCGCTTTTCTGATTCGTTCCGGTCGATACTCACCATATCTGTATCAACAGAAGATTTCCGATTGGTAATCGCAGATCTCTTCCGCTCGTGTGGTCACGAGAGGTTTGTATGTGTTGATACCGCTGCGGGGCTTACGTCAGGTGTGCCACAGAAGGTCTGTGGGGTGACGAATGCTATACAAATCGAATCCTCAACTTGACGCGACCAGCTGTGCCACAACCCCCTCCTGTCATTGATGTGAAAAAAGAGTCTTCTCGCTTTAGAGCATGTGTTCCCCTTTGGGTGAGGGGGCGATGTATTCCTTGGCGAAAAGGAAGTCGGGGCGTGACAAGTGCGGCTGTCGTGGGGGCTCTCATCTGTATCGTTTTTGTGGAGGGGTTGATCTTTGCGGCTACCCCACGGTCGGGGAGATTTCTCGATAGGCTGCTCCGTTCGAATGAACCAACCCCCCAACTGATTTCCGTGCCGACGCCGAGGCCACCAACTGTCGCTGAACAGCAGGCGGGTAAAAAAAAGCTAGCAGGCCTCCCACTAAATGATTCAAAGAAGCCTTCTGAATCCAAGACCCAGTACGATTGGGAATCTTTCGTTCGTTTTGCTGAGGCAATTCAGGCTGTCGGTAAGCATGTTGCTCGCGTTGCTATTGACCCAACATACGAATCCAACGAGCAGCCAAAGTACCAGCCCATTCTCGACGCTTCAGAACTGGCTGTGATTGAGGAGCAGCGAGTTGGTTCCTCTGGAGGCAATGTCGCTGGAGGAAGGCAGATTCCTGTTCGTGTAACTGCAGCATCATCAAACCCATACGCAAGTAAGAAGCCAATCGGCTCGCTGCCACCAAAATCCGCGAGGCTGGAGCGTCTGCGAGTACGGATCGCTCAGACGCTTGCGACCTATCAGCGAAGGCCAATGAATACCTCTCACCATAGCCCGTGGGAGATTATGCATGGCTTTGTCGGATTTGGTATTCCCACAAAGATACGTGTTGGTGGCCCACGCGGAGAGTTAGTCAATGCAATCGGTTGGATGAACTCAGGTGGACGGTGTCGAGGGCAGGTCATGCTTACCCTTCGCGATGAGAGGCCACATGCACTGTACGGCGTTGGACTTCAAGGGCATTCTGCTCAGTACCTGGCGATTCTCGCTCAATGTCGGGTCTCGGCAAAGTCGCCGCTCCTACTCGGTGGAAAGAATTTTACCGTCGCAGATCTCATCGAAGATGAGAAGTTGAACTGTCGTTCCGGGACAGAGTTAACGTTCGCGTTGATTGGGCTTGCTCATTATCTGCCTACAGACGCTGTCTGGCGGAGTAGTGACGGAGAAATGTGGTCACTTGAGCGTTTGATGCAGGAAGAAATTCGCCAGCCAATCCGAACAGCACCCTGCGGTGGAACGCATCGCCTTTTTAGTCTTGCGTATGGTTGCCAGCGACGTCTGAAAGCAACGGGTCGACTCGATGGGGTGTATCAGCGGGCCAACACCTACGTTCGAGAATATCAGTATCTGACCCTTCGGCGTCTGCAGAATAGAGATGGTTCATTCAGTACGGAGTGGTTTAAGTACCCTGACAACCGAGACGACGATATTGATCGGAAAGTACAAACAACTGGGCACATTTTGGAGTGGCTTGTTGCCTCACTGGATCAAGAAAAGCTTTACGAGAATCGCATCATTGCAGCCACAGAATTTATTGCTACAGCGCTTGCTCGAGAGCCCGGACGGAACTGGAAAGACGGCCCACTTGGCCACGCATTACACGCCTTGTCTATCTATCAAGAGCGAGTGTGGGGTGTGGTGCTGCCTGGGAATGTGGTCGCTTTTACTGGCCCCATGAAGGCTGCTGCGACAGTCGAAGTGGCCCGATCTGATGAAGAAATTCGACAGGCGACGCTGCCGAACGATGATAAGACCCGGTTGTAAAACGTCTTTCTTGAATGCGAAGCAAGTCGCCCGTACCTTTCTAGTAGGAAATTCATACGGCGTGAGTTTTTTCAGCCTTCGCGGTCAGCAGTCATGAGCACACTAGTACTCTCTCCACAGCTAGTGCAAATCCTTGAAGCCGCATCGCAACTCGTCGATGTGACTGATTCGGCGGCGTTGCTTCTTGTTGTCGAACAACGACTTGATTGGTCGCGGCTTCGTGACTTACTCAGTACGCAAACAGTATTAATAGCCTCAGATGATGAATCGCATCTTGTTGGGGTTACAGACCATGGTATGGATCGCGTTATGATCGATGTGACTGGTCTTCCCGTGCATGAGAGGTTGACTCAAGCCCTTCTTGAGTGTGTCGCTGAAGATAAGATAGGTCCGGAATCTCAAGTAGTCGCTGTTTACAGTGGATTTGAGGCTGGCACGGTAGATTCCGTAAGTGTGCTCCGATTGACGGAGCATCTTGGGCAGTTGACGAGTCGTGACCTACGAAACCTTGATACAAAAGTGCCCCTTGAGACACTCAAGGTCGTAGTTGATATGGCAGTTGAGATTGGTCGTGAAGGCCGAGAGGGAAAGCCTGTCGGCACACTGTTTGTTGTTGGTGACGCTCGAAAGGTCATTCAGTCGAGTCACTCCACAGGATTTGATCCAGTTCGTGGATACAATCGTGGTGAGCGAAAACTCAATGATGGACGTGTCCGTGAAGGGCTGAAAGAAATAGCACAGCTTGATGGTGCATTTGTTGTAAGTGCTGATGGAACGATTGAAGCAGCAGCTCGTTATATTGATGCTTCAGCAGAAAGTGTTTCCGTAGCGAAAGGTCTTGGGGCAAGACATTGGGCCGCAGCGGCAATCACACGTCGGACGAAAAGCGTCGCTGTTGCTGTAAGTGAAACGAGTGGCACGGTCCGCATTTTTCAGAACGGTGAGGTCATTTTACGGATCGAGCCATTCCGTCGCGCCATGAAATGGAAAGACTTCGAATACGAGCCACCGAGCGGTGACTAGTAGGCGAAGGCGGATATGAAGGTTCTTGATGCTTTCTGCGGTCGCTTCGTCTCTGCGTGAACAGTGCGGCTGCAGGAACTACTCGTCCTACACGTGATCTAGTCTTGCCTTGCATGTGGTCGAAGTGGTCCACGGGGTGGTATGATCTTCTCACCGCGCTATGGCACAAAAACAATCTCAAAACGATGTCGATCTTTCGGGGCAGACGGTCTGGGTTATTGACCTCTTTTCCCGGGTCTATCAGCTCTTTCATGCCTTGCCCGAAATGAGTAGCCCCGAAGGGACGCCGGTCTCTGTCGTATTTGGTCTGACGCGTGATCTGATCGATATTACCGAAAAGAAAAAACCAAACTATTTGTTTTGTGGCTCTGATACGCCAGAGCCAACGTTCCGTCATAAGCAATTTGAGGCCTACAAGGCAACGCGTTCGGAGATGCCTGCTGACCTTGTTCCGCAGTTGCCTCTTGTGAAGAAACTGCTTGAAGTGTTCGGTGTGCCGTGTCTCGAGCTTGCTGGCTACGAAGCTGATGATGTGCTTGCCACACTTGCGGTGCAAACAGTTGCGGCTGGAGGTGACTGTACGCTTGTTACATCAGACAAAGATGCTCGGCAACTTCTTGGGCCACATGTTCGGCTTCTAAATTTACGAAACAATGCCTTTGTTGGTGAGGCTGAACTGCTGACAGACTGGGGCATAAGGCCTGATCAGGTTGTCGATTATTTGTCACTTGTGGGTGATGCGGTTGACAATGTTCCTGGCATTCCTGGTATTGGTCCCAAGATCGCATCGAGTCTACTGCAGCAGTTCGGAACGCTAGAGGAAATTCTGTCTCGGTGCAACGAAGTCAAAGGTAAAAAGCGTCAAGAGAACATTGCGTTACACGGAGATACAGCAAGACAGGGCCGAAGTCTGATTCAGCTTGAACTGAATACACCGATTCAGATTTCATGGGAATCAGCCGTTGTTCAACGTCCAGATCCGGAGCCGCTTATCCAGTTCTTGCAGGAACTGGGGTTTAAGACGCTTGTGAAAAAAGTACAGAGTCTTTCTGGCGGAAAGACTTCTGCCGCAAAGCCGTCAAAGACTAGCGATCAAGGGCTCTTGGCGCTCGGTGATGAAAGCCAGGGTGAACATGCTCGCTATCCCGCGCCGGTGCTGCCCGCAAAGGATTCTGCAGTCACATCAGCTGTGAAGAAACTGCGAGAGAGTCTTTCGTCTGGTGGTTGTTTGATTGTGTCTGTCACTGAGTCTGCAGTACGGGGCCGAAGTAAAGCAGGAGAGCCTCCCGTGTGGCCAGAAGTTACGGGCCTTACTCTTCTGGCCCATACGGATTCAGGTCCTCAGGCGAGTGTCTGGTTTTCTGCAAAGCAGGTCACATCATCCGAAGCGCTACGGAAGATATTATCCGATCCTCGAGTTCCAAAAGTTGGCTACGATCTGAAACGACAAATAGTTGCCCTGTCGCGACTTGGCATTGACTTGGTCGGGCTGCAATTCGACCCGTTGATCGCAGGCCATCTCCTTGATGCAGGGCAGCGGAATCAAGGGCTTTCAGATCTTCTTGACCGTTTTGCCGACATGGATTCATCAGACACCCAGGTTCAGGACGTGCCTCAGACAGCAGAGCAGGCCGCCTCTTCTTGCCACGGTGTTGCATCACTAGTTGATGTGCTCTCGGAGGAAATTAAAACGGGTGGCTTTGGCTCGCTCTTTTCTGACGTAGAGTTGCCGCTCGCTGAAGTGCTGTCTGGAATGGAGAGTCGAGGCGTTCGCGTTGACACGAAACTACTTTCTGGATTGTCAGACGACTATACGTCAAAAATAAAAATACTTGAGAAAGAGGCGCATGAATTGGCCGGGCATGCATTCTCACTTTCTTCACCGTTGCAGGTTCGAACGGTGCTGTTTGAGGAACAGGGCCTTCCAGTTGTTAAGCGAACGAAGACGGGACCAAGTACAGATGCTGAAGTGCTGGAAGAATTGGCACCTCTGCATGAGTTGCCAGCCAAACTTCTGCAGCATCGCAAGTACTCAAAGCTTAAAAGTACATATGTTGACGCACTCCCGTTTCTTGTTGATCCACGAACGAGCCGAATTCACACAACGTTTAATCAGACCGTTACGGCTACCGGCAGGCTCAGTTCAAGTGATCCAAATCTACAGAACATCCCAATTCGAACTGCGGAAGGGCAGCAGATTCGTTCTGCGTTTCGGCCAGCAGAGGAGGGGTGGCACTTTCTTGCCGCGGATTATTCACAAATTGAACTGCGTATTCTTGCGCACCTTTCTGGTGACGCTGCAATGCTTGAAGCTTTTCGCAACGAAGAAGATATTCATACTCGAACAGCGGCTGCTGTCTTTGAGGTGGAATCAGAAGAAGTCACCTCTGAAATGCGGCGGACAGCGAAAGCCGTGAATTTTGGGATTCTTTACGGACAGTCAGCGTTTGGGTTGGCGAAGGCACTCGGTATTTCCCAGCCAGAGGCAGCAGAATTCATCGCGGCATATTTTGAGAAGTTTGCAGGTGCATCGCAGTTTATTGACGAGGTGCTTGATCGGTGTCGGGCTGAAAGAGGCGTTGCAACGATGTTAGGAAGACGACGGGCGATAGATGGTGTTCGTGATCACGAAGGACGTCGAGGCGCAGGAGGTGTCTTTGCGCTTTCCCTGCCGGAACGGACTGCAGTGAATACTGTCGTGCAGGGTTCTGCTGCAGATCTCATTAAGCTGGCGATGCTGAAAGTGGCTCGTCGGCTCGTGAGTGACAAGTTGTCCTCATTTCTTGTGCTTCAGATTCATGATGAGTTGCTCTTTGAATATCCGCGTGCTGAATCTGAGCCACTTCAGGCACTTGTCGTGCATGAAATGGGAAGTGCCATGGATCTTGAAGTGCCGTTGGAAGTTTCAGTGCAGACTGGATCAACATGGGCTGATTGTGAAAAATAAAGGTCATCTGCATGACTATTGTTGGTCTTATTGGAAAAATTGGAGCAGGGAAAACAACAGTTTCCGATCTGTTGCGGCACCATGGTGCAGTAGTCATTGATGCTGATGCGTTGACGCATGACGCACTGAAGGATGAAGGGGTTCGGGGTCAGATCCAAGCTCGCTTTGGTACCAGCGTCTTCACGGGTAATGAGATTGATCGTTCATGCTTGGCGGAGTGCGTATTTGGCAATCAGCCAGAGCAGAAAAATGCACTGAAGGATTTGGAGGCCATTGTTCATCCAAGGGTTCGGAGCGGGCTCGAAGAACGGCTGCGGGCGATTGCCCAGAGAGAAGCCGGTCTTGGAGCAGGAAAAACGGTTGTCGTACTTGATGTGCCATTGCTCGTGCAGGCAGGGCTTCATAATCGTTGTGATCGGCTTATCTGGCTCGAGTGTGAGGATTCTGTGAGGCATCAGCGATTAGCTCTCCGTGGGCTTTCTGCTGATCAAGTTGCTGCACGAGAAGAGGCATGGATTCAAGGATTCCCAGACGACTCGTCCTTTTTGCAAGCGGTTTCCACCGTGGATACCTCTGGCGATATTGCCTATACTAAAAACGAGATTGAGAAGCTTTGGGAGAAACTTACGCACGGTTCATCCTAAGCGACATTCTCGATTCCCGCCCCCACTTCCTTCCTTTGGTTTGCCTTCAACAAACTGTATTGAGACCACCTGGCATCAGGTTGTGTCTACTCAATAGATTGGCATTGTTGCGAAGCAAATCTCATTTCGAGAGCCGAAGACTCATGTCAGACAACGATCGTACCCCGGAAGATCTGCCAACTGACCCTGAAGACAAGCCACTATCCATCGCAGAGGAAATTGCGGCGGAGGTTGATGATGATGATCTGGAAGTGCGTGAGCGGTATGACCTGCTCAAACAGACTGATACAAAGATTGCTGAATTGCAAAAGCTCTCAATGGCAGAACTCATCGAGCTTGCTCGGTCTGAAAAGGTTGCTGAAATCGCAGGTGAGAAAAAGCATGATCTTATTTTTAAGATTCTGAAAGAACGAGTGAAGCTCAACGGGCTTATGTTTGGAGAGGGAACACTCGAGATTCTGCCAGACGGCTTTGGATTTCTACGAAGTCCTGACTACCACTACTTGGCATGCCCGGATGATATCTATGTTTCACCAAGCCAGATTCGACGCTTTGGTCTTCGCAATGGCATGAGTGTGGCTGGTCAGATTCGCCCGCCAAAAGAAAGTGAACGTTATTTTGCGTTGCTTCGTATTGAGGCAATTAACGGAGATGATCCTGCTCGACTTGCTAGTAACGTGTTCTTTGATGATCTCACGCCGCTTCACCCGGACAAAAGAATTCAACTAGAAACCACAGCTGAAGAGTTGTCGACACGAATCGTTGACTTGGTTGTCCCGATTGGATTTGGCCAGAGAGGGCTTATCGTGAGTCCTCCGCGTGCCGGAAAAACGATTCTTATGCAGAAGATGGCCAAAGCAGTGCTGGCGAACTACCCGGAGGCGTTCGTGTTCATGCTCCTGATTGATGAGCGGCCAGAAGAAGTCACTGACATGGAGCGACAGGTGCAAGGGCCCGGGTGCGAAGTCATCAGTTCGACGTTTGATGAAAATGCGAGCCGGCACGTTCAGGTGGCCGATATGGTGATCGAAAAGGCAAAGCGACTCGTTGAATATGGTAAAGACGTCGTTATTTTTCTTGACTCAATCACGCGTCTTGCCAGAGCCTGGAATTCTGAGGTTCCAAACTCTGGGAAAATCCTCTCCGGTGGTGTCGATGCCAACGCTTTGCAGAGGCCGAAGAGATTTTTTGGGAGCGCCCGGAAAGTAGAGGAGGGCGGTTCATTGACAATCGTTGCAACGGCTCTTGTTGATACGGGCAGCAAAATGGACGATGTTATTTTTGAGGAGTTCAAGGGAACTGGTAACCTTGAAATCGTTCTTGATCGTCGTTTGGTTGATAAGCGTGTGTACCCGGCAATTGATATCAATCGCTCTGGCACACGACGCGAAGAAATGCTCCTTAGTAGCGATGAATTTCGACGAACAAGTGTATTGCGAAGAGTGCTCAGTGAAATGAATCCACCTGACGCAATGGAGTTGCTCATCAACCGTCTGTCAAAAACGAGCTCAAACCATGAGTTCTTACAGAGCCTGAAGTCTTGAGGCATATATGCGGGTTCCATCACAAGCTGTTCCACATAGCGAAGCGGTTGCAGGCTGCAAAACACATGCATTACAAACGGCATCGGCTCCGGGTAATGTGCGTGTCGCTATTGCTGTATCGAAATATAATGAGGCAATCACGGGCCGGCTGGTAAACGGGGCGGTCGAAACCCTTAACGCCGCTGGTGTCTCATCTGAACGAATTGAAATAGCAGAAGTCCCCGGAGCGTTTGAGTTACCACTTGCTGCTCATGCTCTTGCCAGGAGTGGACAATTCGCAGCGGTGCTGTGCCTCGGTGCAGTCATTCGTGGTGAGACAACTCATGATCAACACATAAACACAGCGGTTGCCAACGGCGTGGAAAGTGTTGGTCGGCAGCATGGAATTCCTGTGCTCTTTGGGTTGCTCACGTGTGAGACGCGAAGCCAGGCGGAGGCACGTGCCGGCGGTGATGTTGGCAACAAAGGAGATGAGTGTGCTCAGGCTGCAATTGCCATGATGAACCTGTTGGAAGATCTTTCTGAGAATTGATTCATTCTCTCCGTAAGACTCCATTATACTTCTCTTCCATACTTTCGATTCCCATTCAATTGTTCGGATTGCTTAACTATGTCGACCCGCCGTCGTGCCCGCGAAGTCTCTCTTCAAGTGCTGTATCAGTTTGACCTTAATCCTTCGGCTGCCTCGATAGATTACAAGCCTTTTTTGTATGCTCGGCTCCAGGATTCAGCTTCGGTCATTTTCTCGAAGGCACTCATTGAAGGTGTTGCGCAACATCAGCAGCAGATTGACGGTCTTCTCGATCAGCGGAGCGAACACTGGCGAGTAAGCCGAATGGCTTCAACAGACCGTGCCGTTTTGCGGCTGGCGGTGTTTGAGCTTGCTTGTTCTGACACGCCCGGACCAGTTGTGGTTGATGAAGGTATTGAGCTTGCGCGTCGCTATGGTTCAGCCAATTCAGCTCCATTCGTCAGCGGAATACTCGGGCGTTGCCTCGACGATCGGGAAGAACTTCGAAAGACACTACAAGAAGAAGTAAACCCAGCCGATGTCTAGGTCAGGGGATTTCTTCCTCCTTTTTTCACGATAAATAAAGTAGTTAGTATTCATGGCATTATTTCGCTTTGGAAAATCTTCAGCAGAATCGTCACCACGCACAGAAGAGGAGCCTGGTGCAGCTAAGCCGAGTGTTTTTGATCGTCTTCGGGCGGGTCTGTCAAAGACTGCGCAGGTTCTCAATACAGACGTTCGAGATCTGCTGAAGCAGGAAGGACGACATGTCGATGCAGCCTTTCTTGAGGAACTTCGCGGTGCTTTGGTGCGGACTGATATGGGGCCTTCTGCAGCCGAAGCCATTGTGAAAGATGTTGAGGAGCGGCTGCGATCCCGAGTCGTTGACCCAGAGGTTGTGGTTGAGTCGATTCGTCGAACACTTTCTGAAAAGCTTGCAGGGACGACTGGAGACCTTGCTACGTCATCATCCGGGCCAACCGTAATTTTGGTGACAGGAGTCAATGGGTCAGGAAAAACCACATCAATCGCAAAACTTACTCGACGGTTTACCGAGTCGGGTCTTCGTGTCGTTCTTGGAGCGGGTGATACGTTTCGTGCTGCCGCCGTTGAGCAATTATCGATGTGGGCAGGCCGTTTAGGGGCAGACATTGTTCGAGGCGATCCTGGCTCTGATCCCGCGAGCATTGCCCATCGAGCAGTTGCGCAGGCTGTCGAAGGAAGCTTTGATATCTGCATTATTGACACGGCGGGCAGGCTTCAGAATCAATCAAACCTGATGCAGGAACTTGGGAAAATCCGACGCGTGATAAGTAAACAGATTCCTGATGCCCCCCACGAAGTGTTACTCGTTATTGATGCAACAGCCGGCCAGAATGCGCTTTCTCAAGCAGAGGGTTTCAAGGAGGCAGCTGGCTGCACCGGAATTGTTCTAGCTAAGCTTGATGGGTCTGCTCGAGGTGGAGTGATTGTGCCCGTAGCTGAACGGTTTGGATTACCCGTCAAATTTGTTGGGCTCGGTGAATCGGCAGATGATCTCGCGACGTTTGACCCAGAGTCGTTCGTTGACGCCATGCTAGAGGGCGTTCTGCGGCCGTAAGGTCCGCCTGTCCCCTCTATTCTTACATTCCGGTCGTATCGATTTGGGAAATTCTACGGCTTTCTTTTGTGAAAATCAGTTTTGTCACATTGTTGTGACGAATTAACGAGAGTGGGTTTAGATAGGGAAGTTTTTTTGGCGGAAAGGTTTCCTTTTTATGACCTGCACGCCTAACAGGTAGCAATGGATGCCACCTGGTGATTGACACCTATGGATCGGGGGAGTTTCGAACATGCGATTTTTAAAGTTTAAGCTGCCATTGTGGGTAGCTGCTGGACTGGTGACGTCAACGGTTGTTGGTGCTGAGCCAACGATTCCGTCGCAGATTGATACCAGTATTTATGATTCCTTTGCACAAGCAGAGGGGCAGGCGCCCGTCACGCTCATGCCACGTGCTGGCGTACCTGATGAGGACGTTTATCAGTATCGTGGAGCTGCACCACAAGAGGCAGCAATTGAAGAGGGAGCAACTCGTTACCTCGAAACAGACTTTTTATTAAACCGAGGAAT
>WLWE01001132.1_pt1 | contig 20852 bp, 17 predicted proteins | sample 6718301 | NCBI WGS metagenome assembly WLWE01 (sample SAMN12718691, study PRJNA515312) | sponge metagenome | isolation source: marine sponge | host: Mycale hentscheli | place: New Zealand: South Island, Marlborough, Capsize Point | collected 2003-05-01 | reverse complement strand
GAAAATATTGGTCAACATGGATGAGAGACTGCTGGCAGGACGAGCGAACCTTTCAGTTGATCAATCGCTTCACGACGCGTCCTGCTATTGCTTTGTATAACTCAGCTGTAGATCCGTATGAAATGAGAAACCTTGCTGGGCAACCAGAGCATGAAGAAGCCATGAACGAACTCCAATCAGCCTTGCAAGCGTGGATGCAGTCGCAGGGAGATCCCGGTGCAGCGATGGATACTCGTGAAGTCTACGAGGATGCAAAAAAGGGGGAGCATCAATTTCCAGGATAGATATATCAAGCGCCCGTTGTTTTTGTTGAGAATCGCCTTGTATTCTATTGATAGGAAAATACGAGCTACGAAAACACAGAGCCAATGACTATCCGGCCTGAGGCACTGCCTGTTCAATGACAGTCAGAGTCTTTTGATGAGCTTCCCGCAGGAATTCATTGGGCTCACGTTTGCGATACGCAGGATTGTATAGTTCGAGAGAAACACATCCTGTATACCCAATCTCGTAAAGAATTTTCAGTTGCTCAACCAGAGGAAGAATGCCATCACCTGGCAGCACTCGTTTTTCATCGCACCAAGTGTCTTGACGATCGAGACCCTTTGGTGAGTCTGCGAACTGAAAAATAGCGATGGCATCTGGGTTTAGCATCCGCAGAGCATTCGGTTCAGTGCCACCGTGAAAATTATGGTATGTGTCAGGAATCACCTTTGCGTCAGGCCAACCGGACATCATGCCGACGTCAACAGCATCGGAAAGTGTTTTAAGCTGAGGGACGGCGTTGAGAAAAATGATGCCTGTTTTGAGACCATAGTCATTCAGTGCGATTTCACTGATTCGCCGGTAGCACCAGGCACCGATATCTTTGGTAAATGTTTCTCGTTTTTGTAAATCAGGAATGATCTGCACATGCTCAGAACCAATGTCACGAATCATGCGGAGTCTGGTGTGATGCTCTTCAAGCCGAGTTTCAAAGTCTTCTTTTGTATTTCCAAGACTTCCCCACAGACCAATGACACTCGGAACAAACAGACCCTTGTCGCGAATGCTCTTTCCAAGATCCTTGAGGGATCCACCGGCTTCTTCGTATGCCGTGAGCTCTCTGTCCCATGGTTCAAGAGCATCAAAAGAAGAGCCCGCAACGACTTCAACTTTTTTGTCGAGTGGTAATTCTTTTGCAAGTGTTGCGGTATCAAGACACATCGGCCACGGGCTGCGGCCGTTTTGCCACTCGTGTGGCGTGCCTTCTGCTCTCGCATGATGCCGCGTTATTCCAGCAGCTGCAAGAGCGGCACCGGCCTGAAAAAATAAACGTCTACTCGACTTCATGCTGCACTCCTCAATTTTCTTTCGCCTGCTTTGTGTTCTCGGAAAGATCCTTTATTTTTGGAATCTTATTTCATGCTTCACAGCAGATTCCGTCAACTCGTTCCTGTTTTCAGAAGACCATTTTTAATTGTGTGAACTTCATGCATGTATTTGCTACCCTTCAGATAGGATAGTACCTGTTGCATAGCGAGCGTCTATTTGCAGAGGTTTTGATGGAGACATCCATGAGTGTGCTTGTGTGTGGAGCTGGGCCAACTGGTCTTGTAGCCGCTCTCGAACTGGCCCGTCGTGGTATTGATGTGCGCATTGTTGATGCGGAACCAAATCCATCACAGTTGTCGAAAGCAGCAGTTCTCTGGCGTCGGTCACTCGAAGTTCTCCACGCATCCGTTCCTGTCGAACAATTTACCACCCAAGGAAGGCCGGTCTTTGGAATTCAGTTCGAGGCTGATGGCAGCGTTCTTCAAGAGATTGATTTTGGTGTGGATACTGGACGATTTCCACATGGCCTTTTGATTCCTCAAAACAAAACAGAATCGATTCTCAATGAAGCACTTGAGAGCTTGGGTGTACAAGTGGAACGGGGAGTAGCAGTCAAGGATTTTTCATCCTGTGCAGATCATGTTGAAGTGCAATTTTCTGATGGTGTATGTTCCCAATTTGCCTGGCTTGTTGGTGCCGATGGAGCACACTCGACTGTACGCAAACGCCTTGGTGTAAAATTTCCAGGTGTTGCGATTGATCGCCGATGGCTTCTGGCTGATCTGGAGTTGGCAGAAGCCGGGCCAGAGGACCGCATTCGAATGTTTCTTTCTTCAGCCGGGATACTCGGACTTTTTCCCTATGGAAATAAAGTTTGGAGAGTTATCGCTGATGCTGGTCCAATTGATTTGGAAAGCCCTCGGATTGATCCAACGTGCGAGAATATGCTTCACGTCCTTCGATCACGATCGGGTCTTGATTGGACGATAAAAAAAGCCCTGTGGCTCTCAGAATTCCGTATCAATGAGCGGCAGGTCGATCAGTATTGTCATGGTCGGGTTATTCTTGCCGGTGATGCAGCACATATTCATAGTCCGGCAGGTGGGCAGGGCATGAACACAAGTATTCAGGACGCAGTCAATCTTTCCTGGAAACTTGCCATGGTTATCAAGAGACAAGCCACGAGTTCATTGCTCACCACATATCAAGACGAGCGTCATCCCGTTGGGGCTGCAGTTGTTCAGGGTTCCGGACGGATGCTCCGTATCATGATGAATCAGAATCCACTTATTGGTTTTTTTCGTCGTTGGGTGTTGCCCTATATCATTGGGCTACCACCAATACGCAAGGAGGCAGTGAATCGGCTTTCTGAGGTTGATGTGGAATATTGTGGTGGACCACTTGCTCGCTCGGGAGCAGACCGTTGGATAGGTCGACGCTGCCCGGATGTTTCATGGGGTGATAAGGGTTTATCAATCTACGATCTGTTTACGGGAACTGGTTGTACGGTTGTTCGACTTGGTCGTGGTTCAATACCTGACACACTATGGGAGCGAGTCATTCGTGCAGCAGGATCAGATGTGGTGACTATTGATGCAGCAACGCCAGACGGAAGGATTGCTGAAGAGGCGAGAGCCTTTGCTACGTCATTAGCGGTTGATGAAGGAACACTTGTTGTTGTTCGGCCTGATTTCTATCTCGGCCCAGTGTCTCAAGACGTTGATGTTCTCGTGTCATGGTTTTCACAACTTCAAGATTTCTGATCATCAAGCTCGCTGACCATACTGAAGGTGCTGCGATGTAGTCAGGCTTGTTTTAACTCAAGTTAAAACTGCCAGATGATATCGCAGCCGCCATAGAACTGATCACTCTGTGTTCCCAGGCCACCAGCAGTTTTACCGAATGGTAATCCTACGCCTTGTGCAGCATTTCCCAGATCTTGACTAAACCAGTCGTATCGGAGCTCTGGTCGGATGACGAGATTGTTACCAACAAGGTAGTTCAGTCCCCATGTCATGGCCCAGAAATTTCCAGCAAACCCTGTAGCTTCTGGTGATCCATCACGAAGGCCATACTGTACTCGGGTGCCGTTATTATCTCGGAACCACTCAAGTCGAAGTCCACCAATAAGGTAGTCAGTGAAGTTGTAAAACAAATATTGGTTCACTCCATACCAATAGGCAGAACCTGGCTGCTGCCCTTGTGTTTCGTAATAGAAAGGACTGTCTCCACCAGCATACGCCTGGTAACCAAAGTCACTTTGATAAACGTAGGTCAGCTTGTCAGTGAATTCATTGGAGTACACGATACTCGTAACTGTTCGATTCCCAACATAGGCGCTGACGGGGTTCACGAAACTCGGCACAGTAAACTCATTCCCACTTGAGTTGGCCAGTGTGAGGGCTTGTGATCCATCCGAACTTGAGAATGTTACAGCTCCCAAGAACGATGCATTGCTTGTACTTCCAGGGAAAGGGTTCGCCTGGTTTGTTGGCAAGCCAACGTCCCAGTTATCCCACCCGTTGGTAATACCACCAATAATTGTGAGTTGATCATTTGGTACCCACGTTGCGAGTACACCGGTGTGAGTAAACGGTTCACCGTACTGCATGGTGTATGCATGCGTGTAAAAGAAGTTGCCGATCGCCGGCACAACTTCATAACCGATCAGAGTATAGAAGTGTCCAAACTTGACATTCAGTGCTTGGGTTCCGACTTCACCGTAGAGCTGTGGCATAGCCAGGCCGTAGTAGCGATTGGAATTCCATTCAGTATCAAGCCCACCAGCGACAGTGTAAAGAAAGTCAGTGCCGTAGAGCAGATCGACTCGACCACCCAGGCTCAACTGATCTTCCTTAAGAATCCGCTCATTGATGAGGTAGAGCTGGTTCATCTGTCCCTGCCAGGCACGATCATTAAAGGTGATCGGACCATTCCAATTAGCGCCCCACGCATTGGCGCCAATACCAACGTCAATGAAACCGTAGGTTTCAATCCCTCGGTTCAATAAAAAGTCTGTTTCAAGATACCGAGTGGCACCTTCTTCAATGGCGGCTTCTTGGGGAGCGGCAGCACGATATTGGTATACGTCTTCATCAGGAACACCTGCACGTGGCATGAGTGTGACTGGAGCCGGTACATCATTCTGTGCATAGGAATCAATGAGCGTGCTGTCGATGACGGCTGCAGGTTCGCCAGCAAGAAGTGAGGTGCTTACAAGGCTGGCGATGATACACGGAGTAAGGGTATTTCTCGTGAACGTCATCATGTTCTGTTTCCAACGTGACTGACCAAGAGGTAGCAGGAGTGTTTCTCATCCATAACTCTGTAAGTCCTGGCAGAGTTAGGCATGCTTTTCTTTTGATTCGACAATCGTATTGGTCAGAACGTACAAAAAGTGTGAGATGAGAAATCTCTCTGTAAACGCTATATTTTCACAGAATTCGCCGAGTCAAACTCTCTCGGAGGGCTACCTGTGATTAGTGATGAATCAAAGAGTTCATAACATCTACGAGTAGTTCTGTTTTGAAAGGTGAAAGAATCACCTTTCGGAGATGATCAACTTTTGCGTGGCTAGTCAGAATTTCTTCTTGCCGACTCGAACCAATGAGAATCACCGGGCATTTGGCAAGAGCAGGATTCCATGAGAAAGCATTGAATGTTCTCAAAGCAACAGGAAGTTGCTGGTGTGCACTGATGATCAGAAGATCAGGTTTCGGCCATGTCTTAAAGCGAAATTCGACACCCTCAGGTCGTTGAGTGGAGACCGCTTGAAATCCTTTTTTTCGAAGGAAGTTGCGAAGTTTTTTCTGAGAGATGCCATCTGATTCAAATACTAAAACCGTTTCAGTCTCTTTTTTAAATCGCTTTGGCTGTGTTTCTGTTCGTTGTTCGTGTGACTTGGGCGTGACACGACGAACGAAGCCTCGCTGTATCGAATCCTGATAATGGAAAGTGTCTGAATTCATATAAAAATAGTAGGCAACATCCTTACAGTGTCTAGAAACGAAGCCACATCGCTTGTTGATAGACGAGGATGGTGACCCAGCGTGCCTACGCAATGTCTGAGTCGTTGGAAGATAATAGTGTCAACAGACTCGTGCTCCTGCGACCAGCCTTAGCAGTGGCTGCAGTACCAGACCATTTGGAGAAAATAGGAAATACGTAGTAACTAGCCTTGTGACGTTCAATGCGTCAGTTCGGGGTAAAAAACCTTTCATAAAAAAATATGGCAGACCTGTTAAGGAGTTGATTTGTTTGCGGTTCCATAAATATGCAAAGTTTAAAGGGAGGCAAAATATGGATCCCCACCGATATGAAGCAGTCGCAGCCATAGCAGAAATTCAAGCACTTTACGGTCGCGTTCGCTTTCCTGAAGAACGGAAGGACTTCCGACTACACCAACAAAAGTCAGGTAGTAGGAGGAAGCGATTGGCAGAGCAGCACCTTGTGGCCGCTGGATGTCATGAAACTGGTGACGAACTCCGAGGAGTAGAATGAAAACAGCATACATTCAACAAACGTGCCCGGTGTGCGGTCGCCCGGTTCGTATTGAAAAAAGTCTGGAATCGACACCCGTTGTCTGTCAACACTGCGGCGGAAATTTTCGTGCCAAAAATCAGGTTGAATCTCCTTCTATTTCTGCGATTCTTCCAGTGACGCAGCGAAAAAAAATTGAAGACCTTCTTCGTCAGAGCAGTCATGCTCTTCGTCTGGGTAAGATAAGTCATTGTTGATAGTGTGACATCAACGAATGGGTTTGATGTAGCTGAGGCGACCCTCATGCCTTTGTTCAACAGTGACTATTCGCCATGCATCTGTTGACCATTTTCACTCTTCCGATGCATCACTCCGGAATGCTCTCTCCCGAAGATGCACCGGCAGCAACCATAACGTGTATGTATCATTAATTTATGGCTGCTGAGCATTCTTTCTGAGCATGTGCTTCTCTTGGACTCATAAAGACAATAGACTCTGAATAGTTTTGGTGTCTGGGTCGATCCTGTCTGGGTGGTTCTTTTGGGTGACTTCTTAGTGAATTACCATGTCCTCCTCTGGAAGGACTCGTTATGAGCACAGCTTTCACGATCAATAAGACTCAATGGGGAGCGTGCCTGCTTCTGTGTGGCATGTTTGGAAGCGTATGTGCGGAAAAACCACCGATGGTGGGTGACGGGCAGCTCGGAGTTCCTATTTCATGGCAGGCGTGTGGTGATGATCCCAACAGCCTGTGCATGCTTCAGAAGACACATGATAGTGCGCTGTATCTGACACCGAACGAATCATTTTTCCCAAAGCTTGGTCTCGTCTTAGCCGGCGATGGAAAGATACCGGATCTTGATAATTTAAATAGTGGGAAGTCGTTCTCGTGGATTGAGAAGTGGGATGCAGGCGACGCGGCAGAATGGGTATGGTTTGCTCCGAAAGCCGGTACAGGAACGCTCGCTCTTTGGATGACAGCAGAGGCTTCCGGTGGCAGATTTGTGCTGACGATGGATAACAAGTCAGTATCTTTTTCCATGAATTCTGCAAAAGAACCAGGCATGGCATTCACATGTCCATTTCAAGTGACTGAGCCTGGGCTGCATCGCCTGCGACTTGTGTGTGAGGAAGCAGCAGCGGGCACTCGCTTTCATTGGATGAAACTAAGCGGCCCGAGTCTTGATGGTGCTGCAGTGATGAGGAAGCGATGGCGACCATCAGCAGCACATACCAAGTTTTCAAGTTCTCAAGCAAAAAAGCCAGTTCGTCTCTGGGTGATGGAGATGGATGCCGTTCCTGGTGACCTTGGTTTCTATGCACCTATCACAACACCATTTGGGTATTACGGTCCAACGTGGCAGGCCGATGGTACGGTCAATGCTGGGTTTAATTTTTCACTCTGGTCCTATGGGCGTGGTCAGGAAGAACCACCGATTGAACAACTCTCTCACCTTCTTGCAATCGGTAATCGTGATGCAACGTTCGGCGGGTTTGGGCATGAAGGAACAGGTGTCAAAATTCGTGATTGGGATCCACTCACTGGTCATCAAGGTCAACGACAAGTATTAGCCCTGCGTGTTGTACCGTCAGAAACCTATGACACCTACTACAGCTATTTTTATCTTGCTGATGAAAATGAGTGGCGATTGTTTGGCGTGGGAAATAAGTACAACAAAAGGAAGCCACTCAAGTCTCTTTGGGTTGGTAGCTTTGTTGAAGTGCCCGGTCCACCACATGTTCAGCGGACAGGGCTGTATCCTCGTGAAATGCGATATCGAGGGTGGGTGGTACAGGAAGATGGTCAGTTGCTTCAGCTTGATCACATGTCAGGTGGAGATGTTGATAAGCAGACAGGGCTGACGTACACGCATCGGGGAGTGACTGACGATGGTTGGTTTTTTCTACGAACAGGAGGGCTTAGCTTTCATAAGCCACTCTCTGCAGGTGGCGTTGATCTCGCAAAAGATAACCAGCTCAAAGACCTCCCCGCGTATCTTGCACCAGAGCATAAAGAGTCACTTTTAAGTGTTCCCTCTGAAGTGACTGTTCAATCAGTGAAAGGTACTTCTGCTGGTCTTGAAATAGCGTGTCAGATCGAAAGTCTTGGAAGCAATCCAGAACTCGAGGTGTACTGGGGAGCGCAAGATGGACTTACATTTGCAGGCCGCTGGGAACATTCAGAACGTATCCCAAATGTGAAAGAGGGGAAGAATGAGTTCACGTTGAAAAGTGCAACGCCTTTTACCAATACCAGACTTCGCCTCTTCCTGAAAAATGACAACGGGCAGTTTTGGACGGCGAATAGCACGCGTGTTACAAAATAGTGAGGAACACACCAGATCTGAATGGATAACGACTGAATCCATGCAGATGGTCGCAAAACAAACCTTATGAAGAGAAACCAATGCATTCTGCACTGAACAACAATCTTTTTCTTGTGAAAGAGCATGTTGGATTATTTAAAGCCGCAAATAATTTTGATATTTATGATCCGCAGTCTGGGGAGGTTGTTCTGCATTGTCGTGAACCACGACTTGGAATAGCGACAAAAGTATTTCGCTTTACTGAATATAAGAGGTTCACTCCATTTGAAATTGAAATTACTACGCCATCTGGTGAGCCTGTCTGTTCAGTCCATCGTGGCTTTTCTTTTTTTCTATCAACTGTTGAAGTACGGGATAAACAGAAAGAAAAGATTGGATCGTTTAAGCAGCACCTTTTTTCTCTAGGCGGTGCGTTCACTGTATTGAGTGCAGCTGGCAAAGAACTCTGTCACTTAAAAGGTTCGTGGACAGGATGGAACTTTCGGTTTGTAGCCGATGATGGAACAGAGTTTGCCCACGTAACAAAAAAATGGTCTGGTGTCGGCAAGGAACTTTTTACGAGTGCCGACAACTATGTGTTGGAGATTGACGATTCAGTGCCAGCGGATAATCCGCTTCGTCAGATTATTCTTTCTGCCGTCATGTGCATCGATATGGTGCAGAAAGAATAATCTTTCGCTGCCATGATGCAGCGAGTGGCAGCCATACACACCAACGTGTCACGGCCGATGCTTGAAGAGCCAGCGTTTCGATGCAGGACTATTCTCTGATGAGATGGTGTGGAAAGTCTGCCACTGTTTTGCAGGCAACCTGTTCCATGACCTGTTGAAGTTGTCGTTTCAGAATCGTAATTGCTTGGACACCACCTTGTTTTCCCATCGCGCCGACGCCGTACATGAATGTGCGACCAAGGAACGTGAACTGTGCGCCGCTTGCCAGGACGCATGCAACATCTGATCCATTTCGAATGCCTGAATCGAGCATGACGGTCATCTTGTCCCCAAACTGTTGTGCCAGTTTTGCCATTGGCCGAATTGTTGACTGACCAGCATCAAGCTGCCGTCCACCATGATTTGATGAAATAATTCCGTCGACACCAATCGATAAAACCTTCTCGGCGTCTTCTTCTGTCACAATACCTTTGACGACGAGTTTTCCCTTCCAGAGATCACGCAATTTTTTTATACGGTCTTCTGTAAGCCTGCCTTGAAATGTTTTATTCATGAACAAGCCAAGGTGCTTCATGTTCAGCCCCTTTGGTATATATGGTTTCAGGGATGCGAATTCTGGTTTACCTGCTATGAGTTGGTGTGCACACCATGAAGGTCGTTGCATCATTTGAACAATATTGCTGAGCGTCATCCGTGGAGGGATGGAGAGCCCATTTTTTATTTCCTTTGGTCGATATCCAAAGGTCGGCGTGTCAGCGAGGAGGACAAGAACTGGAAACCCTGCATCTGCAGCGCGTGCAACGAGTTTATCCCGCAGGTCTTCTTCGGCCGGGTGATAGAGCTGAAACCATGCGCGACCGTCTGTAATGTTTGCAACATTTTCAATGCTTGCTGTACTGACAGTGGATAGGCAGAACGGAATATTTTGTTCGTGTGCTGCTGCAGCAAGCAGTTCACAGGCCTTTGGCCACATCAGTCCCTGCAGGCCAATGGGAGCAATGCCGAACGGTGCATCATATTTTATGCCAAATAGTTCGACGGACAGATCAGCACCATCATATTCACCAATATATTTTGGCTGTAATCGAACCTCACGAATTTCAGCTGTGTTGCGAGCGAGATTAATCTCACTGTTACAGCCACCCTCAAGATATTCAAATGCAAACTTCGGCATCCGACGTTTTGCTTTTTGACGAAGGTCTTCGATTGAAGGGTATCGTGGATCAATCGTTACTGACATGTTCTCTCCAGCTTTCTTGAGTACACATGCTTCGAGAGATCAATCTTACGAAGAGTAGTACTCAGCTATAATACCATCCTTCTGGGTGTTTTTCAGAAATGAAAATTGACGGGAAGAAACCAGTGCGATGATTGAATGCAGTTGAAAGTAATAACAAGATAGTCTTTTTGAAGTTGGTTCTGGCATGCGAGTTTTTATTATTTTCCTTTTCCTTGGTCTTCCCTGCATGGCCGAGCCTCTGATTGATGAATTCACCAAGCAGGAAATTCCAGCATCAGGAAAAGGAATTCCTGAAGTGGTGCTTGCAGGAAGTCAGGTGAAGAATCTGCAATACGCAGAGGTCGATGGAAAGCTGCTTTTACTTGATCTGTATCTGCCAGAAAAACCAGAGGGCTCACCATTGGTTATCTGGGTTCATGGTGGTGGTTGGAAAGGTGGTTCAAAACAAAACTGTTTTGTGAAGTGGCTTTCCAATTTTGGCTATACGGTTGCAAGTATCAATTATCGATTGGTCGATGTCGCAAAATGGCCTGCTCAATTACATGACTGTAAAGGGGCTATCCGTTGGCTTCGGGCCAATGCACAAACATATGGATATAACCCAGACTGTGTCATTGCGGTTGGAGCGAGTGCTGGTGGGCATCTTGTAGCGCTTCTTGGAACTACAGGTGATAGTGAAGAGCTCGAGGGTAATGTTGGAGGCAACAGCGAACAGTCATCACGTGTGCAGGCTGTTGTTGACTACTACGGAGCAACAGATTTTCCACTTAGAAGTAGAACGCAATCGTGGAAAGTGAATAAACCAGGTTCGGTTGTTTACAATCTGTTGGGAGGCCCGGCAAATACGCTGGTTGAAAAGGCAAAACAGGCGTCTGCAAAATTCCATGTGACATCGGATGATGCGCCACTGCTTGTCTTTCACGGAGTAAAAGATACGACCGTGTTAATGAACCAGACTGATGCTATTGAAGAAGCGTATAAAAAACATAATCTTCCGGTGACAGTCTGCCGTCTCAAAGATGCAGGGCATGGTGGCTTTGTCTTCTATTCAGCAGAAAATGCCAAACATCTTTGTGAATTCCTGGAGACTGCATGTACGAAAAAGTAACGAACAAGACGTGTAGCTTTTATCTTTTTGGTGAGATAGAGAAAGGTAGATAGATTTCAATATGGAATATCGTCAGTACAGTGTGCCGTTCTGGATCATCGCATCATGCTCGTTTCTACTTTGTCCGGTGTTTGCACAAGAGGCAGCCACCGAGACTGGGTTTGAGGTTTTTCAGCACGATGGCATTGAGCGTCAGTATGTGTTGCACCTACCAGAAAACCTTCCCGAGAATGCACCACTCGTTTTCTTTCTTCATGGGTACCACGGTAATGCCCGTAATTATGCCAAGATGGGAATGAGTCGAGTGGCGGACAAACATGGATTTGCTGTGGTTTATCCGCAAGGCAAACCAGATAGACGCGATGTTCCTCACTGGAATGCTCGCTTGAAAATAAGTGATGTCGATGATGTCGGTTTTCTTACAGCACTTGCAAAGGATCTTCAGCACACGCATGACCTTGATCCCGAAAGAACCTTTGCCAGCGGTGTCTCAAACGGTGGGTTCATGAGCTACACGCTTGCGGCTGAACGTCCAGAGGTGTTTAAAGCCGTCGGGTCGATTATCGGTACGATGAGTGGCTATACCTGGGAACACCGTGACACGATTAAACCAACGCCGGTGTTACAAATCTCGGGGTTGGATGATCGGATCGTTCCCGTTGATGGCAGTATGCGACCCTTTGGCGGGTGGGGTGGAGCACCAGATCAAAAGACAATTATTGAATTTTGGAAGGACCTCGATCAGACCACAACAGAAGAGGTCATTGAAGTATCAGCAGACACAACTGCATATCGATACGGTGATGGTGTAGAAGGGTGTGAGGTCTGGCTGTACGAGGTGAAAGGTTGGGGCCATATGGTACCTGGCCCAAGAAAGCTGGGCGTTCACTCAGTGGATCTCGTGTGGGAATTTTTTAGTCGCTTCTAGAAAATTTATTCCTGGCGAACTCTTTCTTCACTGGTTGGATACACTCGAATGAAGCGAGGAAAGACCTCGAAGAGATATACAAGTGTGTTGATACGAAAGACGCATGGGGGTGGCAGTCTTTGTGGCAACGGGCACAAAAGGCAGGAATGAAAGCCCATGATCGATCTTGCAAAGCGTCTTCCGGAAATGGCATGATCTCGGAGGAACATGCCGTTCTCTTTGAGTGAAAGCTATGGCTACTGCTGACCCATTACTCACCATTCTGTTTGTTGATATTAGCGAGAGCTCGAAGCTCTACCGATTGCTCGGTGATCAACATGCATCTCGTGTGGTTACCGATTTACTTGATCGACTTGCTGAAATTACGCATGCACACGAGGGCACTGTCGTCGATCGTATCGGTGATGAATTGATGACACTCTTTCACGATGGATCGTCTGCTCTGAAATCAGCAATTGCGATGCAATGGGCAGCAAACGACTTTACGCATGAGCATCTTCCCTCCGATTCACGATTAACTGTCCGTATTGGTTTACACACCGGGCCAACAATGATGGAGAACGGAAGGCCAAAAGGCCAGTGTGTTTATCGAGCAAAACGTGTTGTTGAAAATACGAAGGCGCATCAAATTTTACTCGATCAGGAAACCTTTGGTTTTCTTCAGGATGCAGGTCAGTGGGATGTACGGCCGCTTAATACGATTGGACTCAAAGGACAGGGCAAGCCCGCATCTCTCGTTGAAGTGTTCTGGAATAAAGCGGAATCAACTGCGTTGAATCACCAGCATCCGCAACTGCCAACAGCAGCTGTGGGCGTTACGTTAGAAGCCTGGGGTGACACGATTCAGGTTGAAGAGCATCAACGAATCTCAGTTGGTCGGCTTGCACCGTGCGAGATTGTTCTGCCTCATTCGTCGATATCAAGAATTCATGCGTACTTCAAAAGCCGTAAGCGGAGCATCTACGTTGAAGATGTAAGCACCAATGGCTGCTATATCCAGCAGGACGGAGAGGCGTCCCTAAACTTTGTTCACGGCGATGAAGTGCCACTTATGGGCTCGGGTCTTATAGGACTGGGAAAGCCACCAGAATCTGGCGCACTGCACACCATTCGCTATGCCTGTATTGCTTCATAGGGCACGCTGCCAAAACCCTCAGGTTGAGAGCAGTTTCTTCTGCTGAGTGAGCCAGTCGAGCACCAGAAATCATTCAAATAGTCGATCAGTTGGTGAATTCGGTGAATGTGAGGTGCTGCATATGAAAGGAATCTGTTTTCGTTACATTAGTTTGTAGCGGGAATTGAGTTGGGGATTTTTCTTACTCGTTTTCTCACTCATATTAAACATTTCTCTTTACCCGTTGATGTGCTTTTACAAATGATGAAGAAAATCGTACTGGCTTTTTTGGTGAGTATTTCATTCGCCAACTTTTGTGTTACCACCGCAGATGATCGACCAAATATTCTGTGGGTCGTGAGCGAAGACAATAGCCATCATTGGCTTGGTTGTTATGGAAATGAGCAGGTGAGTACGCCGAATATCGACCAACTTGCAGCAGAGGGTGTGCGATATGAGTTTGCATATTCCAATGCACCAGTCTGTGCTGTTGCACGGAGCACATTAATAACCGGACGCTATGCATGCAGTATCGGGACGCAGAACATGCGTAGTCGTTATCCAATTCCATCAGATATTCAGCCATTTGTCTCGTATCTTCGTGACTCTGGCTACTACTGCGTCAATCGCGCAAAGACTGACTACAACTTTAAAACAGATGATGGGAGTCACTGGGATGAGTCAGGCAATAAAGCCCATTGGAAGAACTGTCCAAAGGGAAAACCTTTTTTTGCAGTATTCAATTCCGGCATCAGCCATGAGAGTAGTCTCTTTGAAAACAAGAAGAAATCAGCTCGAAAAAACGGACTGATTCCTGAAATACCAAGTCAGGACCCGGCTTCAGTTACGCTGCCACCGTTTCTTCCTGACACGCCAGAAATTCGAGATGATTGGGTCACCTATCTCGATATTCTTGCTGCAATGGATAAACAGATTGGTGACTGGCTTGCAGAACTGGACGATGCAGGTCTCCGTGAAAATACGATTGTGATTTACTACTCCGATCACGGTGGGATTCTTCCACGAGCAAAGCGATATATCTACGACACGGGAACACATGTTCCTATGATCGTTCAGTATCCTGAAAAATTGGCGAAGACCGCACCGGGTCTACCCGGATCGACGAGTGATCGCCCTGTCAGCTTTGTGGACCTGGCTCCAACAACACTTAGCCTTGCTGGTGTCGATATTCCACAAGGCATGCAAGGACGTGCATTTCTTGGTGAACAGACACAGGAAGCGGCTCCCTACGTCTTTTTGTTTGGCCAGCGTTTTGATGCTCGTATGCTTCGTTTTGTCAGGGCGGTAACTGATGGGCAGTACCGATATATACGCAACTTTAATCCTCATCGGCATCGAGGCATTCTTGCAGGCTATCCACATAGTCAATCGGGGTGGCGGTCGTTCTACGCACTTCAGCAGGCAGGAAAAACAGATGCTGCTCAATCGTCATTCTGGAAAGTTCCTCAGCCAGTTGAAGAACTCTATGACACACAGGACGACCCGTGGGAGGTTACGAATCTTGCCGGTGATCCTGCACATGCGAAGCGTCTTGAAGCAATGCGTGCCGCAACGTTTGAAACCATGAAGAAGATTCGTGATACAGGTCTTGTTCCTGAAGCGATGTATAACAGAATTTCTGAAAAAGGTACGGTGTACGACTACGTCCATAACGAGAACTTTCCATATGAAAAAGTTCTTGAGTTGGCAGTTACGGCATGTGATGGTGATGTGCAAGCACTTCCCGAACTTGAAGAGGTAATGAAGAGCAAGCATCCTGTCATGCGTTATTGGGGTGCCGTTGGCTGTACCATTCGTGGCACCAATGCAGCCTCTGCACGTAAGCTTTTACAATCACTTCTTCGTGATCCAGAGCCGGCTGTTCAACTTGCTGCGGCCGAGGCACTGGTTGCCGTGGGTGAAAGGCAGGCCGGGCTGAAGGGGTTGGTGGATGTCTTGAGCACTACGCGTGATGAAATGGTTGTGCTGGAAGCACTGCATATTGCTGCTGCGTATAAATTAACTGGGAGTATCCCAAAGCCTATTTATGAAAAGGCATGTCAAGTTGGCAAATATCCCAAAGGAATGCTGTCAGATTATCCAGGCAATTCTTAACAGTGGCTTCTATTAAAATCTGAAAATAAAGATATGTACTTTTTGCATGTCCTTGTTTTTTAATAAAAAGACTATTCTCACCCCGCCGCGTGTTACGCAGCACTCGAGGTCAAAAGAAGGCTCTGAAAATTTGACACTCGAAGAAGATTTGGGATACTAAATTTTTGTTGTAGCTGCTTAATTCAATCTTTGGGGAGAAAGGGGAGTAGCAAAATGGCCTGTTCGCTTACGTATAACAAGTGTTTCTGGCGTTGTCGTTCCAATCGAGAAGCATTTACGTTGATAGAGCTTCTTGTTGTTATTGCCATCATTGGTGTGCTTGTCGGTCTTTTGTTGCCCGCCGTACAACAAGCTCGTGAAGCAGCGAGAAGAGCGAACTGTATCAATCATATGAAACAAATTGGAATCGCGATTCACTCTTACAATGATGCAAACAAAAATCTTCCTCCAGGTGGTGAGTGGGAACAAGGTGCCCCGTGGCGAGCATTGCAAAGCACAGGAGCACGGCCGAAGGGTCCCAATCGTGAACGGGGTGGTGTTCTCGTACGTCTTCTTCCTTATTTGGAAGAGAATACTCTGTACTCACAGATTGATTTCGAAGGAGGAACTGTTGCGTCTCAAATGGTGAATGGAAAGCGGGTCCGAGAATATGTGATATCAACCTACCTGTGTCCGACTGACATCCATGACGGAACACTCAAGTCAGGAAATAGTGTACGAGCAATTTCTAATTATGGTGCCAATTATGGCCCGAGTCATGCTGGTGGGAATGGCAATCCGAACTGCTCCTGCACTGTGAATTATAATAGTTATCGACCGATTACGGGGACGGGCCATGCTAATCCTGCTGGTCCTTTTGCTCGCGAAGGCAACCTCTTTGTCTGCAAATTGAATGATGTAACAGATGGGCTATCAAAAACAATATTTTTTGGAGAAGTACGGGCAAACTGTAGCAGGCACCAGCGAAATGGCTGGGCTCATACAAATAATGGCAATGGCTTATTCAATACACTGTATCCACTGAATTATGATTCCTGTAGTAAAGACGTGGCTGCGGCCGGTGGGGATGGATGTGGCGCGGAGTGCAACTGGAAGACAGAGTTTGGGTATAAAAGTCTCCACCCAGGAACACTGAATTTTCTTATGGGTGATGGAGCTGTCACAAGCCTGTCAGAGAATGTCGATCACACAGCTTTGCAGCTTATAGGGTGCCGTATGGACGGGCAGGTATCAACGCTATGAACAGTGCGGGCCAGTAAAAGAAAATAGTAATGGCGTGAAAAAGCTGTTTGCGTACTGCTGTAAGATTACGATCGACTACGTGTCGCCTTTACGCATTGTTTCTATCTTGGCTTGCGTTGATGCGAAATGACTCTGGATGGGAAGTAATTACGATCCACCCTCTGTCCAAGAGAAGCTGTTTTTAAAGACTGATTGGTGATTTTTCTTATCTAATCAACTAGAAAAATCGAATTTTCTGACACGTGGTCGTAGTACATGGACTCACGATCGAAAGACTTTTTAAGCACACAGTTATTATGAAGAAATTGTGTGATTTTGTTCACAGCTTGCCGGTAGTCGGTATCTCAAAAAACGGGTGAGACCGTATTCGTGCATCTATAAAATTTATATCCTCTGCCGAAGCACCAGCTGAAGAGAGTGTGCTTTCTTTCCACAAGCTGTCAAATTAGCTTCAAAAAAATCACGGAGAAGAGAAAAGACTAACAGGGCTCATCTTGTTGAAAGGACTCATTTTTGGATTCATCATTCACTTTTTCAAAGTGATGGTGATGAGTTGATTCGATTCACTTGTACGTTACGAATCCAGACTGGGTGACCGTGGTACTGAAAGCCTATATGACCCTTCCGAGGCAGTTCTTTCAGTGCGGTTTTGAATTTGTTTTTTGTGCCATCGGGGTTTTGTTTGGGTGTTGACCAGTCATCGATCAGGAGATCGAGAACCTCTTCTCCATTGAGATTTGCGTGAATATGCGGTCCCTTACATCGCACGATCAGGGTGTTCCACTCACCGTCAGGCTTGCCGGCATCAACAGTTGGCTCCTTGGCATCATAGAGAGAGCCGACGACATGTTTGCCGGAGTACAGACCTGGTGAGGCGATTTGCACTTCAAAGCCACCTTGCACAGGGTTCTTTGGATCCGTACGAAAAAACAGACCACTATTGCACTTCGGGGAGGTCTTATATTCAACGGAAATTTCAAAATCATCAAAGACATTCTTTGACCAGATAATACCACCTGGTTTTTCGGAAGGATGTAATACTCCGTCGGTGATCGTCCATTGATCACTGAGTTGCATGCCATTATCCAAAAGGTTGATCGTATCAGCAGCACGGACTTCATCGAATCCGAAGAACATTGCCAGTCCGACAGGCACAAGCCACAGATACATTTTTGTCATCATCATTCCTTACTTGGTATGTATTGATTTGAATTATTAGGCAGCATTTCACTCACTATATGTGCACTGAGCTAGAGATGTTACGTAAAAATTTGTTCTAGACCAATCAATGCACGCATAAATGGCAGTCGGAAGGCCAAGGGGGCATCACTTGCGAGTAGGACGCATTGTGAGGCTCATGAATAAACCTCAGGACTCATCATTGAACATCATTGGTCCATGCCTAACCATGAAGCCCTGAAAAACTGTGCTTTCAGGAGCTACGTTGATATTTGTAGTAGGCCCGGACAGACTCTCGAAACTTGTTAAGGTTATACCAAGAAAGGGATTCATCTTGAGGTGTCATCCATGATTATTCGGTACATGAACAAACCAAAGTTCCATAAGAACAATGAAAATATCACTCAACGGACAGCATGCACGTTGCTTTTGCCGTACGATAGATTTTGAATCCTTCTTCATAGTTACCCCTGATTATTACAACGCGAACGGACCAAACCACGAGGCCCGCTTTTGACACACTGTGCAGACAAAGGATTTCGTGTTTTAGAAGCCGTGTTTGCGACTCTTGCAATCACTCTCACGTGGAGTCTCTACTCTCCGATCGGCACACTGAACAGCCTTCGCAAAGTCAACTTTGCGAAATACATCCTTACCCCTCTCGACTATAAAATACCTTTCTGGACGTTTCCAATTTATGCCTATTCGATTGCATTTCTTGTAATACCAATCGTTGCCATCACATGTGTATGGTTTCGGTGGCAAGAAAAGGCACACGTGCGCATGGTGATCGCATCATTTTTCCCGATGACACTTCTGGCATTTCTTATTTTCACCCTTTTCCCTGTTAGTATTATTACTGTTAAATCAATTCCCGATTTGAATGGAATGGTAGGAATTGATATCGAACTACTCCGAGGAACGTACGCAATCACAAATCCTTGGAATGCATTTCCATCAATTCATATTGCAACTGGAACACTTGGGTTCAGGTTGCTTCAGGCAACATTCCGAAGTAAGACAGTTTTAATTTTCTACGGCATTTGGTTTCTTGTTATGGCGATCGGGACACTAACCCTTCAGTACCATTCCATTGCCGATGTGCTTGCAGGATTACTCCTCGCAGAATTCACATTTCGGCTGGCTGAGAACTATCAGTCTGAGATTTCAGAATTCTACGATGCGATTCCACGGATTACACGAATTTCTATATGGTTGCTATTCCTTGGCACCTTGGTGACTATCCATGGATATGCCTCTACATACGATTTGTACAAAGGGACAATTTAGAAAGGCTTTCTGCCCGCGTAATTACTTCGCAACCTATCTGCTGTGATCAAAAAAACTGCTCTTGCGTTTCCTTGAGTTCAACTTGTTTGTCAGTTTTAGACCACCGTGAGTCTATGACACTCATGGCATGCGATACGCAACCGTAACGCCTCTCCCCAAAAGTGGATGCTATTCCCGTTCCTGATGCGGTATTACCCACCGCTGCAAAAACAATCCTGTTTTTCTCATGGCTATTTTATTTATAAAGAGATGAGCGATTTGGTTTCCTGTACACAGCACCGACATGCCATCTCTCATGACGCCTTCGGTTACTAACAGTCACATATTATTGCTCTTGGAATTTCCGTCGTATTGCTGACGAAAAATTCTTGGCATCGAGTAGTTCGTGCCCTTGCAGGTCAATGCGGTATTTCTCTTTTATTTCTCCAAAACTCAAATCTGTATCGATAAAACCGGAATCATAAGCAACTCGATCCGAATAACCTGGAAGCATAACTCCTGGACGATACGGACTCACAAGCCTGCCTGAAATACGGTTGAGGTGTCGAACAATATTATTCGTGCAGTTATTTGTGATCGTATTGTAAAACTCAGGTTTACTGCATAGATGATTCATTCGCTTAGCCATATCAACCAGCATCGCAGAACGAGACTCCGCATTTGCTCGAATCGGGTAAAGAAAAAAACGATCATTCGTTCTCGTGAGTCGATTCGTGATCATTTCCCTCTCTTCGCTCAGGACATAAACAAGCTCATAATTGTTAAAAATTCCAGGCAGTGGATGAAATGTTTCCCCAATCTCACGGCGGATCTCAATTGAAAATGTTAGGTACCGGTCGTCTTCCTCACCTGTAAACTCAAACGTTAGAAATGTGTGGGCAAGACTCTCTAGTTGGCTGAAGCACTCAACACCAAACCAAATTCTTTCCAAATCTTTTAATTGGTAGGTTTTATCAAAGTACCTAACCTCTGAAATCTCTCCTGCCGAATCGAGAAGCACTCTTTGAATGTTTGAGAAACTGATCGATGTATTGTTGATCAAAGCAGTCGACAAAACTGACTGATCCTCCACCCACGCCCGTTCGTTTGAAGGACTTACAAATAACCAACCAACTGTGAGACAAACTATAAACAGCAAAATCCAAAGACACGTCCGGTACACATCAGAGAAGCACACGAGCGAAAAGACTGTTCCTAGAAGAAAACCTATTGCAAACGTCATGCCCATGAATTCTGGAACAAAAGGCATGAAATACAGAAGCCCGAATCCCCAGATCCACGCTAATAGAGTCATGCAAAGAAGTGCAAGCCGCAGTGGACCACGTACACAACAAAAGCCTCTTGTTGGCCAGCTTTGATTCTCTGCTGGGCCTGAAGTGGGTGTCATTTTAGGTTCCTCAGGATGAATTCGACGCTCATCGCTACTCCACCTCCTCTGTTCATTCCTCACTTTCCTATTTGTCTAATATGAAATTTTAGGTGGAGTTAAGGGCCCTGTATTGTTTGCCACCATGCCAATAACGAGTGAATGCTTTACTTCGTCGGCCGCTGTCGCCAGCGTGATGCGATTGCGATTTGCAGATCGCTCTGTGAATATCTCTGAAATTGTCTAGTAGGCCCGGACGGACTCGAACCGCCGACCAAGGGATTATGAGTCCCCTGCTCTAACCAACTGAGCTACGGGCCCGAAGTTTCCATACTATACCCGATCCTCGGCAGAAATCAGGCAGTAGCTTTTCTAGAGGTTCCACGCTGACAAACTGGATTTTCTACCAGTAAAACCGTCGACGGTTTTCTGTCATGTGCGGCATAATGATGGAAGGTGAAAGATCGGTTGGGGCAATT
>WLWE01001125.1_pt1 | contig 20883 bp, 35 predicted proteins | sample 6718301 | NCBI WGS metagenome assembly WLWE01 (sample SAMN12718691, study PRJNA515312) | sponge metagenome | isolation source: marine sponge | host: Mycale hentscheli | place: New Zealand: South Island, Marlborough, Capsize Point | collected 2003-05-01 | reverse complement strand
AACTCCATACCACTAACCAGTAGTATGACAAATGAGAATACAAAAAGACCACTCATCATGATGGATATGCGTTGTTAATACCCCATAAAACAAATGATGTTATTGAAGTTAGTATTGCTAGCGCTGTAATATAAATTTTCATTATTCTGAAATTAAAGAAAGTATGAATAAAAATAATCCGATAAAAATATAAAAACTGATAATGATTAATTGACCGCCATCCATAAGTCTCTAAAGTAAAAATCTACTTTTGTTAAACCACCTTCAGGTATATCATTATTTGTATGAGCCCACTCTAAACAGAAGATTGATATGGTTGGGGAGTTTAGTACTCCCTTAACTCCATACATTCTGGAGAATGAACTCATTGCAAAGTCATAACGACTTCTAATGTGCGGTTCCATTCCCGTCGTACTTATCTGATTCATAATAAACGTTCTCCCCTTTGTAAAATCCAAACAGTACTGTAGTGATTACAAAGGGGATTGATGCCCAAAGTAATACGTGTGATAAAGTCATTTAAATTTTATTCAACATGAACAACACCAGTCATACCTGCACCTTTATGGGGACCACAGAAGAACTCATAGTCTCCTGCGTCAGCAAATACAACGTCTTGTGTTTCTCCAGGAGCAAACAATAGTGCTTCTCTGGAGAGATCGGCACGACCTTCTACAATAATATTGTGAGGAGGTAGTGCTTCATTAATAAAGTGAACTGTGTCACCAGCAGAGATTGTAATCTCATTCGGTTCAAATACTAGGTTGCCACCAGCACCCATTGATACATCCACTGCCCAAGCAGGAAGTGCAAAAAATAACGTGGCAATTAATGTAATAATAGATTTCATATTAGTTTACTCAACTACATTATCTATTATAGTGGTATTCTTTAAAAGTGGTGGTTTGTTATGAGATCCTTACTTAAAATTTTCTAGGTATTCTTTCTCATTCTGATAGGGATGAACTTTACCTGTCTTTAATTCCCATGCATACTGAAGATCCTGGACCAACCATTGGTCCACAGGATAACAGTACTGCCAATTGACTGGTTGTACACAGTTCACAATTACTACTTGAAAAAAAGCAATTCCATAATTAATGAAGGTGTACATATTGTGACACTATCTTAGTTGATCTTTGTATCTTTCTTTTCCAATGTAGGTGCTTGTTTGGATTCTTTTTCATCATCCTTTTTCTTAGAAGGCATGACGCCAAACGTAGCTAAAGTGCCAGTGAACACACTGGCAATAAAAGTTGGATCAATATTTTTCTGGGGAACACCAGGAACAGTTACATAATTAAGTGTCAGAATTGCTGCTGACCAACCAAGAATAATAACTCGGACGAGAGTTGATACACCCTCATCCGCCCACTCAAATTTGTTTTCCTTTTTGGTGTTTTCTTTTTTGGTAACTTCCTCTGACATTTGATAAATGCAGTGTGAAATTATTTATCAAAAAGGATACCCTAATGAGACCTTACACCTTGATATACTGGTTGCATCATACCATCATCTGGGGGTCCATCATCATCAATGTCATCAGTAAAGAAGACAGAGTAGAAGATGAAGGTTCCCAGAAGAATAGAACCTAAAATTAACATCAAAAAATGCCTGGTATCAGCTGACCTGTTGTTGCATATGCACCGATGGCTGCGATGACTCCAAGCATTGCTGCCCAACCGTTAATGCGTTCTGCTCTTTCATTCATTTGTTTTCTCCTGTGTTTTGTTGTAAATAACGACTCTGCCATTTTCATGTGTGAATACTAGTTCATCATCATGTGCCCAACAGAGTTCTTCGTATAGGGCATTTAGTCTCTCCATGTCTTCATAGAGAGTATTGGGATTAGACATAATCAAGAGAGATCTTCTTCTTTTTCAGTCTCGACTACACAGTCTGAGGTAGGATATGAGACACATAGAAGTGCGAATCCTTCTTCAATTTGATCATCATCCAAGAATGATTGATCACTTTGGTCAACTGTACCACTTACAATCTTACCGCAACAAGATGAACATGCACCTGCTCGACAAGAATATGGAAGATCGATACCTTGTTCTTCGGCAACATCTAGGATGTATTGATCACTATCACATTCGATAGTTTGTTCAGATCCGTCCGAAGATCGAAGAGTAACACTGAATGTCATTAGTAAGTCTCTGATAATTTTTCTACTGAGTAAGCCAACAAAACAAAGAAGGCTACACTAGTTATAGTAAAGAAAAATTGTGTCATTGTCAAGTACTCCTTTTTACATGAATATGTGATGATACCATCATCTATCAGATACCAAAGGCGCCGAAGAAGAAGAGACTACCAGTTGTTGTGTAAGAGATGAGACCAGCAACGAAACCCATCATGGCGAAACGACCATTCATTTTCTCTGCACGTTCTGCATAACTTTCATAACCGTAACGTTCTGCAGCAATTGGATCCACATACATACGGGGTTCTTGTGCCCACATGTTCTGTTGTCCACGATCATTAGTTGTGACTGTCATTGTCTTATGTAAAGAACTATTACATAATTATATAGTAATGTTAAATATTTGTCAAGTTTTATGGGGTTACCGGGGAGTGTACTTGCATCTCTCAGGATTTTTCTTACACCATTGATACACATATCCATCAGGATCATTACTCATCTCATAGTGAGCATGATTGTGTAATACACTTATCAATATCAGTATCCCTAGCAAGGAGACTGATACTTGAGCTGCAGGATTTGTAACTACGGTTAGTAAATATTTTTTCATTCTACATCAGTAGGGGGATTTGGCCATCCAGGGGGACACATAGGTACAACGAAAGGTTCACTCATAATAAATTCAACTATTGTTTCGTCAATCTCTAGAGTGTTTATAGTATCGTTATCTCTCCATATAGATGGCATATCTATAAGTACTTTACCTGTAGTATCAGAGGGAGTAATACTTCTGATACAAAGAGCTGGTGGAGTATATTCCATAAAAAAAGGGATGCCGTCGCATCCCTAGTATAACATCTAGATGTTTATATGTCTATATTGAATATCAGAAGCTGTACTTCAGACCCAATTTGGTTCCATAACCACGGTCGATATCGGAATCACCTGAACCAACGAAGGAGACTTCACCATAAGCACCAAGAGCATCGGTCAATGCAAGACCAAGACCTGCCTTACCAGAAGGAACGGTGTCGCTTTCAGCACCATCAGGACTGACAACGGTAGCACCACCTTGGACGTAGTAGGAAGCAGACTCACCGAGTTCGCCTTCGTAGCCAACGTGAAGATCGGTGGAAGTACCGCCGTAATCAGAACCGGTCCAACCAGAATTAGCTTCTACATTGACGTAGGGACCTGCAAGGGCGGCACCAGCGGACATGGACAGAGCAGCAGCTGCTGCGAATACAGATTTGAACATTTTTGTTTTACCTTTTTGTCTCGTAGAGATTAACCTACGGATGTTAAGAGACTCGACTTGTCTCTGATTTTATCATATAAAACCTTGCTCAAGTTTGCGGAGATTGGTTTTATTACTTAGTGTTAAGATAACCCCTAACACCAGTATATTTATAATATACCATAATACTGTGATCTTGTCAACCCTTTTGTTGTGTTGGATCAGATACCCGACCCAGGTAAGGATCAAACTCCATCAGTTCATTGATGGACATCTGTGCTCCCTTCTGACTCCAGAAATTCATCTGGGCTTGATAGTTTCCTTTGTGGAATGCATCAACATGGTCAGGGTGAATACTTGATCCCAGTTCTGTCTTATACAGAAGGAGTGGAAGGGCGTAGGTGTTGCCTGAGTTATACACTAGGTCATCGGCAACTGGACGTGGCCTGACACCATTATCCAGTTTGTACTTGTCACCTCTACAATGAAGTCTGATTAGCTTCTCTGCATGGTGTCTGGTGATTAGATAACAAGCAGTAGAGAACTCATTCACAAACCTCTTGTGAACCTTAATGTGAATGTCTCCTGTACAGATGATTGCAATCTGACATACATCCCAGTCATAAGGAATCTTGGCATAGAAATCTTGCCAAGTAAAGTTCCAGAACCTCACCAAATCAAGTTCACAATCATCCTCCATCATGATTGCATAAGGTTCACCTGAATCATAAAATTGTTTGATTGCTTTCAAGTGAGATGTAGTACAACCAATCTCACCAGAACTCATCATGTCTGGATAACGACCCTTAAGGATCTGACTTAGGTCATCATCTCTACCATCATAGGCAGAGACTCTAGTGTAGTTTTCAATCTCCCAGTACTTGAACTGGTTCTTCATGTATTCCCATCTTTCAGGTTGATCATCGAGATTGATACAATAGATTGGACCAATATTTTTGAGTTTGAATACTGCCTTATTTCTGTCCATTAATTCTCACCTTATAATAATCTTGACTAGTGATATATTCCTTTAGAGTTTCTTTGTCCATCCTCTGAATCTTTTCCCATTCAACATTATTTGAATGCATGAATGGGTTATTGAACCATGAGTTTGGAGACCTAGAATGTTCTAAGTGGTAGATTACATCATTGATTCTAGATACAGTGTATCCTAGTGTAGTGTATCTATAGTATCTTTCAACATCCTCTGGTGCATATGCAACAAAGTTTTCATTCTCTAATCCACCTTCAATGTAGACATCTCTACTGAAGAACTGAACAAATCCATACTTTGCATCATAGACTTTTAATACATCTTTGAATGCAGAGAAGTCAAACTCATTCACAAGGAAGTTAGTAACAACTTGGTCATCTCCAAATACTTGGAGTTGGAAGTTGCCACTACCATAGGGATAAACAACATCAGATGTTCCAGTTACAATCCTATCATACGCTTGCATGTAGGAAGCAATGGGAAGGATAGCATCACAATCATAATTCACAACCACCTGTGTGGTGGACATCATAATCATATCATTCAGAACCTTCTGTCTATGAAAAGAAGATGAATCTGATTGTTCAAACACATGAGTTAGGTCACCAATGTCTCCACAAAAATCTTTGATCTGTGGGAGTGCCTTCTCATGAAACACAGAGGTCTTATCAACCTCTTTGATAATTATATTAGTATCAAAATTAGACAACAAAAAACAGACTGAGGTAATTACATTCCTCAACCTGTCGTCAGATTCTATTCTGATTGGGATAATAAAGGTTGCCCTTGATAAATCAAACTTCTTCATCTGGATACTTTCTTGTTTCTAAATGTTTGTCAATAACATAATTAAGTTCTTCGGCATTAACTAACCAAGGACCTTCAGGGTGTTCTACCCTAGCGTTATATTTAACAGTTGAAGAACTGATACGATTGTCATGTTCCCTGTTAGAGGTTAGATGTTCCTCAATAATATAAGGCATACCATGATTATACCTCATTCTGTGATAGAAATCAGTATCCATAAGTAACACTAACTTCTCATCAAACTTCTCAAACTTATTTGTCAGAAAGGACACACAGGAAGGACTACCAAGAAGGTTTCTACCCTCCAACATTTCCTTTGTCCACCTAGGAATCATTGGTCTGAAGTGCTGCTTACCATCACTGGTATGTTTGAATGCATTGAAGCACCAGTTACATTTATGTTTATCATAAGTACCTACAATCTGTTGAAGAGCAGTAGGTGATATGAACAAATCATCTTGGAAGATAATCTTAGTAATCTCACCACTACACATCTCCACTGCAGAGTTAGTGTTAGCAGGTCCATTACCTCTCTTCTCTTCATTCTTATAGTATTGGATAGTAAAAAAGTTTGCATACTGACCACAAACATCCAAGATATCTTCATCTTGAGAATGGTCAGATATACAAACTTCAATATCCTGGAAGGTTTGACCTTTGATAGTTTCAAACAACTCTGTGAGATAAGAGGCACCAGAGCCTTTCATCTCATAAGTTGGAATTGCAATAGAGAGTTTAGTCATCAAATTCTAGTCCAATGTTCAGGACAAATGTCTTCAGTATTATTATTTGCAGTATAACCTGTGGTGCCAAACCACCTATTAGGAGCAATCACCTGAGGGTTTGGATTCCTACTCAACCATGCACCCCACCAAGAGAAGGAAGAGTTTGCAATGATATAATCACTACACATGGTCATCATACACATATCATATACATTGTTATCAGTTTCAGATACAAGGATCCTATCTGGTTTGAAGATTTCTTGTTCCTTACACCACTTCACATCATCAGAGAAGATAACAACATTACGACTGGTATCAAACTTACTCAGAGCTTCTTTGTAGTATTCCAGACTACAAGGTGGATGATCTTGTGACTTCTCCACATAGTCAGTCCTACGAACATGGAGTGAGATAGGGTTATCTAAACCTCCCATCACCTCTTCACAATTCCTTACAACATCACTATTGAAGGTGAAGTCTTCTTTGATAGAGTCTGCAATGTGTGAGAAGTATTTCTCAGACTGGAAGTATCCATAGAGACTTACATCATCAGGACACTGCTCTACAAGTTCAGGGTCATAGTTGAACTGCCTTTCTTGTATGAACCTATCAGCAACTCTACCTTTATGCTTTAGGTTAGGTAGGTCGAATACATCAAAAAGTTGGTGGTCACTCCACTCATCCTGAAAATTACTTTCGGGAATGATGAAGTCATAACCATGTTTCTCTGCAATACCACGAAGTGCTGCATATTGGAACATCTGGTTTCCCAGTCTTCCAATAATACCAAGGTGATTAAATCCAATCATATCATTTAAAATCCATAATACCTGTTCCAGTCAAGTGACCAACTTCTGAGAGGTCTTGCTTAGAGTCATCTGGAAGTGTCCTCCAGAATCCTCGTGTTCCAGCGTGATGAATATCATCAAATAGAATTTTACCAGACCAACCCTTATCTTTCAACCACTTCAACATCTGAGGTTCTTGAACACCATCATGAGGATCAACATCAATCATAATTAGACTGACTTCATCCAGGTTGAGGTCAGGATCATTTCGGAAATCCATAATCTTCCAGGTGATATTATCCTTCTTGATGGATGATGCACCCTCTTCTACAATGTTGTAACTAATCACATGATTGGTTGGATTGTTTGAGAGAGACAGAGCAGAGTTACCAAACCTAGTACCTACATCGAGGATTGTAGTGTCCTGGAACTTATGGCTGATCCATGCATACAGTCTATACTCTGAATGACCAGGGTTGTGGTCAAAGTTTACATGACCTGTGAATGCCAACTCTTTGGCATATGTCATGTCAATGGAGGAAATCTCTTCTTTGTTAATTTCGTAAATGGTAGTCATAGGAATTTAAGAATGTTGTTAATACGGTTGATGTATGTGTGTTTGTCTTTAATGAACTGCATTGCCTCCTTCATATTAATCTTATCACTTCTTTCTGCATCAATCAAGTTATGGTAAAGAGTTTCTGGTGTTCCACCAAACACCACATAATCACCAAAGGCTTCTTTGATGAATGGTGAGTTTGTTCCTTGAACTCTTCCATAACTGATGTTCTTCTGAATCCTACAAGGGATGTAACCACATTGAAGATGCCAGTCACTTCTGAAGTCAGGACAGATGAATGAGTTCCGAATCAACATACGATTCTCTTGATGACTCACAGACTGTGTGTAGAGTTTGACTTCTTTACGATCCTTATGTGCACAGTGTGCAAAGTATTCAATCCAATATGGACCCTGCTCATACATCATACCAACGTAATTGATGTATCGATTACTTTCGTCAAACTTTGTAGGTTCATCAACATTGATCTCATTAGGAAGAAGATCAGTTCCCCATGTTTGGTAGAGAGTTCTAGTTGACTCATCCCAATGACATAGGTCTTCAATCTTCTCAAAGTGAACTGTGTTACGAATACAGTTACCTAGTTTCAGAACATTCTCAAAGGGAACTCCACGGTCTGTGAAGTATTTGGTGTCTACATGGTGAGTAATATATTTGCAGTCAGGTCTGACAGGCATTGCAGATTTCTGAGAGTCCTCTACAAAGAAGACAGTACCTGCATAGTCTATGAGATGGTCTTCATTAGAGACCCACATTACATCGTGACCAAGACTTTCAAATGCTTTGAAATATGTGTCATGAATATATCCATGTGTCGAACTATGGAGAGGGTAGTGTCCCCAAATAATAATTTTCATAATACAGTTCCTGGAGGAAGATGATAATGGAATCCGAAAGGTGTGATACCTCTGGTTTCTGGAACAGGTTTCTCGTGGGCAAACCTGGCGGCAACAGTTACAGGAGCAAACTTACAACCTAATACCTCATATATATGTCTGTTATGGACACAGATACATCCATCTTCTGCTGTGTTATTTGCATTCATATGTTTGTAGAAGGTGCCCCAGTTCACATCAAAATGAACATATGCATTGTTAGGGACCTCCAGGAGTTTCTTAGAACGGAGTGTGAATCCACCATTACCAACTCTATGGTGATTACCCCAAGGGTCAATATAAGCACCATCAGAGTGTTCCCAAGGAGCACCAATGTAATCATACTCCAACCACAGAGGATCCCACTTATCAGGATTGATGATAAATCCATCACCTTGAATGGTGATACAGTGTGATGTATCTACATGTTTTTGTAGATCAAAAATCATGTAGTGACTGTAATCATCAATAGAGGTAATCTTTGGACACTTCTCTACTGTAATACCTGCTTCTTCAAAGTCAGGACGGTCTTGGTCTGATATCAGTTTCACAGCACCAAAACGAATACCCTGCATACTCTTTTTGAAAGCATACAAGGTTTGTTCAAAGTTGATACTGGAAACACAGATAAGTGTTACATCGGGCAAATCAATCATCTTCTTGTTTAATATACACAATACGGTTAGAGCTGTAAGTCTCCTCTACTCTCTGACTATCGTCAAACAGGAAGTTGTCAGGGAGAAGAGCCAATCCTTGTTTATGATCTTCCTGACAGGACTCCTTATCAATGTTTCTAACAATGTAAGTATACCTTGATTCTTTAATAATGTCACTAAAATATCCTAGTTGCACATCTCTGTTACATTCTGACAGGGAGTTGATTGCAATCACCAAGTCAGTCCCAGAGAAGTCCTGTTCAGAACTCTCATGACAATTCACATTACTAAACTTTCCATCTAGAAAATCAAACTTACCCAGATACTTCTCACTCAAAAGATTACATTCAGGAAGATCAACCAAAGTATAATTATCAAGGTCAAGGAAGTGACTGAGGATAACAGCCATACCACCATAACCACCACCAATCTCTACAACCCTCTTGATCTTATCCTTCTCAAAGGCCTCAAGGATGTTGAGAACATTCAGAGCATACTTAAGTGTAGTAGGTGAGAACTTTCCAATCTCTTTATCAGAGAAGAGATCTGGATCACCATACTTATCATTCTCCCTAAACACTTCCAGATTATCAAAGAACAAATCACTCAGTTCATGTTCCCTAATTGCACCAAGGAAGTAGTTGAAAACATCCAGCCCACCACCTTCAAGAATCTTCCTGTAACCACTATCCTTCCTGAAGTTATCAACATCCACTTCCATACAAGCAGTAGCATATGCTTTTGCATTCTCTTCTTTGATAGTCCAACCAAAGTCTTTACTGAGTAATTTTGTCATGAGTACAAACTATTAGTTTTCTTGTATTGTTCAAATTGTTCCTTACACTCTACACCACTGAAGAGGTCACCATTCCTGTCCATCCAGAACCAATCATCCACAATAGCTTCAGAAGGTCTCCACCAACCATCAGATGCATTCCAGTCAAACCAATACTTAGGTGCAATTACATTTTCTGCATTAGTGTTAGTCCATACTGGCCAGAAGGCAAAGGTAGATGAACTGATAATTACATTCTCTGCTTGATTGAGAATGGCATAATCAATACCAATAGGACCACCAGGATACTTATACCATCCAATACTTCCTTGGTATGGATCCTTTTCATGTGAGATTGCTGAACCAATTACTTCTGCATCAGGAATATACTTTGCAGCATTAGTAGGATCATCAGTAACAACATAGAACTTTAGATTACCATTATTAGTTATACTCCTCATGTTATCCATTGCCTTCTCATAATAATCAGGAGGAAGTGCAGAGTTACCAGTTAGATAATCTCCACCACGGAACTGAATAACACAAGACTCTTGATCAGTGTACTGAGGGAAACTCAGTGACTCATCATAAGACAACCAGTCACAGATACGTTCACGATGTTCATCAATGTATGACATCCTTTGCATCGTCCCTTCAATCTTAGTCCCATCAGGAACATTCAGAAGGTTGGAGTCAGGAAGACCCACATTACCCTTGGTGATAGGGTGTTGTAGGAAGTGTTCTTTGTAGTAGTTTGTGATGCCTTCTGGGAGGGTCTGAGGAGGTCCTCCTTCAGGACCTGAACCTCCAATGACTTCCTCACCAAAGTCGATAGGCATAAAGGCTTGTCCTTTCCACCTATCCTTACCCATGATCCCATACTTGTAACCATTCCTCTCTGCAATCAGTCTGGTTATAACATAATGCCAAATCTGGTTTCCAATACCAGAACCATAATAAATTTCAGAAATGATCATGCAATGAACTCCTTGTATCGTTCTTGGTTGTTTACAATCTCATCAGGAAGATCATCATCAAGAGGAACAATGCGTGTTCCCATCCAACCTCTACCAAGTATATCACGGTTACCTGTGATGTTGGAGTTCAATGCATTCTTCACACCATCATGGTTATGTTCTTGGTGACCATAACCATTCAGTTTCTGTTTGATTTTATCTTCTCCACCAAGGAAACTAAAGTGCCAACCACCATTCTCAATGATGAACTCATTGTTATGTGGAAGGTTACGACAATCATTGAAACCACCAAACTCTTTCAGGTATTTGAAAGTACAGAACTGTGGTCCTCTCCAGTTATCAACATCCTGACCCTTGTCAGTCTGAATTCTATTCACATGACACATATAGAACTTCTGAATACAAGTGTACATGTGACCATCCTCCACAATCTCTTTTGCTTGTTTCAGAAACTCAGGATTAGGAATCTCATCCAAGTCACTCTGAATGATGATGTCTTCATCACTAGCAACCTCCAATGGTGACTCAATCAGACAGTCACGACCATACATGGAACGATGCCAACGCTCAGGAAAACCTCTGGTAGCAGGACGAGCAGGATGAGACTTATCACGATTAGTATGATACTCCTGTTGGAATGTGGTGAAGTCTAGATTACGTTCTCTGGTATCAATTACACGATGAACAATCTTATCACCAAAATAAAAATCTAGATGTTCTTTATGCTTCTCAAATTGTAGTTCACGTTCAATACCAGTATAGGTAGTGGCATTTTCATTGATACAAATCAGATCCACATGAGGATACACAATCCTCAATCTCATCTCTAAAAGTTCAATAGGTTCATGTGAAAAATTAAATACATCAATTAGCTTCATAACTCATCTCCAATTCAATAGTCTTATCACCAATATTTCCTTCATTCCAGTATTGTGAAATCAAGGTGTTTCTATTTGCAAATGTGGTTTTCCAATCAACATTTTTGGGCCTCTTAATACCCTTATTAAATTTCTTCAAGGTCACAAATGTCATACCATAACTCTCAGTATAACACTCAACCTTGATATTGTCATCCTCATAATCCTCCAGTGTAGTGAGACCAAAGAACTCACAGATGGCTTCATCAACTCTAGGCCAGGACTTACCATTGATGACTGCATGTTGTCCATCTGCCCAATGAGAGTCATGAAATACTACTGTAGAACCTTTCTTCAAACGTGGTACCCAGTAGAACAACTCACACAGAACTTGTTCTTTCACATGAAGTGAGTCAATGAATAGAACACTGATACCATTCAAGTCTTCTAGTTCAGCATACTTACCAATGGTCGAACTGTCACCAGTCAGTTGGTAGTAATCTGCATTCTGAATCATACCATGGTTGAGATTGTCCCAGGAGACATCAACACCATAGACTTTATTACCTCTTTCTTTTGAGTTGATACCCATCACACCTGATGACATACCCCCACGAACACCAATATCTACAAAGACACTATTTTCTTTTGTGGATATTAGTTCATTGAGTCTAACTGCATTTTGTCCAAGGTCAGATGCAGTTGACTGTTGGATAATTTGAACATCATTCATAATCTTTCTTCATTTCATTGAACACTTTTGAAATACCTACGTCAATTCCTGTCTTTGGTATCCACCAACCTAATATGTAGTTGTCAGCTTCATTCCTCTTATCAAGTTGAACAGTATCTTTTGCAACACCTGGTTTGATTTTTACATCATACCTACCAATTAAGTTGAACTGACCTTGGATAATACCAGCAATATGATTAATAGAATCTGAATGGAATGACGTAATGTGGAGTGGATCTTCTGGTTTGAAATCAGTATAGTTTTCCATTACTGTTTCCAATGCTTCACAACAATCCTCAGCATATAAAAACTGACGTTGTTCTGTACCATCAGTCAACATCTCAAACTCACCCTCTTCAAATCCTCTCCTAATAAAGTCAGTGATAACATGTGCCTTGTCCATGTCTTTCTCAATACCATAGACATTCCAGAACTTCACAAGAAGTCCATTCAGTGTCTTGGTGTATAACTCACCAACTCTCTTCATGACACCGTAAGGAGAGTGACTCATGTTACTCATCTGTGAAGATGCAAACACGAATCTCTTATTATACTTCTCCAAAAGACCAAAGACACTTACCATCATCCTGGCATTGTTGTCAATGAACTTAAAGGTGTGTTGATACTTTTTCAGGTACCTAGAACCACCAACATCAAAGGCAAGAAAGAATACAAAGTCACATTCCTTGACTAGATGGTCTAGTGCAAGGTTAGGAATTTGTGTAAGGTCTTGTTCCTCACAGTTGGTAATGTCATATTCAAAGACTTCATGACCTTTACTATTAAGGTATTCAGTCAGATATGCTCCAATTTGACCACTAGAACCAAGAATTAAAATTTTCATTTTGTAATCTGTTCGTTAATCCAATAGTATGTGTGACGGATACCTTCTTCAAGAGTTTGTTCATAATTCCAACCCAACTTCTCACGAATGAGATCATTGTTAGAGTTACGACCACGAACACCTAGAGGTCCATCAATATGAATCTTAGTGACTTCCTTCTCTGCAACTCTTGCAGTGATATCTACCAGTTGATTGATAGTCACCATCTCTTCAGAACCAATATTTACTGGTCCAATGAAGTCAGAGTCCATCATTCTTCTAGTCGCTTCGATGCATTCATCAATGAACAAGAAGGAACGAGTCTGTAAACCATCTCCCCACACTTCGATGGCTCCACCTTGTGACGGGAGGTTAGCAACTTTCCTGCAGATAGCAGCTGGAGCCTTCTCTCTTCCACCTTGCCAGGTTCCTTCTGGTCCGAAGATATTGTGATACCTAGCGACCCTAACAGGAATACCATGATTACGATTATAAGATAGGTATAGTCGTTCGGAGAAGAGTTTCTCCCATCCATATTCAGAGTCTGGTGCTGCTGGATATGCGGATTCTTCACGACAGTCAGGATTATCAGGGTCAAGTTGATTGTATTCTGGATACATACATGCCGATCCAGAATAGAAGATCTTAGTATTATTTCCTACGGTCTCATTGAACTTACGTTGTTCTTCAAGAACGTTCAAGTTGATTGTAACGGAGTTGTGCATGATGTCTGCGTCGTTCTCACCAGTGAAAACAAAACCAGCACCACCCATATCAGCAGCGAACTGGTAGATCTCATCAAAAGGAAGATGAAGTCTTTCAGGAACACTGTGAAAGAAGTTCCCTGAGTATCCTTTGAACCGAAGAACACGACGAACAAAGTCAGCTTCACGCAAGTCTCCTTGAATGAATTCGTTTGCTTCAGTTGAAGTGAACTCTGGGTTCTTGAGATCAACTCCACGAACCCAGTATCCTTCTGCACGTAGTCTCTTTACCATGTGACTACCAATAAACCCACCTGCACCAAGCACTAGTGCAGTCTTACTATATTCACTCATAATTTTTTACTATAACTAATTTATTATATCACACCTTGAGTCTTCTGACACCATCAGCATCTTTAGTACAATGTTCTGTGATTGCTGGAATATTGTTCAGTTTTGCAACAAGTGCCTCAACACCACCAGCCGGAGCTGCAGGTGCGGGTGCATTACACTTTGCAGTCAGTTCTGCAATTGTTTTTTCTAGTGCCTGAAGTCTAGCTTCTACTTCCATATCATACTTTGACATAGATGCTCCACTTGCAGACTTTCCTGCTGTACCTTTGTATGCCATATTCCCAAAGATTATTAACTATACCTATTTAGAAAAAAAGGGGATCCCTTGTCAGGATCCCCTTCAGAGGTCTTTCATGCACGCCAGGGCTAGTTTAACGACCTACCGAGTCTCTAACATAACAAGGAACCCCATCAGGATCAAGCCATTTAGTGTACTCAAAATCTTCCATTGCAGTCATTAACTGTAATTCATTATCACAGAGATAAGAGTCTTTATAACGACCAGTGTAAGAATCAACTTTCTGAATCCTACAATCAGGTTTACCATTAATTTCTAATACACCGACCTGAATATACCGATAGGGAAACTGTTCAAGAAGAACAGTTGGTTTTGTAATCACCTTCACAATCAACCAACCTCAACAGTTTCTAGATCTGTAGCAATACAATCAATGAGAATATCATAGTCATCCAGAGGATCACCAGAGAATACTACACCATTGTTGTCATAGTACTTACGAACCTTTTTGAAAAGTTTTGGGTTCTTTACATCCAGGAAGAAGTCCCCATTTGCAGCCCCACGTAGGGTCTGAAGATCCTTTTTGAACTTAGAAGTGATAGTCATTTGCTTGTTTGTTGACCTTAGTATTATAAGGGTTTGACACCGAAATGTCAATAGGGAATGTGGGGATCGAACCCACCTTCGACGTGTTATGAGCACGTTGCATTCACCAGATTGCTAATTCCCCAAGATGCTCTTCATCTCAATAAGATAATCATACACCTCTGTGTTCTTCTGGTCAAGACTTGAGTCCATGGTGAGTGCCAGTTTAACATCTCGCACATCCTCACCAGGAGAACTTTTCAATTGTAGTAGACAGACATCATGGTAAGTCTGATAGTGTTGACAGACTATGTTCTCATCTAGTTTGGATAAAAATATTTTTCTAAGTTTTAGTTCTGGAGTGATAAATTTATAATAGTCCTTAACAAACCAGTTCAAGTGTTTCTTTATTGGTTCTGCCAGTTGTAATATGGTCCATGGGTTATTTTTATATTTGTTTGTTATATAAAAGTAAAGAAGATTCTCAATAAAGACAGCATTATATTCTGCAAGTCTAACATTTATTAAAGATTCTGAATGTTGGTCCCACAAATAATCCCAGTCATAGTCCTCATGAAATCCACATATGAAATGTGCAATATCATGGGCAGGATATGTTGGTGGCTTCTTATCATTATTTCTGATTTGGGTTATACCATCAGTACAAGTTATCTCACTTACTACCTTTCCATAATCCCAAGACCAGTTTATCTTTGAAATTGTTCTTGACTTACCCATGAGGTTGTGAATCCAGTTTGTTATGGTTCCACTCTCCTAATGTAACAGAGTTGGAACCACATATCATCTCGACTAGGCCAGTTTTATATTCGTCCACTGTAACCACATAGAAGAGAGACTCATAGACACCTTCACGTTGAAGTTTGGTTATCCTGTGAACACCATCCTCTAACAGATATCCAGTATCAAACTTAATGACAATACCAGGATAAGAAGTATCAGCCTCATCTACCTGTTTCTCTTTAACAGCATCTGGATAACATATCTCAGAGTGCTTTATTGTGATTGGTTCCCGGTCATCTATGACTCTTTTATATGATCTATTCTTACGACGCGTCATTATGTTCAGTATGAATTCTTATAATTTCTTCGTCTGCAGGAACCATCACTGCTCTATGTTTTCCATTTGTTATTCCTATTGACTCACCATTCTCAACCTTTGAGATTAGTTCTTCCCAGTTCTCTTGCCAGTGTTCCACGGAATAAAATTTCATTCTTGTAATATGTATATGAATATTATTTCCACAATCCTACCACAAACTGTGTTTTATTTGATATATCCATTCTCAACTAACCATTCTCTTGTCATTGGAGTAGGTTCATATACTTCCCACATAGAACCCCTAGCACATGCTTCAAGTGCATTTGCAGTTACTGCTTCAGTTCTGCCTGCCCAACCTGCTTCTGCTTCCCAAGGAACTGCTGATGATGGATATGTTCTCTCTGCCATCTCTCTCCAAATGGCTGGAATCTCTTCTTCTGGAAGTATGATTGCAATCATACTGTTGTCAATGGTTCCTGCCATACAGTCTTGAGCAGCATGCCAACCTTCATGTCTCATCACACTCATCAATACACCTTCTTTGTGCATGAAGTTGGTGTTGAGGAAGAAGTTATTAGTTACTGTATGATATACACCCCTATGACCTGGTGGAAAGTATTTCTCATCTGCTAGAAAAACTTTAACTCCGATCTGATCAAGGGCCCTGACAATTGAATCAAACTCAGAAGCGACATTACTATAACTATCACTAGGATAATACTTTTGAATGTCTCTAATTGATCTGACTTGTTGAATATCATCAGTACAATCTCCAAGTAACATACATCCCATAGAGTCATATGTCTTCCAACCCTTCACTTCAGGGTCAGCCATCACTGGAGTAGCAAGAACCACTGATGACAATAATGCTGCAAATAATTTCTTCATAATTTCTGTATGATAAATGAGTCTACATGTACCAACCAACTAAGGTTGTTCTGTTCCCAGACTTTAGAGGATTCACTCTATGTAGTTTATCTGAAGGGAAGACAATAAAGTCTCCATAATCAAACTTTCTTCTGTATATATTACCATTACTTTCCTTTATTTCAAACTCTGCACCAGTATAATCTTTCTCATAACTTAAGCAATACACAATAGAAAGTTTCCTATCACCTATACTACTTGTAGATTCAGAGTTATCTTTGTGCCAGCCATAAAAATCTCCTTTACCAATATACCTAGTGTATTGTATAGATGACTCCCATTCATGTTTAAGATCCATCTTCCACTTCATATCATTAATATAAATGATAGCCTTTCTCAGTCCTTGTTCAATAAAGTTGACTTGACTTATACTAATACCTTTGGTTTTACATTTTCTAATACTAATATCTTCAGTCACTTCACCACGAACTGCACCGACATCTAGATCATTATCGTCAGGAAAATTTTTTTTACAGGATCTTAATACTTCATCAGAAGCCTCAACAGATCCAAAGTTTCCTACAAAATAATCATCAGTTAGAATTTTGAATGGCTTCATTCTTCTTTGTTCTAAAATAAAGTTTGTAGTATCTTTTTTTTGAAGTATAACTTATAGTACCTTCTTTTCATCTCATCAAGAGTATTCATATCATCCTCAAATCCCATGTACTTAAGGTGTTGATATGTACCTTCCATCTCACTAATAAGTAGAAGAAGATTCGTAGACTCTACTGGACGACCACCAAATGAATATTCTGGAAGACTCATAAAAATAAAAGACAACAGGCTCACTAGGAATCGAACCTAGAATAACGCTTTAGAAGAGCGTAGTTATATCCGTTTAACTATGAGCCCTAGTGGTAGTTCCTATCGCCGCTAACCCTGAACTACCAAGGAGGTTACCGCAGTGGTCTCTCAACCACCCTTATAATATAGACTACTTTGAGGTCTTTGTCAAGGTCTCTGAGTGGATCATTTTTTTGACATACTCATATGAATAATGTTCCCTATGACCTTTGATACCCCACCCCAACCAACGATAGGCAGATCTCATATAATCACGAACAGTTTGTCCACCACCTTCAAATACTGGAAGTTCTTTCTGAAACTGTGGTTCATTAATCATCCAACGAACCTGACATTCTAGGGAACTTGGATCACAGTCAAACTTCCTTGCAAAATTACCAAGTCCATTATAACGTCCAATGGAAGTCCATTGAATCAAACCAAATCCACCGGAGTGACATTGATTATAAGGAACTCTTGCTCCACCTTCACAGATATTTGAGTGGAAGTTAGATTCTGATTTAATGTTACCCATGATTGTTGCCAATGCATTACGGTCATCAATCAAAGTTAGTTCTTGAATTCGTTTAAGAACATATTGTTCTGATGGGTTACATGTGGGACAGGTCCAGGTTTTTTCTACCTTTACCAATTCCTCTGTGGGTGTTTCCTCTACACTTTCTACAGTAGGAGTAGTTTCTGTAATTTCATTAAGTTCTTTATCAAGGTTTGTTGATGCCACACATGCTGTAGTAAGGGCAGTGACACTAACCAACCCCATAAAAATTTTCTTAATCATTAGTCCAAAATCAGTTTACTTGTTAAAATAATCCTTGCGGTAGTACCGACCAAGAATGTTGGAATTATAATACAGAGGAGTCTCATCTGTCAACTTTTGTGATAGGACCTCGTTCAGAAACAACTGACGGGTCTCCTCAAAGTTTACCTTTCCCAGTGTTACATGGAGTGATATGATCTCTCTACTAAAAGATTCCTTTCCATACTTTGTAAGATCGTCCTTAAGCTCTGGACAACTTCCGTAGTATTTTTTCCAGTCACTCTCAGTTGTAACTCTTCGCCTTGACTTGTTTTTAACTGTAGCTCTAGGCTTTCGTTTGGACCAGAAATACTTTCTACCGATGTATTTTCTACCATTCTTGAGGTTTGTAATCCTATAGACAAAGCCGAAAGAATCACCAATATCCTCAGATAGAAAAGGTTGTCCTTGAAACAACCACGGATTTTCGTAATCACACACATATCCATTGTATCTGGGGTATTTAGTGGCTCCTCATGGAACCACCAATCATCCTGTCTCTTGGCCTTAGCCTTAGAGTTGGAATCCTGAGAACGTGTCTTTTTTGACATCTTGTTTAATACCTCCAACGATATAGCTCTCTACTTCTGTTTCTTGCGGAGCAACTTGAAGACCTTTAGAAGAGATCCAATGTTGTGTCCAGGGAAGAGGATTGTTCTTGGCAGCAACATCATACACAGGTTTCAAACCAATAGCCTTCATACGGCGATTGGCAATCCACTCAACATATCTTTGAAGAAGAACATCATTCAGACCAATCATTGATCCATCACGGAACAGATAGTCTGCCCACTTCTTCTCTTCGTTTACTGCACGGTCAAACATTGCATAGACCCACTCTTCTTCTTCCTTAGCAATCTGTTTCATCTCAGGATCATCACCATCTCTCCACTTGTTCAGAATGTTCTGAGTAATGGCTAGGTGTTGGTTCTCATCTCTTGCAATTAGTGAAATGATTTTGGAAGATCCTTCCATGAGCTTAAGTTCGCCAAAGGCGAAAGAACAAGCAAAACTAACGTAGAACCGAATACCCTCAAGAATGTTAACGTTTGCAACTGCTCTGTAGAGTTTTCTTTTGACATTTTTGATATCTTCCTTTGACGTATATGTGTCACGGAAATCTTCTTTCCACATATTACCATTACCCCATTGTTGGGCACTATTAATAAAGTCATCATAGGACTCAGTAACACTTGAAGCCCTTTCAAGAATACGTGGGTCATTGATAATATGATCAAAGATATCACTAGGATCAGGATATACATTCTTAATGATGTATGTGTAGGAACGACTATGGATCATCTCCATAAATCCCCATACTTCCATACAAGCTTCCAGTTCAGGTAAGGAACAGTAAGGAATGAATGCCATACCAGGTCCACGACCCTGAACAGAGTCCAACATAATCTGATACTTCAGGTTAGAAGTATAGATATGCTTCTGTTCTGGACGAAGTAACTGATAGTCTGCCCTATCTTTCTGGAGAGAAACTTCCTCTGGTCTCCAGAAATACCCCAGTTGTTGAGTTGTTAGTTTCTCAAAAACTGGATACTTATATGAATCGTATCTTTGTACTCCTAATGGTTTCCCAAAGAACATTGGTTGTTTTTTAGTATCAACCTGTTCAGTATTAAAAACGGTCATTCCTCTTATACTTGTACTTGCATTTTCATTATATTTTTTACTTGATACGAAATCGTAATGCATTTACGCCTCTAGTCTAAATTTTACAGCTTTCACAATCGTCCTCATCGGACTCCATAATATCATTTAGGAGATTTTGAAGTTCAGGATTTTCTTCTGGTGCTTCATCAGTCTTGATATCATATGTATTCTGATAATAACTAGTCTTCCATCCCAACTTGTATGTTGTCAAGAAGTCTTGTGCCATTACAGATACTGGAACCTCATTGTCAGGATAGTTCTCAGGGTTATAAGACCAGTTACCACTGATGGCTTGGTCAAAGAACTTCTGCATCACTGCTACAACATTGATATAACCACGATTAGAAGACATGTCCCAAAGAAGAGTATAGTTGTTTTTAAGAGAACCATACTGTGGGACAATCTGCTTAAGCGGACCCTTTTTGCTCTTCTTAATGGACAGATAGTCTCTAGGTGGCTCAATTCCATTTGTTGCGTTTGACACAACGGAACTGCTTTCTGATGGCATCTGAGCAGACAGTGTTGAGTGCCTAAGTCCGTAGGTGGATATAGATGATCGTAGACTCTCCCAATCATGCTGTAACTCCTCCGATGAAACTTCATCCACGTCCTTCTTATATGTGTCAATAGGAAGGATCCCGTCTGCATACTTTGTTCTACCAAAGTATTCACAATGTCCTTTTTCTTTGGCGAGTTCATTTGAAGACTTCAAAAGATAATATTGGAAGGATTCTGAGAGTTGATGAACGGCATCCCATGCCTCCTGACTGT